>Ga0118677_10015313_pt1 | contig 10103 bp, 6 predicted proteins | sample AliMusrvi5mmetaG_FD_86154 | JGI IMG/M metagenome (GOLD analysis project Ga0118677, IMG submission 86154)
TTGATCATCGGCCTGGGGATTACCCGCGTGCCGGCGGCGGACCCGGCGCGGCGCTTCCGCGCGAATTTCCTGGGCGACCTCGCGGTGCAGATACGAATGATGCGGTCGGATCGCGTGCTCTGGCTGGCCTGCCTGGGCAACATGTATTTCTTCTTCCTTGCGGCGCTGGTGCAGTTCGGGGTGATTGATTATGGCGAGCACGTTCTGAAGGTTGATGCGACACATACCACGCGGCTTTGGGCGGCCGTGGCGGTGGGTATCGGGCTGGGAAGCTTTGCCGCCGGCTATTTGTCGGGCGGCAAGATCGAGTATGGCCTCGTGCCGCTGGGCTCGCTGGGCCTCGCGGTATTCGCAGCCTGGCTCTGGCAGCCCGGCCTGAGTTTTCTCCAACTGCTGCCCATCCTCGCCGCGCTCGGCTTCTTCGGGGGCTTCTTTATCGTGCCGGTCTCGGCCATTCTCCAGCACCGGCCCGCCAAAGAGCAGAAAGGGGCCATTCTGGCGGCGGCCAGTTGGCTCTCGTGGGTGGGGATACTGCTGGCCTCGGCGTTCTATTGGGTCGTCGCCACCGCCCTCCAACAAGGCCCGCGCGGCGTGTTCCTCATCGGCGCGTTCATTACCCTGGCCGCAACCATTTACCTGGTCTGGCTGCTGCCGGATGCGTTGCTGCGCTTCGTGCTGTGGGTGCTCACGCATACCCTGTACCGCATCCGGGTCGATGGCCGCCCGAACATCCCCGCCAAGGGCGGCGCGCTCTTCGTCTGCAACCACCTGTCGCTGGTTGACGCGATGCTGCTGCTGGCTTCCACGGACCGGCACATACGCTTCATCATGTTCAAGGGCATATACGAGCAGCGCTGGGTGAAGCCCTTTGCCAAAATCCTGCAGGCCATTCCCATTTCCTCCGAGCTGCGGCCGCGCGAAATGCTGCAGGCGCTGCGCACGGCGAGCCAGGCCATCCAGAACGGCGAGGTGGTCTGCATCTTCGCCGAAGGCCAGATCACGCGCATCGGCCACCTGCTGCCGTTCCGGCGCGGGTTCGAGCGCATCATGAAGGATGTGGAAGCGCCGATCATCCCGGTGGCGCTGGACGGGGTCTGGGGGAGCATCTTCAGCTTCGACAAGGGGCGCTTCCTGTGGAAGATGCCGCGGCGGATTCCGTATCCCGTGACCGTGAACTTCGGCGCGCCGATGCCGCACACCGCGAAGCCCTTCGAGGTCCGCGAGCGCGTGCAGGGATTGCTGGTCGAAGCCTGGCAGCATCGCAAGGCGCACATGCGGCCGCTGCACCGCTCGTTCGTGCGGACAGCGCGTGCCCATCCGTTCCGGCTGGCGATGGCCGATGCGACATCGGCCGGGCTGAGCTTCGGCTCGGCGCTGGCGCGCACGGTCTTCCTGGCGCGGCGGCTCTGGGGAACGTGGGCCGACCAGGAAATGGTGGGGCTGCTGCTGCCCCCATCGGTGCCGGGAGCGCTGGTGAACTTCGCGGCGCTGCTCATGGGCAAGGTGCCGGTGAACCTCAACTACACCGTGTCCGAAGAGGCGCTGGCTTCCTGCATCCGCCAGTGCGGGATCAAGACTGTGCTGACCTCTCGGATCTTCCTCGACAAAGTGAAGCTCAAAGTCCCGGGTCAGGCTGTCTTTTTGGAGGAGCTGGCGGCCAAACCAGGCGCCGGCGAGAAGCTTTGCGCCCTGCTCAGCGCGTGCTTCCTGCCCGTGGGACTGCTGGAGCGCTCGCTGGGACGCGAGAAACCAGCCGCGTTGGACGACCTGGCGACGGTGATCTTCTCCAGCGGCAGCACGGGCGAACCGAAGGGCGTCATGCTGAGCCACTACAACATTGGCTCGAACATCGAGCAGCTCGAACAAATCTTCGGCTTGAACCCATCTGACGGCTTTGTGGGGGTCCTGCCATTCTTCCATAGTTTCGGCTTCACGGGCACGCTGTGCCTGCCGGCAGTGCTGGGTGTACGGGTGGCGTACCATCCGAACCCGCTCGATGCCAAAGCCATCGGCCCGCTCGTCAACCAGCATGCGCTCACGTTCCTGCTGGCGACGCCGACGTTCTTACAGCTTTATATGCGCGGCTGCACAGCGGAGGAGTTCGGCAGCCTGCGCGTGGTAGCGACGGCTGCCGAGAAGTTGCCTGAGCGGCTCGCCGCCGCATTCGAGGAGCAATTCGGCCTCCGCCCGCTCGAAGGCTACGGTTGCACCGAATGCAGCCCTACCGTGTCGGTCAACACCCACGACTTCCGCGCTGCCGGCTTCCGTCAGATCGGCGCCAAGCGTGGCAAGATTGGCCATCCGCTCCCCGGCATCAGCGTCCGCATCGTGGACCCCCAGACGTTTCCCGCAGCAAGTGGGGCAGGCGTCCCGCCTGCCTCTGCGGGCGTCTCGCCCACGATCGTGCCCAGTGAGAGAATTCCCGAGGGCAGGTGGGACGCCTGCCCCGGTTTGCCCATCGGCCAACCCGGCCTGCTTCTCGTGCGCGGCCCCAACGTCATGCAGGGCTACCTCGGCCGGCCGGACAAGACCGCCGAAGTGCTGCGCGACGGCTGGTATGTCACCGGCGATATCGCGGCCATTGATGAGGACGGCTTCCTGCAAATCACCGATCGCCTCAGCCGCTTCAGCAAGATCGGCGGCGAGATGGTCCCGCACATCAAGATCGAGGAGAAGCTGCATGAGCTGGCCGGCGCGACTGAGCAGACCTTTGTCGTCGCCGGGGTGCCGGATGAGAAGAAGGGCGAGCGCTTAGTCGTGCTGCACAAGCTGACGCCGGAGGAGCTGCAGGCGTGCCTGGAGAAACTCGTGCAATGCGACTTGCCGAACCTCTGGAAGCCCCGCGCCGACCAGTTCTTCCACATTGACGCGTTGCCCTACCTCGGCACCGGCAAGCTGGACCTGCGCAAAGCGCGAGAGATTGCCACCGAACGGAGTGCAAAGCAGAGCTGAAACTTTACATGGCTACCGCGTCGGTCAATCTCCACGAAACCCAACCGCTGCAATGCCGCCAGCACTTGCCGGCCGGTTAGCAGGGGCAGTTTCACGCCAACTCCACGACCTCGTGACGCTCGTCGGCCACGGCTTGGCCGGGGGCTGGCTCCAAATACAACGCGATCGCCTCACGCAGGTTCTGGAGCGCTTCGTCGCGAGTCTTGCCCTGACTCCAACAACTGCGCAACGACGGACAATGCGCCACGAAATAGCCGTCTTCACCGCGCTCGACAACAACCTTGATGGTCATAGCAGAACTGTACCGGATAGTCGGAGAGCGGTCAATTCAACTGATGCCTTTGAGCTTCTTTGCCAGGTCGGCGGGCAGCAGCTTGCGGAGTTTGGGATGCGCTTCGACCAGCCGCATGATGTCTAGCAAGTCTTTCTGGCGTTTGCTGGCGCGCCGTTGTGGATCCTGCCAGACGAGAATCTGTCCCCGCAGCGTGTCCGGCAAACTCGCCACGCGCATGAGAATGCCGTGGATGTCCGCCGGCACGGAGCGCGCAGGGAATTCACGATAGACTTCCTCCGTGCTGATTTGCACGGACACTGCCGATCGGCCTTTGAGGTTGACCGACCATTGAAAGGTTTTTGCGACAAAGCCTGCCGCGCGCAACGCCTTCACCGCTTCGGGAATTCGCCCGGCGGCAATGACCACGTCCACGTACGCCGTTGCCATCGGTTCCTTGGCCCAATGGTTGACCGCCAGGCCGCCGATCATGCACCACGGGATTTCACGGCGTTCCAGCGTTTCGACGAGCAGTGAAACGTCGCCGCCACCGCCCGCTGTCTGCCAGTCGTAGAATTGCCTTACGGTCATGCTTGGATTTTAAGCGAGGGGATGCTTTGGGCAATCCGCAACGCACCCGCCACTTAGCTCATCTCACTCTGAATCTGAGGACCGACGCGCTTCGGCGGAGATACAGAGGAGTCCGCAGGATGGAATACAAGGAAATAGCCGCGAAAAGGCGCAAGAAGCGCAAAACATATTGCTTTTATGCGCCTTTTGCGCCTTTTCGTGGCTATTATCTTTTCCCATTGTGTAGCCTATGCTGCAGCCTTGTCAGTAACCTGCTTCCAATCAGGCAATCTATTTCTCATCACTCGACAAAGCATCTGCGATTGCTTAGGTCTTAACCGTGAGCAAGAAGAATCGCATGAGAGCATGTCCGGCCGCCGGACGTCCGATAGAGGCCTTTGAGTGCGCCGCGGGGCGGCACACGTCCTATGCCTGCCCTGAGGCTTGTCCATTCAACGTGTTCGCGACGGCCAGCTATGAAAAGTTTCAAGCCATCGAACGCTCCGCTGACGAGAGATTCTTCGGGTGGCTTACGGCCCACGTGGCCGACCGGGCACAGCTCGAAGCCGACATGCGCCGGTTGGTGTCCGACCGGCCAGGTTCAGGTTACTATCATCGTCTGGCGTGGCATGGAATTTACCGGGTTGGGCCCAGCGGCGAGACGTGCCTCGGGGAGTGGTCCAAGGCGGGGTTCCCCGGTCTGGCGGTGGACGAGCAGGTGATGATGCGGTGCCGGATGCACATGCACCCGGCGATGCTTGAAGTGCATCGCGTTATGGATAACCTGCGCGTCGAGGTGGTGGACTTGTTGGACCCGGAACGTGGTCCCTTCGTGGTCGTGGACGCCGGCTTTGCCCGCCAGGTCGTCCGGTTCGAGGTCTATGCCGCGCACACCATCCCCTTGCCGCATTATACGCGGTTGCTCGGCACGTGCGTGCTGATACCCAATTTTCATCCATTAGCGCCGGAAGAGGTCATCCAGGAAATCATCCGCCACCTGGGCGGTCCCGGGGATAACCCCGGCCGGCGGGCCTGGCTGGCCGAACATTACGAGGAATTTGAGAAGGCGCTTATGGCGGTGGCGCTGGCCCGGCGCCGGGCGATGTTTGACGCGCTCGACGGCCAATTTGGCAAGGCGGCTTATGCGCTGGCGCGACCCATCGCCGAGTGCAAGGCGCAACTGGCGACGGTCCGTGAGTTAGCGCCGACTGCCGTCGGCGGCTACGTCTCACTCGCCGAGTGCAAGGCGCAACTGGCGACGGTGCCGGAGATTGCCGATGACCCTCTGACCGAGGCCGAGCAACAGGAGGGGTTCACGGAGGGCCGGGTGTGGTTCGCGGGATCGTCCGATCGTGAGAAACAACCGACGGGCGACGGGGCGGTTATTGGCAGGATTCTGATTAGCCTGGGCCACTGGCGGTTGGAAGCCCTGGGCGCCGGCCGGTTGGCACGATTCCGGGAACGCTTCGAGCAATTGATGGGGCAGCGGGTCACGTTCAAGGGCGAGCGGCGGGACGATTTGGGGGCACGCCTGCGGATGAATGAACCGAAGTTCGATCCGGCGCTCGTGCCGCCAAGCTTGCTGCGGGAAACGCCCAGACTGGCGGTAACGAGCAGTAGGGTCGCGATCCCGCCCGGCACAGTCCCGACCGATGCCACCGCCGCCGGAATCATTAACGACCGGCAGCAGGGCATCCTGGACGAGCCGATCCCCGCGCTGGATCACAAGACGCCACGCGCCGCCGCGTCCGACCCTGCCTTGCGCCCGCAGTTGGTCCGGTGGATGAAGTTCTGGATTTCGCAAACCGACCGCCGCAACCTGGAAACCGGGCGCAACGATGACACCAACTGGATGATTCGCGAACTGGGGCTTACCGAGATTCTGTTCGAGCCGCCGCCGCCGCGCCCGCGTCGGGCGCCCCCACGGGAAGTCCCCGACGAGGGTGAGGATGACCTGCCGCTTTAGTTGAGCGGAGCCGCCAGCCCGAATTGTTGACGATGGTGTTGGCCCTCACCCTGGCGTGGCTGGCGGAGGCCCCACCCGAACTCCGGGCGCGTGAGGGGGCAAGGATAATCGGATGGGGTTCATGGTTTCAGGGGAAGGTTAGACCCGACTGACGTCGGGTGCTACGAGGGTTGGGGTTGGGGCGTGGGAAAAGCCCTGCTCATCGCCGCCCTCGGGGCGGTGGTTGAAACGTTCGACGAAGCAGCCCGCTCGGGCTACTAAAGCTTGAACTGCGGTATCTTCTTGAGCTCGCCGCCCTTCATGGCGGACTGGTGAGCGACGATGCCGGCGACGGTCATGTTCAGGGCTTGAGCCACATCCACCAGCGGCTTGCGGTTCTGGAGGATTGCCGTGACGAACTCGTTCATGAGGTAGCCGTGCGACCCGCCGTGGCCGCCCACTTCCACACCGGGCGGCAGTGACGGACGTTTGGTATCAGGCAGGTTCTTCTCCAGCCCTTCGTACTTGCCATAGTAGGAGCCTTTCTGCCCGCGGATGCGGCCCTTTTCTCCGCCGTCACCGGGGGAGTCCCAACTGACCGCCATCCGCGACATGCCGCCTTCGCTGGTGCGAAAGAGGGCGATTTCCGTGCCGAAAGGATTCTTGTAAACGTTGTTCTTCGGTTGCAGGTGCTCAATCAAGCTCGGCATGGCCATGCAAGACACTTCGGTGAAGCTACCGCCGGTCGCGCCGACGTAGTAAGCGTTGGAGTGGGTCGGGTACCATTGCGGCGGCAGGCCGATGCGCCAGCCCTTGTACGAATCAATGGGGGTGGACATGTAGTGGTAATACTCGCCTTCGGAATACAGCAGCTTGCCGAGCCCGCCGGCATTATAGATCTGCCGCATCGCGTAGAGGTCCTCGTGGAAGTAGGAGGTCTCGAACATCATGTACTTGAAGCTGCTGGCTTTGACGGCCTCGAATAGCTTGTGGGCGTCTTCCAGCGACCCAAACACCGCCGGCACGGCGGAGGCGACGTGCTTGCCGTGCTTGAGCACCTCGATACAGTGCCGCGCGTGGCTGGGAGCATCGGTGGCTACGAACACGGCCTCGATGCGGTCGTCTTTGACCAACTCTTCGAGCGAGGGATACGTCTTCGCGCACCGGACAACCTTTGACAGGGCGGCACAACGATCAGGAATCAGATCGCTGACCGCCACCACCTCGACGTTCGGATGGGACTGGAATCCGAACGCTGCGGAGAACTGGCAAACGCCGTAGCCCACCAGACCCACGCGAATCTTGCGGTCGGAGACAGGTTTCCAGCCTTTGGCGGCGTTCGCATCGGTGGGTGCCTGCTCGAACCCTTGAATCACCTTTTCCTGAGCTCGGGCCGTTGGCGTGAGGGCCAAGGCCGCGGAGCCCAGACCCACTGTTCCCAGGAACGACCGTCGCGTAAGCGAGCTGAGGGTGGAATACTTCTCTGACGCCGCACGGCGGTCAGAGCCAGATTGGTTGTCGGATTTCATGCGTGGAAGCATGTCCCGCCCCGAAGCTGCGTCAATCCAGAAATTCAAGCATACTTCCCTTGTGAGTGATATGGGGTGAACACCCCACACTCCATGCCGACGTTGACGGACTTCCTCGCGGTGTTAGACTACGGGCGACGATGCGAACGCATAAACCAGTCGCCCGTTGCACACTCAACCCACCGAGAACTTTATGAAGACCCATCACCTAAGCCGCCGCCAGTTTCTTGGACGCTCCGCCGGCGCCGCCAGTGCACTGCTGCTAACGACCGGTCCGTGGTTCCGTGCGGAAGCTGCCACGAAGCGGACCGCCGTAGATCAGGTCGCCCTCGGCAAGACCGGGCTTAAGCTCAGCCGCCTGGGCTTCGGCACCGGCAGCAACAGTGGCGAGGTGCAACACGCCCTGGGCCAGGAAGGTTTTAACAAGCTCATCCGCTATGCCTACGACCAAGGCATCACGTATTTCGACTGCGCGCAGACCTACCGCACCTTCGAGTGGCTCGGCGGCGCGATCAAGGGCCTGCCCCGGGAAAAGCTGTTCATCCAGTCCAAGATTCCCGGCCAACCCGAGAAGATACTGGAGGTCATCGACCACCACCGGAAGGTCTATGATACGGATTACGTGGACAGCATGCTCATTCACTGCATGGTCAAAGACCGCTGGACCGACCAGTGGAAGCGCATCATGGACGCCTACGACGAGGCCAAGGAGAAGAAGTGGATCCGGGCCAAGGGTGTCTCCTGCCACAGCCTGCCTGCCCTGCGCGCCGCCACTGCCTCCGACTGGACCGACGTGCACCTGGTCCGCGTCAATCCGCAAGGCGCCCACATCGACGGCGAGAATGAGGAGGTCTGGGACAACAAGCCGCACGAGGCGTCACCCGTGCTGGGGGAGCTGAAGACCATGCGTGCCAAAGGCCACGGCGTCATCGCCATGAAGATCATCGGCAACGGCGACTTCACCAAAGAGGAAGACCGCGAGAAATCCATCCGCTTCGCCATGAGCCGGCCGGAGCTGGATGCTGTGGTCATCGGCTTCAAGAGCACCGCTGAGATTGACGAAGCCATTCGGCGGATGAACCGGGCGCTGGCGGAGGGTTGAAGTCAAATCCGAAGGCCGAAATCCGAGACCCGAAGGAAGCGCGAAATCCGAATACCGAAGTTCGAAGCAGGCTTCTGCGGCTGTCACAATCGGCATGCGGTTAATCGGATTTCGGCCTTCGGGTTTCCTTCGGATTTCGGGCTTCGGTTTTCGGATTTGGCGGTAACCGGCTTGGCCGCAGGGTTCGCCCTGTCTTCGCCCTTGACCCGGGCCCCCAACTGCACGAGACTGAGGTGTGATCACTTCGGGGGCGTACTGGTTTCGACTTGGGAGACGCGCCAGAGGCGGCATGCCGAGGATGGTTCGTTGGCCTCGTTAAACATCGGACCGAAAAATAACAGCTAATCAAGAACTAGCTCTCGCGGCCTAAGGCCACGACGTTCGTCGGCGGACACCTGCTACGCCGGCAGAACGCAACAGCAGGTTAGGTCGGGCGCGGTGCCTGCGCGCATCCGATTGAATCTCTTATCCTGCGGGCTAGGCTGGGCGATTCGGTGTCAGGCCGTCATCGTCCGGTAGAAAACTCTCTCCTGACTAAGCATGTAGTCGCGGCTGGCAACTTTGCCAAGGACGCGGGTTCAACTCCCGCCGCCTCCAGTCTTCGTTCGGAGCGCAGGGACAAACGAAGACTGCCACGCTGTAGCCCGTCCGCGGGCGAAAACGGGCTGGTGCTGCAACCAGGCGAGGGCTCTAAAGATGGATTCCAATCGATAAACCAGTGCCTGACATGGACAAACCTGGCAACATCTTGCTGACGGGTGCGACCGGTTATGTCGGCGGCAGGCTGTTGCCGTTGCTGGTGGCGGACGGCTGGCGTGTGCGGTGTCTGGCACGGCTGCCGGAACATCTGTCGCCCCGCGTGCCGGCTGGAGTCGAAGTGGTGCGAGGCGACTTGCTCGACGCGGAATCGCTCTCGGCTGCCATGCAGGGTGTGGAGGCCGCATTTTATCTGGTTCATTCGATGGGCGCGACGGGCGATTTTGAGAAACAGGATCGTCTGGCCGCGGAACATTTCGCCGCAGCCGCGAGCGCTGCTGGGGTGCAGCGCATCATTTATCTCGGAGGATTGGGCGAGAACGAGCCGGATTTGTCGGCGCACCTGCGCAGCCGGCACGAGGTGGGAGAGCGATTGCGGGCGCACGGCGTGCCGGTGATCGAGTTCCGGGCATCCATCATTATCGGCTCGGGCAGCTTGTCCTTCGAAATGATCCGGGCACTGGTAGAGCGGTTGCCGGTGATGGTGACGCCGCGCTGGGTACGGGTGACGGCACAACCCATCGCCATTGGCGACGTGCTGAACTATCTTCGGGCGGCGCTGGCCGTCGATACTGGCAACCGCAGCCTCACCATCGAGATCGGCGGCCCGGATCGCGTTTCCTACGGCGAGCTGATGCGCGAGTACGCGCACCAGCGCGGGCTGCGGCGGTTGATGATTCCCGTTCCACTGCTGACACCCCGACTGTCGAGTCTGTGGCTGGGGCTGGTGACGCCGTTGTATGCCCGCGTAGGTCGCAAGTTGGTGGACAGCCTTCGTTACTCGACGGTGGTGCGCGACGATTCCGCATTACGCCTGTTCCCCATCAGGCCGGTCGGCGTGCGCGAGGCGATTGCGCGTGCGTTGCGAAACGAAGACTCCAGCTTCGCGCAAACGCGCTGGTCGGACGCATTGTCCGCCACCGCGAACGCGCCCCGGCAGTGGGGCGGCACCCGATTTGGCAATCGCCTGGTGGACTC
>Ga0118677_10016492_pt1 | contig 10103 bp, 10 predicted proteins | sample AliMusrvi5mmetaG_FD_86154 | JGI IMG/M metagenome (GOLD analysis project Ga0118677, IMG submission 86154)
TTCATCCTCTGGTGCGAGCAGGGCGACCGCGAGTTGGGCAACTGGAAATACCTGCTGCTGGCGCTCATGATCTTTCTCTCCTTCATGATGTTTTCGCGCTTCAAATACCCGAGCTTCAAGGCGCTGAACTGGCGCACCAAGGGATCCATCCCGCGCTTCATTTTTATTTTCCTGGTGCTCATCTTCACCGTGCAGAAATACATGTGGATGCCTGCGGTGATCTTCATCTCCTACCTGCTCTACGGCTTCCTGCGCCCGTTCCTCTCGCACAGGATGCGGCATGAGATCGAAGAGCCCGAGGAGGACGAGGAAGACGCACCCCAGCCGCCGCCGGTGGCATAGGCTGCCGCAACGCGCTAAGGTAGGGATGGCACTCCGTGCCGTCCGATGGGACGCGGTCTGGAAAATGCGTGACGGTTTGTGGATGACGCGTGAAGGGCGGCACGGAGTGCCGCCCCTACCCGATCCGGTAGCCGAAGCCGCGCACCGTCTCGATGCAGTCCGCCGCCGGGCCCAGCTTTTCGCGCAACCGCCGGATGTGGGTGTCCACCGTCCGGGTGTCGATGGCGCTGTCGTAGCCCCAAACGTCGTTGAGCAGGGTGTTGCGGGATTGCACGAACCCCCGGCGCTCGATGAGCAAGCGCAGGAGGTTGATCTCCGTCGCCGTGAAATCAATCGGCTCGCCGCAGACCGTCACCTGCAGCCGCGCCGTGTCCAGGACAATGTCGCCCACGCTCAGGCAATCGGAATTCTCCGCCGGGGGAGTGGCGCGCTTGAGCACGCTCTTGACGCGCAGCACCAGCTCGCGCGGGCTGAACGGCTTGGTGATGTAATCGTCCGCCCCGAGTTCCAGCCCCACGATCCGATCCACCTCCTCCGCCTTGGCCGTGAGCATGATGATCGGCAACCTTGCCGTGTCCGGGGCCGCCTTGAGCATCCGGCAAATATCCAAACCGGACATACCTGGTAACATTAAATCGAGAACCAGTAGATCGGGAAAATGCTTCGCCACCGCCGGGATCACCCCAAGGCCGTCCGACACCTTCACGACTTCAAACCCTGCCAGGCAGAGATTGGAGGCCACGAGGTTCAGCACATCCGGTTCGTCATCGGCTACCAAGATTTTCGGGTTCATAACTGCGGCGGATACCGACTTTTGAGCGGTCAGTAACTCCCGCCGCAGGGATATTAGTCAAGACAGGAGAGGTAAATTCACTAACAAACAGCCCAATAAGCTTATAATTCACATTTCCGTAACCTGTTTGTCACACAATTGTAACAATCTAATTTCGTCACGTAATTGTCACATTAAAAGCGTTGCCCAATGGACTGTGGGTTTGTAGTTTTCGCACGAAATCGCGCAACACGAAGAGAGCAATCCCTTCCAACGCACGGATTCAAAACACTTCAACCAACGAATATTCGAAAATCATATGAAATTGAAAAACATCCTCATGACGGCCGCCATCGCCCTCGTCGGCGTGGCTTCCGCCAATGCAGCCAATCCCAGCTACGCTGTTGGCAACCTTATCATGGGTTTCTACGACACCGTGACCAATAACGCGTATGAGTTCAACCTCGGCGCCGCCACCACTTATGTCGCCGACCATACCGCCGGCACGAGCTTCACGCTCTCGACCAACATCGCCAGCGACCTCAGCTCCGCCTTCGGTTCCAGCTGGGCCTCGGATGCCAACCTGCAATGGGGCATCGTCGCCACCAGCCAAACTTCGGGTTGGTCGGCGGTCGGCAATCACCCCACCCAGATCGACTGGATTTCCCAAACCGAAAGCACCTTTGGCACGCAGGCATCCAATCCCAGCTTGAATTCCTCTGCCCGTTCATCGGTGAACACCCAAGTCGGCAATTACGGAGCCAACTTCGCGGCCATGACTGCCACGTCCAACGGCTTGGGCGCTGTCATCAACGCTTCCACCACCTCGCTCTCCAATAACCAATACTTCGGAGAAGGCCAGAAACTCGGTGCCAACGTGTGGTTTGGCAGTGCCAGCAATTCCCTTGTGGGTGCTTTCACATCGGGCTCCTCCGCGCTGGATCTCTTCCAGATTCTGAACCAATCGAGCTCCAACACATCCTATCAAGGCACGTTCATGGTCACTTCCGCCGGCAATGTGGTCTACGGCGCGACGGTGTCTGCGGCGCAGAGCCTGGCTGCAGTTCCCGAGCCTTCCACCTACGCGATGATGGGCATCGGAGCCATCGGGTTCCTGACCATGTTCCGCCGTCGCTCCATCAAGGCATAATCTGTCTGCAAAACCAACCAACACGAAACCAATAGCTACAAATTAATATCCAATGAAACTCAGCAAATTCATCCTCGCTGGCGCCCTCGCCACTGCTTTCGCCGTTTCGGCCCAAGCAGCCACTTATCACATTGTTGTGACCGGAGCCACCACGTTCCGTGACGCTTTCCACAACGCCGTTCTCAACGCCTTCCCCGGCGCCTCCTGGGTCGCTGACCAAGCCAGCGCTACGGCAGACGGTGGCATCGGCAAGTACCAGATCTACATGCTCGTCAACAAGCCGAGCACTGGCGACACCACCTACGTCCAAACCTCGTTTGCAGGTTCGGGCTCTGGTATCTCCAACGTTGCCAAAGGCACGTCGGTCAACGTGATCGACGAAACCAAGCTCGTTTCGTTTACCAACGGGTTGCAGACCATCTCCACAGCAGGTGCCAGCGGGGCCACTGCCTGGAGCCCCTCCGTTGCCCGCGTGGCCTTCTCGGATGTGTTTCAAGCCAACACCACCGCTAAGACTCCCGTGCTCAACAACGAAGAGACAGTCGGCATTGTTCCTTTCATCTGGGTCTGCTCGACCAATGCTCCTGCTGGTCTCACCAACGTGACCTCGCAGAATGCGGCGAACATCCTCGGTGGCGGTCAAATGCTGGCTTCCCAGATGACTGGGAACGTGGATGACAGTGGCACGATTGTGACCCTGTTGGGCCGCAAAAACGATTCCGGCACCCGTATCACCACTGTGATGGAGACCGGCTACGGCGCATCGAACCCGCTCGTTGGCTGCAAAAACTACCTCACGGTTACTGGCACCAGCGGCGCAGACAACGGCAAGATCGTTGGCTACACTGCCTCCAGTCCTGCTGACAACATCGGCGGATCTTCCAATGGCGCCAACATGTTGGCTGTGGCTACTGCTCCGGGCTCCGCGTTCACGGATGTGCTGCTCTCCTACATCGGCGTGGGCGACCTCCCTACCGGTGCCTTGGTTAACAGCGTTCGTCAGCTCTCCTACAACGGTGTTGCCTACTCGCCTGATGCCATCTACAACGGCGCCTACACCTACTGGGGTTATGAGCACGTTTACAAGGCCAACAACTGGAACGTCTCCGGCCAACCCGAAGGCACCAGCACTGTGGTCTGGAACGCGATCAAGACTGGCTTGGCAGCCACGCTGTCTCCCTTCGGGCTTGATGCTTCTCTCATGACTGTTTCTCGCGGCAACGACGGCGCGACGGTCGCTCCTTAATGGTATAATGAGCTAGTGATTATCTCGCTCTTGATTTAAGACGAGAGAAACCTATTGAGCTGGCACCAGGGAAACCTGGTGCCAGTTTTTTTATCCCAGCGAGGACTGCCAGGGCCTGCTCGTGAATTCAAAGAAGGAAAGAGGCAGCAGCTACGCAGACAATCCCGTTGCCAGGGTGAAGCTTGGCGCGCGTTGGCGCTCAAGAGCCCGCTCATACCAACTACGCGGTAATGCCGATAGTGCGTGACGAGCGGGCAGGGTAGGGGCGGCACTCCGTGCCGCCCGCCCAAAAGCCGCACCCTTTCCGGACAGCACGGAGTGCCATCCCTACCTCGCGGTGCGAGAGTTACCGCTTTTATCGCGCAAACGGTGTGATACCATCTCTTTAAAATAAGCGGACTCATGAGCGCCAACGGCGCGGCCCCATACCAGCCTGGGTTGGAGCGAAGCGCAGGCCCAGGACTTTTCGAGGCAAAGCATGAGGGCCAAAGGCCCGCACCATCTTTCGCGGCGGTTATGGTGCGGGCCTTCAGCCCTGGCGTTTTTCCACTCCGGATCCTGGGGCGTTGCCCCAGGCTGGTATGGAGCCGCGCCGTTGGCGCTCAGGAAAACACCGTCCTCGCATCCAAACAGTCCGGTTATTTGTGAGAGATGGTATGATACCAAAGACCAAGCCCGTTGGGTTGGGCTGGTATGTCATCGCGCCGTTGGCGCTCAAGAGTCTGCTCATTTACAAGAGATGGCAGTGCCCGAGCTGAAAGTGCAGAGCAAACCAGCCCGAGGCAGGCACAGCGTCGCGCTCCCATCCCTGCCGTCGCGGTGCGCGGCGGCGGAGAGCCCAATCAAGGTTTTGCGCTGGAGGTTTTGGCGCGTGTGCGGAATTCCTCGGCGAGGCGTGCCCCTTCGGCAATCTGCTCCGCGGTTAATGTATTTTTGTAATCAAGTAGATACTTAATGGCGAGAGGCTCCTTTTGATCCGCAGCGAGGGAGAGCCATTGGTAGGCTTTGACAGGGTCGCGTTTCGTGCCAAGTGCTTGCGCGTAAGCCTTGCCCAGGTTGCTTTGAGCTTTTGCATCCCCCTGCTCGGCGGCTTGTTGGTAGAAGCGCAGAGCTTTTTCAGTGTCCATCGGAACACCCTTCCCTTCGGAATACAGCGTGCCCACGGTGTTTTGCGCGGCAGCGACCCCCTGCTCTGCGGCTTTGGAGAGCCATTTGAAGGCTTTCTCGTAGTCGTGCGCAATGCCTTCCCGGCCTAAAAAGTAAATGTTGCCGAGCTGCGCCTGGGCGTCGGCGAATCCGCTTTCCGCAGACTTTTCGAACCATTCAATGCTTTTTTTTACGTCCCGGGGGAGGCCTTTGCCCACCAAATACAGCTGCCCCAGGTTGTATTGCGCCCGGTCGTTGCCGTGGTCGGCGGCCAGCTGAAACCATTCAAGGGCCTTTTTCTGGTCAATGGCCACGCCCTTGCCATTGGAATACATCCAGCCCAGGGAAAATTCCGCTTTCGCGTTTCCATTTTTGGCGGCGCTTTGAAACAACTCGAGCGCTTTCGCATAATCGACCGGGAGCCCATCCCCCTTTGCATAGGCGGTTGCCAATGTGCATTGGGCCGCGGCATCGCCATTGGCAGCGGCGGAACGCAGGGTTTCCAGATCAGCAGGAGCGGCCAGGCTGTTGAACCCGAAGCTGGTCAAAAGAAGAAGACTCAGCGCGGCGGAGCACAGGGAGCGGTGGAGGAAGCGGAGTTTCGTCATAGAGAGCCAGCGTACCACGGATTCCAAGCCGGTTCACGTTACAATTCTGTGACAAGTTCGTAAGCGGTGCACCGAGCACCTCTTGACATGATGGGTGCAGGAGGATCGGTCGATGTCATAAATGTCGTAGCGGTATCGCTACGAGATTTATGATGCGCGGCGGAGGGCGGCGCGCTGTTGCTCGCGGAGTCGGCGGGCGTAGGCTGCCGGGGTCCAGTCTTTGATCTGCCGGTTGGTAAGCGTGGGCAGTTTGGTGAGGACCTCGCGCAGGTAGGCGTAGGGGTCGATGCTCTGGCGTCGGCAGTTTTCGATGATCGTGTAGAGGATGGCTCCGCGCTGGCCCGCGTCGATGTCGCCCACGAAGAGCCAGTTCTTTTTGCCAATGGCGGTGGGGCGGATGGCGTTTTCGATCAAGTTGTTGTCGATCTCCACGCGCCCGTTCTCAAGGAACACGCCAAGGCCGTTCCATTGACCCAGGGTGTAGTCGATGGCTTTGCCCAAGGAGCTTTGCGGCAGGGGGCGCTTTTTGATTTTCAATCGCACGAGTGCCCGGTGGATGCGTTCGTGGATGGGGCGGCTTTGGGCGGCCCGGATGGCTTGCCTCAATCGGGGGCCGGCTCGTTCTTCTCTCAACCGTTTTTCAATCACGTAAAGGTGGCCGATCTGCCTCAAGAGCCAGCCGACGAGGCGCGGGGCTTGTTCCTGGGCTTCGATAAACTTGCGGCGCGCATGGGCGTAGCAGGCGGCGAGCTGGATTTGCCCTTCGCGCTCTCCGCTCTGGGCGAAGCTGCGGTAGCCTGCATACCCGTCGCATTGGATGACGCCACGGAAGTTCGCCGGGAGGATTTTCTCCACGCACTTGGCCGCGCGGCTCGCGTGCCAGTGGTAGACGACGTCGCCGCCGGGCCGGTTGCACACCCAAAAGTAGCCAGTCTCCGTCTTGCCGTTACCAGGAGCGAGGTAGGCGATGGGCGTTTCGTCCATCTGGATGTAGTCGCTTGCGACCACGCCCGCGTTGATCTCCCGATAGATGATCCCGAGCGAGTCCGCGCACATGTCCGCCCAGCGCCCCAGGGTTTGCCGGGGGATGTGGACTTCGTGGCGGGTGGAATAAATCTGCTCTTGCCGGTGGAACGGCAGGTGGTCGCAATAGCGGGCCACGATGACCTGTGCCAGCAGGCCGGGCGCGGCGAGGCAGCGCTCCTGCAACACCGGCGGCAGCGGGGCGATGACGGGCACGGCGTCGAGGTCGCCCCGTTTGACGTATTTGCGCCGGATCAAGCGCCGACGCAGGAAGCGCGCTGGTTCGTAGTCGAGCTGCTCGCTCACTTCCTCGCCAATGAAGCGCCACGCCTGCGGCTCGGCTTGGACCGGGAGCGGATCGACGATTTCCTCCACGCACGGCAGGTGCTCGGGCAACCGGGGCTTTTTCTCACGCGGGGAAGAGGGGGCCTTCGAGCACCGTGGGGCCTCCGCCGCCGACACGGGCTCGGGAGATTTTCCCGGCTCGGCCCCTCCGCCCAGCAGCAACTCAAGCTGCTTGGGATCCATCTTCTCGCTGCACGCGCCGAAGATGCGCTTGATGAGTAGGTCTATCTTCTGTTTGAGAAGCGCGTTCTCCTGCCGGATGCGCGCGTAATCTTCAAGAGCGCTTTCTGTCTCCTCTCCAAAGCGCCGGATGATCTCTTGCAAACGCGCAATTTCCACCTCTCGCTCGCCGAGCTTTTGCAGCAGTTCTTGTTCGCGTTCGGTGGTCATTGGGGCGGGATATGCGGGAGATTCGCAGAGCTATTTCATCCCCGCCACACCGATATTATCCAATGCTTTTCCTGCGTTGCCAAAACCCACTATTCCCGCTCATACCAAGGCCGCATCTTCGCCCCGTGCAGGTCGATTCCGTCGGTCAACATCGCCAGCGCCTCGCCGCTCAGCTTGAGCTTTGCTCGGCCCGGTTCCACGTTGCGCGGCCAGGCAAACGTCCCGCGCTCCAGCCGTTTGGTCATCACCCAAATCCCCGTGCCATCCCAGTAAAGGATTTTGAGCCGGGTGTTGCGGCGGTTGCTGAACACGAAGAGCGCCCCGGCTCGCAGATCCTCGCCCAGGCGCTCGCTCACCAGCGCATGCAGGCCGTTGAACCCCTTGCGCATGTCGCACGGCTCCAGCGCCACCCACACCTTCAGGCTGCCAGGAAAACTCAGCATGCCACGCAACCTTTGCCTTCCAGTGCCCGAATCAACTCGGCCGCCAGCTTCGCCTGGCCGCCATCGGTGATCTCCGTCCGCGCCCCGCCCGGCAAAGAAACGGCGAGGACGCTGCGCTCTGCCCTCCCAATACTGCGTGGGGCAACGGATTGCCCATCCATCACTGCTTCCACCCATCGCATCCCATTCGTTGACGGTGCGGGCGGCAATGCCGGAAGCGCCCCCGCAACAGGGTTCTCCACCACCGCCGCTCTGCGCTTGGCACGATTCTGCCGCCATGTCGCAAACGTCTGGTAACGCACGCCGATGGCCTTCGCAAACTCAGCCGCGCTGACCCCGCACCGCTCGAATTCATCCAGCAACGCCTCCCGCCGCTTCGCCGACACCCGAACCCGTCCCCGCCGGTCAACCTTCAACAACTCGTCCCGAATCGATTCGCTATGCATGCCGCCATCCTGCCCGGCTTCATCCGGCCTGGATAGAGGTGCTCGGCGTGACGCTTACACCCGATGGAACTCCCCCGCACGGAAGCCCGGCTGCGCGCCCTCGGCTTCGGGCCGGAGACGTTCGCCGCGCACCGGAGCAACTTCGCCGGGCTGCCCAAAGTGCTTGCCGCCGAGGGAATCCTTGAGGGCGTAGACGTGCTCTTGGCCGATCTCGGCGTCTCCTCCATGCAACTCGACGACCCGGCGCGCGGATTTTCCGTGAAGGCCGAGGGGCCGCTCGACATGCGGATGAACCCCGGGCGCGGCCAGCCCGCCTCGGCGCTGCTGGAAAAGATCGGCGCGGAGGAACTGGCTGCGCTGCTGGAGGAGAACGCCGACGAGCCGCATGCCGGGGCCCTTGCGCGCGCCCTCGCCGGGCGCTTCTTCCCCACCACGCTGGCGCTCGGGGCGGCGATCCGCCAGGCGCTCGGCGAACGGCAGGAAGATCAGGTCATACTCAGTGCCCGAAGGGTTTTTCAGGCGCTACGCATTGCGGTGAACGAGGAGTTCACCGCTCTGGATGTCTTCCTGCGCAACCTGCCCGGCTGCCTGCGCACGGGAGGCCGCGTCGCAATCCTCACCTTCCACTCCGGCGAAGACCGTCGCGTGAAAAAGGCATTTGAAGCCGGATTGCGCGACGGGGTTTACGCGGAGATCGCCTGCGAAGTCCTCCGTCCCAGCCCCGAGGAATGCCGCAGCAACACCCGCTCCACCCCGGCCAAGCTGCGGTGGGCGGTGAAGGGGTAGCACCTAGATCCTATTTCCGTGGAACGTTTCAAGAGGCGACCCGGTGTAAATGAAAATATATTGCTACTCGTGAATCAGCAAGCTGGAGCGGCTAAACACTTAACTTGTTCAAAATACTCCAAGTAAGCATCATAAATCGACGTTCCATTCTTCGGTGCTTTTTCAACTTTGAATACCGGTGATTCATGACCGTGGACGCCCTTTGCGTATGTGCTCATAAAAAGACAATCATCTAAGATCAACAATCTAAATACAGGCTGCATTTTTGTAAGTCTGATCTCCACCTTTTTCCGAGGTGAGCTTATGGATCTAAGGAGCTCCCGCGTAGCTCTTACGTTTTGTTTTAGTTGATCGGACGTGTAGGTTTCATCCCGATTTCTAAGATGTTCAACCCGCTGATTGACTACTTCTTCTGCATTGTCAATATCAAGCAGAATAAAATCGAGCTTTACATTGTTTTTTTTCTGAACAATGTCGTACAGTAATGATTCATGCCCTCTACCAAAATACTCGTATCCCGCAAGCATAAGCAGCTTGATGGTCTTGGATTCTGTTACAGCCTCACGAATGTCTGCGGCATACGGCTGATCTCCTATTTTCCATTGCGGGTAGCATTCAAATATATCGGTAATTCCAGATTGCTGAAGGAGGCGAGCCAATATATCAACACGCGACCGTATCCTCGTTGTTCCATCGAAATGCCGTGATAAGGCTATAGTTACTCCGCTGGAAATGCCGAAGCTTGTAATAAGTTTCAATAACCAGTAAAAAATTTCGTCCTTTGAAAAACCAATAAAATCTATTAGGTCAAACAAATACGAACCATCCTTTTTTGCTCCTTGAATGGATTTTACATGGACGTAGGTAGTCACAACCCCGCTCTTTAAATCCGTGACGCCGTCCCACGCCATAAAAAGACCTAAACCCAGTAGCGCAATAGCAATTCGCCTTGGTCGACATGCGATCCATTGCCCCACATGTAAAAGGTATTCCGCTGGTAAAAAAAGGTTCTTGGTGCTCATCTATGAAGATGAGACATATCTCTGACGAGTGCGCGGATGTCAACCGAACAATTCTCGATCTTTTCTGTTTTCAGGGTGAAATCTGCTGTCCGACGCTCTTCTCTACACGGGAGTGCGACAAATACCAACGACACCGCCAGCGGTACCAAAAGAGCAATAATCGCAGCAAATATCTCAATCATAGAATTCGGTGATTTTTCTTGTTTTTCCCGGCCAGTCAAGGAATTTCATCGTCGACACACCATGAATCGGCCGAGATGTTTTGTTCAAGTGTATTCGTCACGAAGCGTGTATTTTCCTGCGATTGGTACCGACTAAAGAATAGAGGGAATCTCTCTTAATCCGAAGTGTTCGTCCTACTGCCCCGACCTGAAGATGATCCGC
>Ga0118677_10016493_pt1 | contig 10102 bp, 12 predicted proteins | sample AliMusrvi5mmetaG_FD_86154 | JGI IMG/M metagenome (GOLD analysis project Ga0118677, IMG submission 86154)
CCTGTGCGCAATTTGACAAATGATATTTTAAGTAGTATAATTAGCGCAGTTGTTTTATAAATATAATACTAATCAGTCGCGAAAGCGACATAAAGAAAGGAGCCGAAATTGAAAGAAATAGAAAAGATTACTGAAGCCGCAGCTATCCTTTATAGGAGCGGCGTCAAATTCAAAGTTGCGATCGGAAAAGCGCTGGATCAAAACAGCGTTACCGATCCCACGAAAAGAGAGACTCTCTACAAAGAGGTCTGCTCGAGACTTGGCCGCCGTGGCGGCAAGAAAAAAAAGCCCAAAAGAGAAAAGAAGCCAATACAACTGGCTATCGATTTCTCTAAATAACCCAGTCTTCGGATTGGGTTGTTTTTTTATTTCACGGGAATGACCTGCGCCAATCATTTCAATAAAAATGTTGACAGAATATTAATATTGTGCCAAGCTTTTGGCAGTATAAACAACAAATTAAAAAGAAGGGAGTGAAGGTATGAAAAAAGCTTTAAAGTCTTTTGTTCTCTCGCCCATTGTGGCGAAAATCTGCTTGGTAATTGTACTCCTATTGTTTTCTTATGATGACCTGGTCGGTTCTCATCGTTACGTTATAGGAGAAACAATAATCGCAATAATTGCATTGCTTTATGCGGTAGGCGTTATTGAACTTAACAATAAAAGCCATGTCGAAATTATTGATGATATGCCGTGTAAATATTGTGGAGCTAAAGTAGGAAAACTCCATGGACATGAATGTCCGGTTGAAGAATGTCCATTCTGCCATGGACAGCTAACTTCCTGTGGATGTATCTATGGACATCTTGGTATAGACCTAGAAGGTCCAACCATCCCTAAGGAGATAGACAACGGACAGATAAAGAAGTGGGAGAAAATCCTCCGCAAAAAAGGACTTGTCCCATGGGGCAGTGAAATACGTTTTACATAAGAACCTGAGATGTATTTCGAACAGACGCACGACCATCAGGTACGGCGTCTTTTTTATTTTTTGAGTGGATATATCTAAGTACACCGTAGTGCATGCGACTGTATTCAGGTGATCTCTATAAAATATTCCAAGCTCTTGAACCATTACAAATATTTGACAAATAACAATATAGGGAGTATAATATAGGCACAATAAAGAAACTTAATTTCTTTATTGAACGATCTTTTAAAATTAAATATGAACTAAAAAGAAAGAGGGGTATGTTATGACAACTAAATTGTTGATTTATCTTGTGATTGCCTTTGTAGGTTTGGTGGTTTATGTGATTGCCGGACGAATTCTCAGCTATTATCTCATTAATCCAAGGAGAGCTGGAATATTTAAGAACTTTCTTATTGGCCCTGGATGGCTTGTTACAAAAGAAAATAGGGAAGACTTACTCAATTCTGAAGATTGGAAACTTGCCGCTATTCATCCAATACTTAGCACCTTTTGGCTAATATTCATTATTATTCTTTTCTTTTATTGGCTAATCCAACTCATTATTTGGTTTGGTAAGGCAATGCTATGGATAGGAAAAATAATATTATGGATAGGAAAAATGATTTTTGGCGACGGTATTGCAAAAAAGATTGTTGGAGAAAAATAATCCAACACATCAAACTGGCGAGTAATCGCCAAAATAACCTGGAATTCGCTTATGCGATATCCAGGTTTTTTATTTTTTGTGCCAGGGATAGCTTTTTAAGGCGGTTTTCCTAGTGATGTGATATAATAGAGTAAATTAATATAAATTAATACAGAACCAATGAAAAAAATACGTATTGCTATAAACGGGTTCGGGCGGATCGGGCGGTTATTTTTCAGATCGGCATTTGCAATGGAGAATATAGAGATAGTTGCGATAAACGATCTTGGTGATATAGGAAATTTGGCATATCTTTTGGAATACGATACGGTTTACGGCCGATATAAGGAAGAAATAAAAACCGATGTCGCTGTCGGAAAACTTGTAGTTGGCGGGAAAGAAATAAAATTCCTGCAGGTCAAAAATCCCGTGGAACTTCCATGGAAAGATTTGGCAATTGATATTGTAATCGAATCAACAGGATTATTTGAATCTTATGAAAAAGCAAAAGTACATATTTCCGCAGGTGCGAAACATGTTGTAATCACGGCACCAGCCAAGGATGAAGATAGCGCCGAAGGGAAAACGATCTTAATGGGGGTAAACGAGAACGAGCTTTCCACGTGTGCGATTACATCGAATGGTTCATGTACGACCAACTCCGCTTCGCCTGTGATTGCGGTATTATCCGAGAATCCTGGGATTGTGAAAGCTATGCTTTCCACTGTCCATGCATATACCGCGACGCAAAGTTTGGTAGATAGTCCTGTTCGTGGCGGTACTGATTATCGGCGTGGCCGTGCGGCAGCGCATAATATTTCGCCATCTACGACTGGTGCTGCAATCGCCGTCACTCGCGTATTGTCCGATCTTCGTGGAAAATTTGATGGTATGGCGTTCCGTGTGCCGAATATTACAGGTTCTGTTTCCGATATCACATTTCTTGCAAAGCGGAAGACGAGTGTTGAGGAGATAAATCGAATTTTGAAAGATGCAGCAGCGGCTCCGCGTTGGCAGGGTATTTTAAAAGTGACCAGTGATCAGATTGTTTCGTCTGATATTGTCGGTGAACCTTACGGCGCGATAGTAGACCTGAATTTTACCAAGGTCGTTGATGGCGATCTTGTGAAAGTATTGTCGTGGTACGACAATGAAGCGGGATATGTATCAACCCTTATAAAACATATAGAGAAAATAGCATTAGCTGCTGAATTTTCGAACTAATCCTTAATTGTTTTTTTATGACCATCTATATTGGTGCAGATCATCGCGGGTTTAATTTAAAGGAACATTTAAAGACCGTCCTGAAAAGGGAAGGCTATGAAGTGTTTGATGTCGGTGCTGTTTCGTACAATAAAGAAGATGATTTTCCTGATTTCGCCAAACCGGTCGCGGAGAAAGTGAATATTGCGCCGGAAACCGACCGCGGCGTTTTGATTTGCGGATCTGGGTTTGGTATGGATATAGCTGCGAACAGATATAAAAACGTTCGCGCGGTGCTTCCGATGTCAGCGGATCATGCATATCAGTCGCGGCACGATGACAATGCTAATATCTTGAGTATCGCAGCCGATTTCACCGACGATGAGACAGCTGAACGGATAATGGAAATGTTTTTGGTTACGCCATTTGCAAAAGAAGAACGCTATGCACGCCGTCTTGAAAAGATCCGCCAATTCGAAAATTAAAGCTGAAACTGATTAATTTGCATATGCATTTGATGGTTGTATGGATAATGTTCATAAAATAATAAAAAAAGATATTATGAATGTGATACCGGTGATAAATTGTACTGATGCAGCGTGCGTTGAAAAGACGCTTGAACTCGCGCGATCTTTTTTGCATGCCGGTGATTGGGTGCATCTAGACGTGACTGACGGTATTTTTTCAACTCATAAAACATGGAATGATCCGGTTGCATGGTCGGAAATGGACGATCAATTCAATCTTGAAGTGCATTTAATGGTGATCCATCCGGAGGATTATATAGTGCCATGGCTTGACGCTGGTGCAAAACGGATAATTATACATATTGAAACAATTACACCTGAATCAGTAAGGGATATTTTGAAAATTTGCAGTGGAAAAGGAGCTGAAATAATGCTTGCATCGAATCCCAATTCATTTTTTGAAAAAGATATCAAGCAATATGCCGATCTATTTTCTGAATTCCTCGTACTTGCAGTTCAACCTGGCCCTGCGGGACAGCCATTTGATCGGTCGGTGCTTGAAAAAATAAAAGCATTAAAGCAAGAAAATGCTATAATGATAGAAGTGGATGGAGGTATGAATCCTGAAACCGTAAAATTAGTGAAAGACGCCGGGGCAGATGCTATCTCTGCGGGTACATATATCTTCAATTCGTCAGATCCTAAGAAAGCGTACGAAGAGCTGAAAAGTATATAATACGATGTCGATATACGAATGATGCAAATAATACGAATAAATAAAGTCGCACATCTATAAATACATATCCTGCAGCATTTATATCTCAGTATTACACTTTAATTATGGAATCTTTGACTGAAGAAAAATTGAAAGTTCTTGAATTGACCGCAAATCGTTTACGCGAAGACGTAATTACTATGGTTTCACGTGCCGGTTCTGGCCACGTTGGCGGAGCTCTTGGTATGGCTGATATCTTTGCCGCATTTTATTTTCACGTTTTACACCATGATCCAAAAAAACCTGATTGGTCTGATCGTGATCGACTTGTGCTTTCTAATGGCCATATCTGTCCCGTGCAGTATGCGGCACTTGCACATGCCGGATATTTTCCTATTGAGGAGTTGAAAACATTGCGGCAATTAGGCACGCGATTACAGGGTCATCCGCACAGAGGGGCTTTACCTGGTGTCGAAACGACGTCTGGTCCTTTGGGTTCTGGAATATCACAAAGCATAGGAATCGCGCTCGCTGCAAAACTGGATGGTAAAAAATATAGAGTATATTGTCTGACTTCTGACGGTGAACATCAAGAAGGAAACACGTGGGAGGCGATTATGTTCGCCGGCAAAAACCGTTTGAGCAATCTTACTGTTGTAGTGGATAGAAATAATATTCAAATAGACGGTTTTACCGAGAATGTAATGCCATTGGAATCATTGCGCGCGAAGTATGAATCGTTTAATTGGCACGTACTTGAAATAAACGGGCACAGTTTTGAGGATATTGTTGCGGCGGTGGCGGAAGCGCACGCAATCTATGAAAAACCGACGGTGATCATTGCTCATACCATCCCCGGCAAGGGAGTGAGTTTTATGGAAAACGATTACAAGTGGCATTCGAAACAGTTCAAGCCCGGGGAAGTGCAAAAAGCGCTTTCTGAGATCAAGGCGTCGCGGGAAAAAATAAAGTCGGAATATGAATAATATATAAAAATATGACATTGATCCGTAAAATTTATCTCTATCTTTTTTCTTTTGTAGGACTTGTCCTTGTTGTCATAGGATGCGTAGAGCTCGTAAATCTTGCTCTCAAGGCATATGTTTTCACTGCTGCTGACAAATATTACGCTTATCCGATAGCAGAATCTGTGCCAGCAGTTAAAAATGCCACTTCAACAGTTTCGATGTCTCCATCTGACGCGCAAATGAAAAGCTATCAGGATATGCAGACGAAGAGCAATCGTGAAAGTACTGCTGCAAACGCAATTGCATTGATCATTGTTGGAATCCCTCTATATTATTATCATTGGCGTGTAATTCAAAAAGATAAAGAAAACAATGCTTGATTCTAGATTACATTTGAACCCTAATTTATTCGATCCTGACGTCGAACGAAAGCCGACGCGCAGTGGTTACGGCGATGGATTGGTTTTGGCCGGAGAAGTGAATAAAAATGTAGTTGCATTATGTGCGGATCTCGTAGAATCAACCTGCACCGAGCAATTTGCGAAGAAATTCCCGGAACGGTTTTTTGAGGTCGGTGTAGCTGAACAAAATTTAGCTACTATTGCAGCTGGGCTTGGTGTTAGTGGAAAGATTCCTTTTATTGCGTCGTATGCGACCTTCTCGCCCGGGCGGAATTGGGAACAGATCAGGACGACCATCGCTTATAATAATTCGAATGTGAAAATTGCGGGACATCATTCTGGTATTTCTGTCGGACCTGACGGTGCTACTCATCAAGCAATGGAAGATATCGCCATAATGCGCGCCATGCCAAATATGAAAATATTTGTCCCATGCGATGCCATTGAAGCGCGAAAGGCGACTTTGGCGTCGGCGCATATCTGGGGCCCCATCTATCTTAGGTTACAGCGCGAAAAGATGCCGATAATTACGACAGATGAAACTCCTTACGTGCCGGGGAAAGCTGAGATTTTTTGGAATTCTTCCGGTAATGCAAGAAAACCTGCGGTTTTAATAATTGCCTGTGGCGCTATCATTTATAACGCACTTTGCGCCGCGCGCGAACTTGAAAAAGAAAATATCGGAACTATCGTTTTGAACTGCCACACCATAAAACCGCTCGATGAGAAGAAAATACTTGAATATGCGCAAAAAACCGGCGCGATTGTTACGGTTGAAGAACACCAGATCGCAGGCGGTCTAGGCGGTGCTGTTGCGGAAGTTTTGGCGAAGCATCACCCCATACCAATGGAATTCATCGGCATGCATGATGTTTTTGGAGAATCTGGCTCGCCGTCCGAGCTTTTAGGAAAATATGGCATGGATGTTAAAAGTATAATTGGTGCCGTAAAAAAAGTTTTACGAAGAAAGAGATAATTGATACAATTCTTCAATGAAACAAAAATACGATTTAGTTTGCGTAGGCGATTGCACGACAGATGCATTTATTAAATTAATAGATGCGTCGGTGCATTGTGATCAAAATCATGAACACTGCCAACTTTGCATGCCGTTTGCGGATAAAATACCGTATGAGTCGCTTATCATTGTTCCTGGCGTCGGCAATTCCGCCAATGTTGCAGTCGGGGCGAGCCGCATCGGTTTGACGACTGCGTTTCTTACTGCGATCGGCGGCGATTATTACGGCGAAGAGATCCTTAGGGTTTTTCGCAAAGAGGGTGTCGATACCAAGTTTGTGAAAGTGAACAAACAGAAACCTACAAACTATCATTTTGTTCTGAACTTTAAGGCCGAGCGTACGATACTTATTAGGCATAACGATTATGAATATTACAGTCCCGGAGACATAGATAGAAAGACCGACTGGATCTATTTTTCTTCGATTGGCAAGAATACGCTCCCGTTCCATAAAAAAATAGTTGATTATTTGAAGAAACATCCGGACGTGAAGATGGGATTCAATCCAGGGACGTTTCAGCTTGAATTTGGGACGGTTAAGATGAAGGAAATATATCGCTTAACACACGTTCTTTTTGTAAATCGCGAGGAAGCTGAACGGATAACCGGAAAACGTAAGTCCGATATCATCCCGCTTTTTAATGGACTCCATGCATTGGGACCGAAAATAGTCGTCATTACCGATGGGCCGAAAGGTGCTTATGCCTCAGATGGAGAATGCCGCTATTTTATGCCGCCATATCCAGATCCGAAGTCGCCGATTTCACGCACTGGTGCAGGAGATGCTTTTTCAACAGGTTTTCTTTCTGCTTTGATTTACGGTCTTACTATTCATGAGGCATTGCGTTGGGCTCCTATAGAATCGATGAATGTCGTCCAGTCTTTTGGCGCTCAGGCCGGGCTTTTGAAAAAACGTGAACTTTTATTGCTTCTTAAAAAAGCGCCGAAAAATTACAATCCAAAACCAATATAAAACAAGCGATCAGTAAATAGACAGTTTTCTAATCGCCAATATTTGATCGCTAAAATATTTTTATGAAATTTCTTCGCGAAATTCTTGCTGATGCCGATTCCCGGCGGGTTGCCGTTGGACATTTTAATATTTCAGAACTCGCTACACTTAAAGGAATCTTCGCTGCAGCGCAGGAAATATCCGAACATCAAAAGATAGTCATCCCAATCATGATCGGCGTTTCGGAGGGTGAACGGGAATTTGTAGGCGTGCCGCAGGCCGTAGCGCTTGTCTCGAGTTTGCGCAAGGAATACGATTATCCGATTTTTTTGAATGCTGACCATACTCATTCTCTGGATAAAGTAAAAATTGCGGCAGAGGCTGGTTTTGATGAAATACTTTTCGATGGTTCAGCTTTACCTATCGAAGAGAATATCGCTCAAACAAAAGAAGCTGTTCGTATCGTGCGGGCAATAAATCCGGATATTGTTGTTGAGGGCGAGATAGGATATATCGGCGCTTCTTCTGAGGTAATAGATAAGCGTCCCTTAAACATGGTTCTTTCAACTCCCGAAGAAGCGGTTCGTTTTGTACAGTCTACAGGAGTGGATGTGCTCGCGCCTGCAGTAGGGAATATGCACGGACTTTTGAAGACGATGGTTGCAGGAACGGAAGAAAAACATCTGGATATTGTACTCATTTCTGCGATTAAATCTGCTTGCGGTAAATATATGACGCTTCATGGCGGATCAGGTACGGCAGACGATGATTTTGTTGCGGCAGCCAAAGCTGGCATGACGATAATTCATGTTTCAAGCGAACTTCGTCTTGCGTGGAGGCACGGAATTGAGGCCGGATTGAAAGACAATCCGGATGAGATTGCGCCATATAAAATTCTTTCGCCTGCTGTCGCCGAGATACAGAAAGTGGTTACAGATCGGTTGAAATTGTTCAATGGACTGAAATAGGACATATTTGTGAAAAATCAAGGGGTTCACATTCCGATACATTTTAAGACTTATTTTTCAGCGTGAGACGAGGAACTGATCAAATCATGAGCATGGGTCTGTGGAATTTCATTTTGGAATGTATAGTCCTTGCTTTTCAGTTGTCGTTTTGTTACCATTAGCGCATTATGGATTTATCAGTTCAACTAAGGGGAAAATTTGGCAGTTCTGCGAGTAAAATACTTCGTGACGGAGGCTTGGTTCCGGCCGAATTCTATGGTCATGGAATAGAAAACGAGCATTTTTTGGTCTCCGAAAAAGATTTTACAAAAGCTTTTAAGGAAGCTGGGACAAACACGATTTTATATCTTCATGTGAATAAAGAGTCATCAGCTTCGCATAAGTCTGTCGGTGACAAGTATACAGATGCGCAGGAAAAGAAGGCGGCAATCATACATGATGTTGTTCATGATTCTCTTACGGGCAGGATTATTCATGTCGATTTTTATGCTGTTAAAATGGATGAAGTTATAACGGCAAAGATTCCGCTTGAATTTATCAATGAATCGCCTGCCGTGAAAGAAAAAGGAGCTATTATCAATAAATCAATGACAGAGATAGAAGTAGAATCATTGCCACAGAATTTGCCGCATGCGTTTAAGATAGATATTTCTTTACTTGATGATCTAAACAAAAGCATTTGTGTCAGGGATATCAAGGTTCCAAGTGGAGTAAAGATCCTCATTGAAGGGGATACTGTTGTTGCAACTGCTACGCCGCCGCTTGTAGAGGAGAAGCCGGAAGAAGCAGTGCCAACTGATGTTTCTGCTGTGAAAGTGGAAGGAGAAGAAAAAAGAGCTGACCGCGACGCTGGTAAGACAGAAACCGAAGACTGAAGGTAGAAGACTGAAACCTATAGTTTGAAGCGTCAAGAAATTGACGCTTGTTTTTTTGGTGATTTTATTGATTTACATAACCAAGTTCATTGCTATGCATTTTGAATTGCTGGTTCTGGCTCATTTTTTATTCCAACTTAGGCGACTACCACGCAGTCTTGCCACGGGGATTTTATTCACGGAAACCACTGGCCTATTTTGAAGATGAGCCATATAATTAAGGTATGGCAAAACTTTTAAAACCCAAGGTTTTAGGAGATGTTGCGCCACGTGATTCCACTGAAACTTTGTGGAGCGTGTTTGGTTCAACGCCAACGCGCCTCAATTTATCAAAACGGCGTACATTACATATTAATATCATAAAGCCAATAAAGATTTTGGTTATTGCTGGCGCGGCCATTTTTTTTATTTTTGGCGCTGCGAACGCACCGACTGTTTTCATGAAGGCGTCCGGGGATACTGCTTCCAATAGTAGTAGTACTACAGAAGAGCAACAGCAATTACAAAGCCAACTTCAGCAATTGGAGGGGCAAATAAACCAATACGAAGACCAGATCGCCAGCTATAAGAAACAAGGAAACACATTGAGCAACCAGATCGCAGAATTGAATGCCAATATAGCAAAGGTCAATTTGCAGATAAAAGCGACAAATCTCACTCTTCAACAGCTTGATAAAAATATTTCCGATACTAAGACGCAGATCGTAGTTACGCAAGGCGATATTGTTGATAAAAAAACGGCATTATCAAATCTTTTACAAAACCTCTATCAAACAGATCAGGTGAGCTTGATGGAAATACTCCTCAAAAATCCGCACCTTTCAGATTTTTGGGATAATACGCAAAACATCGCGTTGTTTCAGAGCAATCTGCGCGTTGCCGTACAGCAAGTTACTGATCTTGTCGGTCAACTCCAAAATCAGGAACAGCAATTCGGGGCATCGCGTTCCGACGCGGCAAGCGTACAGGCATATCA
>Ga0118677_10016495_pt1 | contig 10102 bp, 6 predicted proteins | sample AliMusrvi5mmetaG_FD_86154 | JGI IMG/M metagenome (GOLD analysis project Ga0118677, IMG submission 86154)
AATGTTATCTGACCCAGGGCGCAGCGAAGAGCTCCGTCCTCGCCCGCGCGTATCCATCCATCGGTAATCCGCGGACGACAGCGCACATTATTGCCGATGACATTGTGCAGGCGGTGACCGGGCAGCGGGGCATTGCCCAGACAAAAATCGCTTTCATTTACGCGCCGAAGCGCGGCGTGAAAGAACTGGCGGTGATGGATTACGACGGGTACAACGCCCACATTCTGACGCACGATGGGCAAATCAGCGGGCATCCACGCTGGTCGCCGGATGGCCGGAAGATTTTGTATACCAGCTATTGGAAGGGCTTCCCAGATGTGTTGGAAGTGGACCTGGTGACAAATCAACGGCGGGTCGTGGCAAAATTTCCCGGGTGTGAATTCCGGCGCGGATTATTCGCCGGACGGCCAGACCATTGCGTTGACGTTGAGCAAGGATGGCAACCCCGAATTGTATACAATGAATACCGGCGGCGGTGGGTTGCACCGGTTGACGCATACAAAAGGCGCGGAGTCGTCGCCGACCTGGTCGCCGGACGGCCAGTCGATAACCTACGTCAGCGATGACCGGGGGTCACCGCAGATTTACACGATCAGCCGGTCGGGTGGAGAGCCCGCGCGGTTGACCCGGTCGCCCTCGTACAACACGGAGCCGGCCTGGTCGCGACCGCCGGCCGGTGCGGATGTGAAGCCGGCGTTAGCGGTCACGTCACGGGTGGGCGGCCAGTTCCAAGTGGGCGTGTTTGAGGAAGGCACCGGCGCGGTGATCCCCAAGGCGGCGGATGGTGATTGCACGGATCCAACGTGGGCTCCCGATGGCCATCATTTGGTGTTTGGGAAGCTGCACGGGTATCGGTCGCGATTGTATCTGCTTGACGTGCGGACAAATGAACAGTTAGAACTGTTTGCCGTGGACGGGGAATCGTCAGAGCCGGCGTGGGGACCGCGGCGCTGACGCAACATAAACGTATTTTTAGGAGGAAGTTTGATATGCGCAGTCGATTTGTAGCACAAGTGGTAGTTCTGACAATCATCACCAGTTTTAGTTTGACCGGGTGCAGTTGGTGGCATCGGACGTTCGGTCCGAAAAAGACCAATCAACCCGGCTCAGCGCAGGCCACTCCGCTCGGTGGTGGGACGGGGAGCGGCTCAGATCTCGGAAATAACGGCAGCCGTCCCGAACTGGATGGCGGCAAGATGGATCGCGCCCAATTCGCGGCGCAGACCGTCTATTTTGATTACGACAGCGCGAAGATCAAGCCCAGCGAGCACAGCAAATTGGAAGCCGTTGCGGCAGCGTTGAAAGGCAATAGCAAGAAGTTGGTCATCGAAGGTCACACCGATGAGCGGGGCACAGCCGAATACAATCGCGCCCTTGGTGAAAAACGCGCCCAATCGGCCCGCGAAACTCTGGTCTCGCTTGGAATTGCCGGGGAGCGGATGACAACCGTCAGCTTTGGCAAGGATCGCCCGGTGGAACCGTCCCACAACGACACTGCCTGGTCACGCAACCGCCGGTGCGAATTTGTGGTTGCGGGGCAATAGGGCCGAACCAGACATCGCCATCATCGTCCGGATTGCCTGTAGGGCACGCTATTGCGTGCCATTCCGTTTGTTTGATAGAGAAATCGGCATTCAATAGCGTGCCCTATATTTATACTGGTAGTGTCTAAATGCGCCCGGGGCAATAGCCGCGGCGTTGACAGCGTGCCGCAGCGGATGTACGTTGCTTGGCTGAGGGAGAAATATAATGACATCAATTTTAGCATTCGGCGAAAGTCCTTGGCATATTACACTGCTATTGCTGGTCGCTTTGCTTCTTTTCGGAGGGAAGAAATTGCCGGAGTTGGCGCGCGGTCTTGGGGAAGCGATGAAAGAGTTTAAGAAGGCGCAACGCGACATGCATGATGAAGCCACGCAGGCCAAGCCGGTGGATCAACCTTCGCCGCCTGCCGTAAAGAACGACCAGCAAAAGCCGGCCTGAGCGGCCGCGCCATTACCGCCGTGCTGACTTGGTTTCGGAAGCAATCGCCCGACGATGGGGGTGAGGTCAAATCGTTTTGGGAGCATCTCGAAGACCTGCGGAGCATGATCTGGAAGAGCCTGCTCGCTCTTGGTGTGGCTTTTTTGCTCGCCCTGGGTTTCGCAAATCGGATTCTTGATTTTCTGACGTATCCGTTGAAGCAGGTAACGGATCATCCAGAAAACTTTCTGCAAAGTCTGAACGTTTCCGATTCGTTTGTCCTGCCGATGAAGATTGCGTTTTACGCCGGTTTAATGCTGGCGGCGCCGGTAATTTGTTTTTTCATCGGGCAGTTCATTTTACCGGCTCTCCGACAACAAGAGAAACAGGCGCTCTGGCCGGGATTTCTTTTTGGAGCACTACTTTTTGTCGCCGGTGTTGCGAGTTGTTATTACTTTATGGTGCCGCAAACTTTGCAGGCATTTATTCGTGGCAGTCGCTGGTTTGGGATTGAGCCGCGCTGGACGATCGACAGCTACATTAGTTTCGTTACGCAGTTCATGGTGATGTGCGGTCTGACCTTTGAGATTCCACTCGTGTTGGTCATTCTCGTGCGGATCGGCGTTCTCAGTTCTAAAACAGTGCGTAAGAGCCGTAAAATCCTGATCTTCGTGGCCTTCGTGATCTCGTCCTTGCTGGCACCGCCCGATCCGATGTCAATGATTCTAATGGCCGTACCGCTGATCGTTTTGTTCGAGATAGCGATTTGGCTGTCGTGGTTTGTCGACCGAAAGCGGCAGCCTTGACCAGAGCCATGCAGTTCACCGATTGATGAGCCGGAGCGCCGGGGCAAAGACAGGCAAGATGCCTGTCCCACTACGGTCGCAGCCCGCAAACAGCTAGTTTTAACTGCCCTTCTTAGGCATGATCAACCATTCCGGACGTCGAATCCCTCCGTTGGCACGCCCCGATTCACCGGAACGATGCAACATCACACCACTCCCAACCCAGATCAGCCAAAGACTGCGCCGGGCCGGGCTGGTCCGCTGGGCCAGCGACGTTAACGATTGAACTGTTGTTTAGCCGAGATCAGCGCCGGAAATGGCGTCCGTCACTTTAAATTGTTCAAAGTGCAGGGCGGGGTCAGCCCGGAAACTGAGTTTGCCGGCGAGTTTCTTTTCCAGTTCCAGCAACAGCGCTTCGTCCTCGGTGCGCAGCCGGTTGAGCACTTCGGGGTGGACATAGATGCGGATATGGGGCTGGTCTTTCTGACCCTGTTCCTTGAGCCGCCGCAGCACTTCACTGATTTTGCGCTGAATTTCCACGGACATCGACAGCGCGCTCTTGACCATGCCCTTGCCTTTGCAATACGGGCAATCTTCGTAGACGGCGCTGGTCATGCTTTCGCTGTGGCGTTGCCGGGTCATTTCCATTAGACCGAGTTGTGAGATCGGCAAAATGCGCGTCTTGGCTTTGTCGCGCTTGACGCCGTCGCGGACGCGGTTGAGCACTTTCTGCTGGTCGCCGCGGCTGCGCATGTCGATGAAGTCGATGACAATCAGCCCGCCGATGTTGCGCAGACGCATTTGCCGGCAAATCTCTTCGGCGGCTTCGAGGTTGGTCTGAACAATCGTGGTCTCCAAGTCTTTTTGCGACTTGTGCCGTCCGGTATTGACGTCAACCGAGATGAGCGCTTCGGTCTCATCAATGCAGATGTAGCCGCCGCTTTTCAGCCAGACTTGCCGGCGGAACGCGTTCTCGATTTGCTTTTCAACGTTGAACTTTGTGAAAATCGGCGTCGGTTCGGTGTAGAGTTGGCATCGGCCGCGCGACAGCCGGCTGATTTGGCCGATCATGTCGCGGATCTTTTCGTAGCCCGGCTCGCTGTCAACCAGGACGCGGTCAATTTCCTCGGTGAGGAAGTCGCGCACGGTGCGTTCGAGGAGGCTCGGTTCCTGGAAAACGCATGACGGCATCGGTCCTTCCTTGATTTTCTTTTCGACATCGCGCCAGGTCTGCAACAAGATTTCCAGGTCGCGAATGAAGTAGCGCTTTTTCTGGTTCTCGCCAACGGTGCGGACGATGATGCCCATGCCATCCGGCAGTTTGAGGTGCGCGACAATGTCCTTGAGGCGCCGGCGCTCTTTGTCATTGTCAATTTTGCGTGAGATGCCCCGCGCGCCATTGTACGGCATCAGGACGAGATACCGGCCGGGAATGCTGATGTTGGTCGTGATTCGCGGACCTTTGGTGCCGATCGGGCCTTTGACGACCTGAACAATTATCTCGCTGCCCGGCGGATAGAGCCGCGGGATGTCGTTCTGAGAGATTTTCTTTTGGTTCTTTTTCTCCTGGCCCGGGACTTCGACGAGATCCACGCGTTGGTCGAGCGCTTCGGGGATGATGTCCCAGTAGTGCAGGAACGCGTTTTTCTCAAAGCCGATATCCACGAACGCGGCTTTCAGGCCGGGTTCGAGATTCTTGATCTTGCCTTTGAAGATGCTGGCGACGATCTGTTTCTCGGTGGTGCGCTCAATGGTGAATTCTTCGAGCTGCCCGTTCTCCATAACCGCCACGCGGTTTTCGAGCGCCTCGGCGTTGATGATGATTTCTTTGTTGAATTTCTTGCTGCGGCGCGCCAGCAACTCTTCTGTCTTGCGGACAATTTGTTTGATGACTTCCACGATTAGTAGTTCTTTCTGTGTATCCACACATTTTGTAAGAGCCCGAGAGCCGTCATGGTGGCCAGCACGAACGATCCCCCGTAGCTCAATAATGGTAATGGCAATCCCTTGACCGGCAACAAGCCGATCGTCATGCCGATGTTGACGAAGACATGGAAAAACAGCAGGGCGACGATGCCCGTCGCCAGCAGCATTCCCAAGCGGTCGCGCGCCTCCGCCGCGATCCGCAGGCCACGAAACAAAACCACGGCAAACAACCCGACCACGCACACGCTGCCGGCAAACCCCTTCTCCTCGGCAATCACGCTGAAGAGAAAATCGTTTGGCGCCACCGTGCGCGGCAAATATCCCAACAAATTCTGCGTTCCCTGCAAATAACCTTTCCCAGTCAATCCGCCGGAACCGACGGCGATTAACGATTGATTCAAATTCCATCCCGCGTTTAACGGATCCCGGCTCGGATCCAAAAATACCGTCAAACGCAACTTCTGATACTCTTTCATTCTCAGCCAGACCACCGGCAACGCCAGCAACCCGGCCAGTGCCAACAGCACTAAATGCTTCACCCGCACGCCGGCCACGAATAACATCACCAGCGTCACCAACACCAAAATTACCACCGAACCCAAATCCGGCTGGGCGAAAATCAACAGCAACGGCACCACGCCAATCGCCAACACACCGCCGATCGTTGCCCAAGTCCGCGTCATCGTCGGTGTCCGATGAAAGAGATAATACGCTATCGCAATCAAAACCGCCAGCTTTGCTACTTCCGAAGGCTGAATCCCGAATCCACCCCAGCCGAGCCAGCGCCGTGCGCCGTACACCTTCGTCCCGGCGACAAGCACGACCAGCAACAGCCCGACCGCGAGCACATACCAGACCGTTGCCCACTGGCAAATCAGCCGGTAATCAATCACCGCGGCCAAAATGTACAACACCGTCCCCACGGCAAACCACCCGATTTGCATCCGGTAATAATTCGGCATCGTTTGAACCGGTTCCCGGTACGATGCGCTGTAGATAAATGCAACACTTCCGATTGCCAGTAGCAGCATTGCCAGCGTCAGCAACCAATCCAAGCGTCTAAGTTTTGCAAGAGACCGGTTCATCTGTTCGTGTTTTGGATTGTTGCGACTTGTCGCAGCTTTGCCGCTCTCCGTGCCCACAAGCTAATCCACACCCCACATGCCGGCCCGGTCGAAGAAAGTTCTGCGTAGATCAAATCCATGAATTGTGGGGCAGTATGGAATGAAAGTAACCCGAACGCAAGACGGCGGTGGCGCAGATGCACCGGCTCGCAGCCGGCCATGCTGGATGCGACTCGGCACGCTATAACTGGAGCCAGACGTGTAAGCGGGACGACACGCCGCGCGCCGATTGCGGATGAAACCGGGCCCCAGCCTTTCCGTCAAGTGTCCGGAGTTGACCCTTCCGATTGCAGAAGTTTCTGACGCATCTCGGCCCTGTTTGCACCGTGGTGAGCTTCTCGGTGATGGTTAGGGCACAGTGCAGCAACGTTCCGTTCCGTGTCCCTGCCATCCTCGCTAAGTGGGATGACGTGGTGCGTCTCAAGATAGGTTCTTCCGTCTGCCATTACAAAGCCTGGGTTTCCGCACCATTCACACTTTCCATTCGCCCTCGACAAAGCATTGCTGCGAACTGTTGAACTGCGAACAAACGCTCGTCCCGAAACGTCTCTTTGTTCAGGTTTCTGGTCTGTCTCGTCAGGAGTCGAAAACTGATCCGCAAAACGGTGAACTCCCCGAGTTAGGATGCAATCACCGGTTTTCGAGTCGTACGTTGTGACTGTCCAACTCACAGGATCGAGCAACCGTGCGGTTACATGCGAAGGTTTTTCTTGCATATTTTTGCGCCGTCTTCCCTCTAGCACCACAACGCGAACAGGAAGGCGACCTTTAACCGCTGTTTGGAGTGCTTTGTCCATTCTTAGAGCGCGACTCCTTTCAATACCTGTACGTTCTGAAGCGAGGTTTCGGGGGGTTATTTTTGTGAAAACAACACCGTCTGCCTCTTCCATGCTGGCGTGCCACAAATTGAGAAGAATAAATTCTTTAGGCTGAACGAAAGCCCATTCGTAACAGTATTTCGGATTTGAAGCAGCTTTCTTTCTGCCTCCCTTACCATTGGCCCAATCACGCACATCAATTCCGGCCGCCTTGACCAAACCTATCAAGCGGTGTTGTTCTGTCGGCAGTATTTCAGATTTTGACATAGTTTTTTCCTTCGTTTGTTCCCGCCGAATTATACCAGTCATTGGTTAATTCTTAACATCAAAACTAGATGCCATACCATCAAACCCACAATCAATGGGCGCGAATTCCCCAAAGAAAACACTCGAAGCTACCGGCGGTACGTGTGGTCGGCAAGGCGAGCCAGCGATTTGCCTTTGCCAACACACCCGACCCGGCAGTAGTATTCGCGGCAACCGGAGATTTCGTATGGACATTACTTTTGCGTGTGAGAAATGTGGGCAACATGTCGTCATTGACGAAGCGGGAGCCGGGCAACAATTGCCATGTCCTGAGTGTGGATTGCCACTCATTGTGCCAGCTAAATTGCAAAACCATACGGCACCTACCTTGCCGTCCACCACCGCCAAGCCATTACTCAAGATTATTCCTGCCCTTGTTATAATTGCTGTGATGCTCGGCAGTGTCTTTGCATACAAACTCTGTACCAATCAGCAATTTATGACCCGTCTGAAAGCCGAGTTTGGTAATGCACGAGCGCAATGTGACTTGGGAAAATGTTATGAGAAGGGCATTGGTGTGGAGACAAACTGCACCGAGGCCGTAAAATGGTATCGCAAAGCGACGGCACAAGGACTTGCAGACGCACAATACCGGTTGGGACTTTGTTACGATTACAGCAGAGGTGTAACGCAGGATTATACCGAAGCCGCGAAATGGTATCGCAAAGCGGCGGAACAAGGGGTTGCCAGTGCTCAGTTGAACTTGGGCTATGCTTATCAGAACGGTGAAGGTGTGGAGAAAAACCCCAGCGAAGCCGTCAAGTGGTTGCGCAAGGCCGCTGAACAAGGGAATGAAAAGGCACAGGTCAAGTTAGGTGCTGCTTATCAGAATGGTGATGGCGTGGAGAAAAACCCCAGCGAAGCCGTCAAGTGGTACCGGAAATCTGCCGAACAAGGACTTGCGATAGCGCAGCAGGTTTTGGGATTTTGTTACGAAGGCGGCATATACGTACCGAAAGATTTCGTCGAAGCCATCAAGTGGTATCGGAAAGCAGCGGAGCAAGGGGATGCGGATTCACAGTATCGTTTGGCCATTTGTTACGGCGACGGCAAAGGTGTAGCGAAAGACACCACTGAAGCCATCAAATGGTATCGCAAAGCTGCCGAACAAGGACTTGCTGATGCGCAGGTAGTGTTGGGCGGTGCTTATTGGACAGGTGAAGGTGTAGCGAAAGACACTACTGAAGCCATCAAATGGTATCGTAAAGCTGCCGAACAAGGACTTGCAAACGCACAGTGTCTTTTGGGTGCTTGTTACGATGGTGGCATAAATGTGCCTCAGGATTTTGTTGAAGCTGCCAAGTGGTTTCGCAAAGCGGCGGAACAAGAGAATGCGATAGCGCAGACCCGCTTAGGCAAGTGTTATATGGATGGCACAGGCGTTAAGAAGGATGCCAGCGAAGCTGTCAAGTGGTACCGGAAAGCAGCAGAGCAAGGGGATAAAGAAGCGCACGATAGCTTGGGTATTTGTTACGCAGATGGTACTGGCGTAGCACAGGATTTTGTCGAAGCTGCCAAGTGGTGGCGCATGGCGGCGGCACAAGGGCTTGCGAACGCACAATACCGATTGGGCATTTGTTACGCAGATGGAGTAGGCGTAGTAAAAGATTCCGTCGAGGCTGTAAAATGGTATCGCAAGGCAGCGGAGCAAGGGCTTGTAGATGCTCAGTTCAACTTGGGCAATGCGTACCAGAATGGTAAAGGTGTGGAGGAGGATGCTAGCGAAGCCGTCAAATGGTATCGCAAAGCTGCCGAACAAGGACACGCAAAGGCACAGTTTAATTTAGGCAACATTTATTATCACGCGGATGGCAAGGGTGTAGCACAGGATTACACCGAAGCTGTAAAGTGGTTGCTTAAAGCCGCTGAGCAAGGGGATGTTAATGCGCAGAGAATGTTGTACATGGCTTACCGATTTGGCCAAGGTTGTGCGGAAGATTATGTTAAAGCCACGAAGTGGCTTCGCAAAGCGGCTGAGCAAGGAGATGACCTCAGTCAGGAGTGGTTAGCTGAGGACTACGAAAAAGGTCAAGGTGTACCACAAGATTACACCGAAGCCGTCAAGTGGTATCGCAAAGCGGCGGAGCAAGGAAAAGTAGAGGCACAGGCGAAGTTGGGATTCGCTTACAAAGAAGGCAAAGGTGTGCCACAGGATTCCACCGAAGCCGCGAAGTGGTTTCAGAAAATTATTGAGCCATATCTCCAAAAGGCTCAGCAAGGGGATCCGACGGCACAGTTAAGCCTAGGTTTGAAGTACGCTATAGGAAAGGAAATACCAAAGGATGACTCAGAAGCCGCGAAATGGTATCGGAAAGCGGCGGAGCAAGGCAATGCAGCCGCACAGTATTTTTGGGGTAAATGTTACCAAGATGGCATAGGCGTAGCACAGAATTCTGCCGAAGCTTCCAAGTGGTGGCGTAAAGCTGCGGAGCAAGGAGATGTTTTCGCGCAAAGGGAGTTGGGTAAAATCCAACAAAAAGTTAAATCAGAACAACAATCCGCACCCACACCAACGAGCAGTTCGCCCCACCAAGGGGCGGTAATTGCCTCGTTCAAGGGGTCTGACATTCAGAATACACGACCTTTTACAGTGTCATCGCCGTGGGAAATTGTTTGGACTTCTACACCTGGCAAGTTTATTGCAATCCATGTTTATACTATCCCCCGCAAGTGGGAGTCTGTTGCTAGCAACGAAACAGGAAAAGGCAGGTCATACCAACCGCAAAGTGGTACTTTCTATCTTGAGATTAATGCTGATGGCGATTGGCAAGTGAGTATTGTAGCCGCATCAGACGTACCAGAGGTAACCACAAAAACTCCTGAGACAGACAGAAAATCACCGACAACAATCCAATCGCAAATCAAGGCACAGGCGGCGAAACAATTCCCTGATAGTTATGCTATGCAACAGGCAGTTATCGAAGGCGAAACAAAAGCGTACAATGAACTACAAGAGATGACTTCCGCAAGTGGAGTACCGCAAGGCGTATTTGACAAAATCAAGAGCAAAGCAGCTTCTACATCTCCCGACAGCTATTTCATGCAGCAGGCAATTATCGAGTCTGAAATAAAAGCGTACCGTTCACTAAATGGGAAATGACTAGAAGACGGAATGTAATCTCAGTCATGATCCGGAAGGTCATCCAGTTTTGGCTGCGGTGGGGCGGCTAAAACTGCTCGC
>Ga0118677_10016496_pt1 | contig 10102 bp, 6 predicted proteins | sample AliMusrvi5mmetaG_FD_86154 | JGI IMG/M metagenome (GOLD analysis project Ga0118677, IMG submission 86154)
ATTTACCATACTGGGGCTGCTGGCCGGAAACGGTGATTTCAGTAAAGCTGTATGTATTGCGGCAAACTGCGGACAGGACGTTGATTGTACTGCCGCCAGCGCCGGTGCCATCATGGGCATTATTAATCCCGATTGTATCGGCGAGGCATGGCTGCGACCGATAGGACGGAAACTCATTTTGAATGAGGGTATCGTCGGAATCAAACCGCCGGAAACACTTGACGGTTTCACCGATATGATTATCGCGCTAAAAGACCGTCTGCCGGTTTTCTCCAAAGCGGACTCATTACCGGAGCCGGACTGGAATAAACATAAAATCCATGCTGAAATTAAACTTTTCAAAGGCTGGCTGGCAATGGACGAAAACAAATCCAGGCCGACATTTGACGGGCAATGGGAACCGGTTGAATTTCCCGGGCATATCTGCCGCATGCCTGCATCAAAAGTTCCGCCTGATTCGATTATGCTGATCCGTTATAAATTCAAACTGGAAGCGAAGAGCACGGTCAGGGTCATGTGTAATTCCAGTTCCAATATTCGCGTCTGGGTTGACGGGCTGTATGCCTTCGGCCGTGAATGCGGACGGATGCTTCCATCATTCCACCGTCTTCCGATCAACCAGTCCAAAGACATGGAATTGTCAGCAGGAATCCATGAGCTGGTTGTCGGTTTGCATCCAAATAAGAATGAACAGGAAATGTTATGGGTTGCCGGTATCGGCGGCATCGCCGACTGCCAGTGGATACCGCGGGCATTCTTAAAATAATTGACGTTAGTCTTTAAAGATTAGCAAGGACAATAAAAATGAATCATCTGGCGATTACCAGCACCATGTTTCAGCGCGGTAAAGTTTCACTTGGAAATCCCGCGAGAATCCATAAACTTATTGAAAAACTCAGGCAGGGACGGAAAGTCGTCTATGGCGCTATCGGCGGTTCAATCACTGAAGGCGCGGGTGCCACCTGTCAGGAACTCCGGTATGTTGAACAGTTTGCCGCCTGGCTGCGCGAACATTACCGCAATCCCGGCGTCGAAGTGGTGAATGCCGGAATTGGCGCATCCAACAGCCTGTTCGGGGCGTTTCGCGTTGAAAAAGATCTTTTGAGCCATGCTCCGGACCTCATTACCGTCGAATACGCCGTCAACGACACGACCAACCCGGACACCGCCGCGGCCTATGAGGCGCTGCTCCGCAAATGTCTGAAACTTTCCCCCGATACGGCTGTGATCCTGATTTCCACCATGAATTACCAGGGCGAAAATAAACAGCACCTGCACATTCCTTCCGGCACCCATTATCAACTGCCGATGATATCTTATCGCGACGCCGTATATCCTGAAGTATCCGCCTGGCGGATCGTCTGGAGCGATATCTCGCCGGATACTGTCCATCCCAACAATCTGGGACATACCCTGATCAAAGATCTGCTTGTCATGCTGATGCAGGAACTGGAAACTGTTCCGGCAGCAGTACCGTCTCCGCTGCCGGATTACCTTAATCCAGGTACCGCCAGATACGAACGTGTCAGCCTTGCAGATGCAGGCAGCATGGAAGTGTTGAACAATTCAGGATGGCAGACCGGACCGCACAAAGGCGGCTATACCGGCTGGCAGACCACCAGCCCTGCCGCCACGCTGGAAGTGCGTTTTAGCGCCCGTTACATCGTCATCGGCTGCAAGCAGTATTCAGGAGACTTCGGACGCGCGCTGGCAACAATTGACGACCGGCCGCCGGTAATGCTTGAAGGATATTTCCAAAAACTGCCGAACAATGACTGGGCCGGAGGCCATACCGTGCTGACCATGCTCGCCGAAGACTTGCCGCCCGGCAGCCATACCCTGCGGGTGCAGATGCTGTCAGAGCGCCATCCGGACAGCCAAGGACACGAATTCGACATAGGCTATCTCCTGCTTGCCGAATAAACCATCCGCTGATTGCATGTATTATCTTCAAGAACTTCATGGTGAAGTTTTTTGTGCCTTTTTGTGTGTTTTGTGGATAAGAGATGTATTATTCTGTGTCCTCAGTGACCTTCCCGCAGTCGCGGGATTAAACATTGATTTCATACATTCCGGGCTACTGCGTATCGATTTGAATAAACCATCAGTCTGAAGAATTAATTCATACTTCAGCTGCAACAAAACGTCCAATAGTTTTGAAACTTATTTTACATCTTTCTTTTTCTGCTTCCAGTTTAAATAAACCTTTACCGAAACAAGGCCAGTTAGAAAATAAAAGGATGCAGACCAGAGATATCCGGCCCGGTTGAATTTAAGCCAATCAAAAAATGGCGAAATTACGACTGGATTTAAAATCATAATAATAGTCTGGTACAAGAACGCCTGAGCCGAACAGAACTGACCGATCTTTTCCCGCGGAAAAAGCTCCACTGTTACTGCGCCAAGTGCCACTGTGAAAATAAATAAATTGATATTTATCAGACAGGCCATGGAGGCCGCAGATGTTTTATCATGTATGTAGAAGTAAGAAATCAGGCATAACAGCGACCAGACAAAGAAGGTTGCAGGCAGCACCCGTATCGGCTTCAAACGATCAATCATCGATCCTGCAGAGTAGCCCAATGTCACGCCAAAAATGGTTGTCGCTGTAAGTCCGACTCCCGTGATCCATCCGGTGGCGGTTAAATCCAATCCCAAATCATTGCGCAGATAAAAGAATTGGAAAGTGTTCCCCTGATTGCCCATTTGAAATAGAAGTGTGACAGCAAATATCCAAAGATAATATGGCTTGCTGAAACAGTCTTTGAAGTAATCAAATAACGGTTCAAAGACATTTTTTGTTTTTCTTGCTTGAGGCGGCGGATAGTCCCCCTCCTTAACTCTCCACACCGACAACAAATATACCGACAGACAGAACATTGAAACCCCGATATAAACCGCTTTGGTATGATGTTCGGCATAACCTACGATAAAAAAACTCCAGACCATACCGGACATCACCGTGACAATCCTTGAAATCGAATTAAAACGGCCGAGCACCATTTCCGGAACCACGTCCCAATAATAATAACAGAATATTGCCAGCACTACAGAGTTAAATAATCCGCTGACAATACTGGCCACGCCGATAAACAACACCTCGCCATTGACAGGCAGACTGTTAAGAATTGCCGCCATCAATTCAAACCGCATCAGGTAATGATAAAAGTCAGGCATGTAAGGAATAAATATGAGGCTGACTGCAAATAGCGGCGAGGCTATCAGCAGAAATGGCCGCCTCCGCCCGAACCTGGTGCGGAGCCGGTCAGACCATGTGCTGAAAAATGGATTGATCCACATTCCAAGAACTCCGCCGACAGTTCCGAATACCGCCATCAAAGTATAAGATGCTCCGCGGTCCCTCATCAGAATACTGGTCAAACTGGTCAACTGCTCCAGCAGCATAATCGAAAAATCATTCCACATCAGCCAGAAAAATACCAGCCACAACCCTTTCTTGTTATAACTAAGAGTACCGACCGTGAATTTTTCATGATGAGGCATTTTGATAGTTCCTGCGTGAGTTGTTTTCAGTATTTCAGTCTATGCAATCAGCAGACTTTACTATTCAGACCATATCCTGGCATGACCACCGGCAACACAAATGCTCTCGATGCGTAACTCCAAAGGTTTGTCCGGACTCTCAAATAACGGCTTCAGTTCCAGCGTATGCGCTTTAACAGGAGAGAGGCCTTCAGCTACCACCTGCCACATCCGGCCAGTACCGGACTGCCCGAGTTGGCAGGCATTGAAATCATTTTCCTTACCATCAATAGTAACGCGGTATTTACAAGATCGCGGCGTTGATTCGCCGAACAGCAGAACACTCGATCCTGAGAACTTCAATTTCAGCGGCATTGCGGCCGGTGCCGGTCTGGTATTGGTCCGGTCAAGAGCTGCAAAGTTGGTCGCAGCAGTCACATCGTCAAGCCAGCGGGACATAAGAAAGTCAAAGGCGCAGTAATCGCGGCTGGCGAAGCTCGTCTTCCAGCCCTGCGGTAAAGCAGGCAGAGACGACAGCCGGATGCGCGCCCAGGTCATATAATCATTTCTATTGAGCATCTTCTCCGGTACCATGCAAACCAGTTTATTAGTTACTGCCTGCATGTAAGCGTTCCATCCGGCTTCAGCATAAAGTGCGTAACCCGGATCATATGGATGACAGGTATCAAACGATTCCGGCGGCCATACTTTATCGAGATCAAGCCGGCCTTTTTTGTATTTTTCCTGCATCAGAGCAATGGCATCGCCGATGCCAGTACTGTAAGCTCCGGCGATGTCCATATTGGCCTGATAACGCTTCATTTTTTCAGTAGTGCCATCGGTGACGAAAGACCTGGCGGCAAGAAACATCTGAATGACCGGACAGCCGCCTTCAGCGATAATCCGGCGGACAAGCGATTCATAAGCGGACAGTGTATCAGGTGTCGTTTTATAGGCATCATCGTTGAGCGTAAAATCGAGGAAGACTAAGTCCGGTTTATATGCCAGCACGTCCCGCTGAAGACGGAATACCCCAAGCTGCGAACCGGTGCCGCCGATAGCGGCATCAATAAACTTGAAGTGCGCTTTGGGATAGGCCTCTTCAAGTTTGCGGCCGATGATTGCGCGGTAGGAGGTTTTCTGCGGATCGGAAGCGCGCGCACCCCAGGTCAGAGAGCCGCCGAAAAACGCCACAGTCAAGTTTTCGCCATTGCGCGCCCGCTGGTCGAAATCCTCAAATGAAGGAGTGACGGCAACCGCATTCAACGCCGATGCTAGGAATACCAGTGATGTTCTCATAAACTTTGCCACTTCCATATAAACTCCATAATAATATTGTTTTATAATAATCTAGAAACCACTCACAAAATATTCATTTGTCGTTCTTCAATTTTCAGTATCAATCTATATTTAGATATATTTTGCAGCGTGATTAATTTATGGGTGCCCATATTCCATGACTGTCTCTGCAAAGGCCATAATATTGCGCCAGGGGATGTCGCGGCCTAAACAGTGGGAGGAACTGCAAAGATAGCCTCCGCCATCCCCCATAATATCAATGGTCTTGCGCACAGTGTCCCGCACCTGCTCCGGAGTACCGCCGGGCAGCACGCTTTGTACACCTATACCACCATGAAACGTAAGAACTTTACCATAACGCCTCTTCAGCTCAAAGATATCCATGGCTTCGGGCTGGCACGGGTCCATGATGTCAATACCGGCTTCAATGAAACCATCAATCATGGAGCTGACGTTTCCACATGAATGATATATAACCAGCAACTCAGGGTTGATTTTTTTCGCCGCCCGGATAGAGTCTCGCATTACAGGTAGAATGTATTCACGCCACATGGTTTGACTCATGAGCGGTCCGCGCTGAGTTGCCACATCGCTACCGCACTGCATGATGTCACAACCTGTTTTGGCGATTAGTTCAGCTTTGGCAATATTAATCTCATACATCCGGTCGAACAGCCGATACGCGACCGGAGATTTTTCAGCCATATCGATCATAAGTGCCTCAAATCCGCGAAGTCCCCAGAGAGATTCAAAAAACTGCAAGTCACTGACAAACACCGCATGATCTTCAGCTTTTTTGGCAGCTACCTTCTCAGCCAGTCCTTCGAATCTGTAGGCAGCCGCCTCATCCGGCCACGGAAAATCATCCACTTCCTTAGCGCATGAAATATTGCGCAATGGAAAGAAATCCATCTGATCGTCACTGTCATGATTGTATAAACTCGCCTTTCCCCATTCCGGATCAATCCGGCAGCCTTCCGGCAGGCTGCCATCGGCGTAATAGAGCGTCTTCCAGTCTGGCGCACTAAGTCTAGTTCCACACGGCCCCAGCCATGCGCCGTCAAATTTAAAATATTCGTTTAGACTGATATCTTCACCAATCTCTTTATGAAAATTCCGCAAGGCTCCCCTGCTCATTCCAAAATCAAGCGGAATCCACTGCGGGAACTGCCGCCGCGCCGCGCGTAGAAAATTTTCCCTGACTCCAATTTGCTGTATCATAGTATCATCCATTTTTTGAACCAATTGAAATATGCCTTACTGAAAAATTCATGTTTTTTTTACAAGATTCGGTCAAAGATATATTCATTCAGGAGCTTATTATTCCTCAATGGCCAGTTGCTGAATTCGGCGGGCTCCGCGATGAGTAAAGATAAAAATGCCAGGCTGGCGCCACAGCTTTTTTACGATTCTCCGGTCTTCCGGATCTTTACCGGTAAATAAGTTTTCCGGCAAATAAAATTTATAACCGTTTGGATTCAGGAAATTCGCCAGTTCATCCGGTGGAGTTCCGGCATGTACACCCGCCATTAATCTGTCAGCAACAGCATCCGGCCATCCGGCGATAAAAAAAGCATCAGGAAATTCCTTCCGAAGCTGTTCCAGGACGAACAAGGGAGTTCCCCTTCCGAATTCATCAAGGTAAAAATAGCGGCAGTTCGAACCAAAACGCTTTTGCAGGGCACGAATACGTCCGGCGACCTCTTCATACTGCCAGCGGCTGTTCCAGTCAAAGCGCTGCAATTTTTGTTTCCACGGCTGTCCGGTGGTAATACTGGAACGGATCAGAAAACCAAATTCGACATGATTTTCGGAGAGTATCCGCGCCCACTCGTCAATTACCGGACGCTTGACACCATCGACTGTCATCAATTCCTCCAGCTCCGGCGGAAAAAGCTGATTTTCTGCCGGATAATTACATCCCGATGGATTGAGGAAAGTACGAAAGACTATAATCGCCATGCTGTTTGTCTCTTTCATTTCTTTGACGCAGCGCGCTGCGAACTGGCGTATCCACAAAGCCGGCCGGCCGGTATTGCCGGAACAAAATCCAGTCCTCGCCCTGATTTCATCATCGCTCATGGCAGGGTTAATCTTCTCGTTTACCCATTCCCACCGGTCGGATTTCCAGTTCGGATTCTGCATGAGATAGCCGCGCGGGTTTTCCTGTGTCACATAGCCGGATTCCAGCATGAAAAAATTCATAATCACAATATTGTTCTTCGTGCGGTCATAATCCGGCATTTGTCCTGACGGCACGAATTTATCAAGCTCGTTTTTAGCGTCAAACCACAATGAGAATGCATCCTGAAGCAGCGGTTCACCACCGCTTTTGACCGGCTTGCCGAATCGGATCCGGTAATGATTGTAAAAATTGTTTCTGTAGAGATCGGCAAACGCTTCTCCGCCTTTGATGGTCAGCAGCATCGAGCCGGTTACCGGTTCAGGAACAAGACAGAGCTCGGCCGGATCCGGCATCCGCCGGTTGTAGATATCCATCCTGCTGATACCGGCAGCATTGTTTTCATCCTGCAGGATCAAAGCAGGAATATACTCGCCTGCCTGAAGCGGATAATGAAGATTACGTTCCCGCTTGCCGGCTATATACAAACGTGCAACAGTGAATTGAAATTCTCCGAGCACACTCTCCTCGGGAGCGGCAAGCCGTACCGAAATATCAAAAACCAGCGGTTCGACCTCAATAATTTTCACATCCCGTTTAACCGCTTCAGCTGCCAGCCGGTTTCCAAGCCGGTCAAAAACCCTGCATTTGAATTCCGCCTTGACTGGTTCTAATGCGTGTGAAATGCTTGTATTTTTGTCAAAATCAGCTGGCGGCTGCGCATTGGCGTAACTGATTCCGGTTACAAGCGCCATAATGGCAACTGAAAAGTACATTTTCTTCATGTTTATTCCCGCTGTACGACCTTTCTAATTCCGAGGCAAACCGAAAATAGTAAATTCGGTTACTGCAATTTCCATTCCCGCAGGAGCTTTTATTATTTCCAGGCGAATGAACCTGAATGGTCCGTTTAAAGGAAATGTATCGTAAACTATATGCTTCTCATCCTTGTTTCCGGTTTTGTCGCATAGTATTTCCCATTTTTTGCCGTCCGGAGAGGCGAGTATTCTGTAAAAATATGGTGCGGGCAGTATAGAAAGTTTGTAGTTGAGTCCGACATCGCCAAAGATTATCCTTGCAGAATGAACAAGAAAGTCATCCTCAAGATCAAGCTCCAGCCACTGCGGCTTAGAGGAATCAGCTGCCTGCCACCAGGTCCTTATAGAGTTGTCAATGGCATATTCAGGGTTTCTTCCTTCGCTGCGGCTTGAGGCTGAAACCAGACAGTTGACTGAAAGCGGAAGCAAATTGAGTCCATTTCCTGTTTCCGGATGTTCAACAAGTCCGGGTGCAATCTGCGGAGTTTCGGTCGGGCCTGAGATAAAAAGTTCGCCATTGGCGTCCAGACCGGCCGGATCCATACCAATGCGCCGCTCGTAACGGTGATTAATGCCTAAAAGAGTTGTATAAAAACTCCATAGCGTTTTTTCCGGGCCTTCAACGATGGAATGATGGCCGCAACCATTGATAAGGCCGCCTTTGTGAATGAGTACCGGATTGTGTTTCTGGCGCTTAAAGCTACCTAGTGGAGAATCAGAAATCGCGCATCCGACCGCGTAATTGCGGAATTCCGTGCAATTCGCGCTGTACTGTAAATAATAGCGCCCTGCGAGTTTATTCATCCATGCGCCCTCAATGACCGGGTGGCTGGATGACTGGTTGAACTCTCCGCGTCGTTCCCAAATGATATCTGGATCAAATGTAATCAGCTTTACAGGTTGCTCCGCAAAGCGTGAAGGATCATCATCGCAAAGCCTGACTCCGAAGATGGCTCCCTCCTCGGAGCATAATTTCCACTGACAATTCTCATCCAGACGCTTGCGTCTGGCCAGATTGCAATAACAGTACATGCTTTGGTCGTCATCCACGAAAAGACATGGGTCACCCCAGCGCACCGGACGGTCATTATGATCGCGGAGAAATGTCCGGTTTCCATCTTCATCGCAGCCCTGTTTACCAAGACGTTCCCATTGACCGAATGGATGCCTGGCGCGCCATATTTCACTGGCCTCCCAGGAGAAACTAAGATAAATCCACGAACCTTTGACTGCGACTGCCGGGGCATAGCCCGGCGCGAAAGGTTCAATCGGGTGAAATCTCCAATCTACCATATCGTCTGAATGCCACAGCATTCCAGCAGATGGAAATAGATACCAGCGGTGTTCAAAATATAGTACCGCCGGATCGGCCATCTCACGGAAGTCAGTACCCGAATAGGAGTCTTTCGAGCATGCCACTCCGCGCTGATATGACGGCAGGGCCAGAGGATTGCAATAAGTCTTCGGAACGGATGTTGCACTCAGATTCATATTTCATTTTTCTCCAGAGCAATATCGTTGACTTCATCCAGTTCGTAGAACCCGATAAAATCAGCGGGTACAATCTCACGGCCGTTGAGATGCAGGCTCCGGATTTTACCCTTGCCGCCGGTCAATACAAAATTAATGCGATGCCCGCGGATAAGCAGCCCTTCAATTGAAATTCCACTTGCCGGCGTGGACTGAAAATGGAGTCCTTCCGGCGATATGCGAATTCCCGCAGCCAGGCCGTAAAACGTGGAAACCCAGCTTTTTATGGTAAAAGACTGCTTGCGTCCCGGGTTATCCGGCGTCAGTCCGTGATTTTCATACTCGCAAGTCAGTGCTTCAGGCAGGGTCAGTCTGGCCCAGTTCCATTCGATATCGGAATAGAATTTAGCAATGGCGTCTTCCGGGTGAAGATGACTCTGCATTTCACGGTAAAAACGTTCGGTTGCCGGCATATACATTCCGAGTTGATTGCCATCGTATATGTAACGGGAATCAGATAATGGCAGGATTCTAGCCCCGTGTTTTGCGGAAAAGTTCTCATCCATAAATGCCGCAATCTGATTAACCTGGTCACCTGCCAGATCAGCCGCGTAACGGGTAACATGTAAAATCGCGTAAACCGGATAGTGTTTGCGTGGAGAGAAATCAGCAGATGAGAGCGAATCATAAAAATAGTGCCGTTCATGGTCGTAGAAATTGGCAAACGCTTTCCTGGCGCGCTCCGCTTTGTCAGCGTACTTTTTTCCAGTATCAATATCGCCATTCTCGCAAGCTAACACTTCCATAACTCTAAGCGCCTGATAGTAGATACTATTGTTGAATACACTTAAATCATGCCCGTCCTGCTCCAAATCCTCCGGATGGTCAGGATAAAGAGAAACGCCGCTGA
>Ga0118677_10016497_pt1 | contig 10102 bp, 6 predicted proteins | sample AliMusrvi5mmetaG_FD_86154 | JGI IMG/M metagenome (GOLD analysis project Ga0118677, IMG submission 86154)
TTGCTGATCTCCGTGCGCGGGGCGGCCAGCGTCTTGGCCATCTCAGCCAGCACGTGCAACCGGGCGATGCGCGCCTTCTCGATGGTCTCGGTCATGAGGCTGAGCGGGATGCCGGCCAGCTTGAGGTCGAGTTGGAAGCCGGTGATGCCCTTCTCAGTGCCGGCGATCTTGCAGTCCATGTCGCAGAAGGCGTCTTCCCAGCCGAGGATGTCGGTCAGTAGCTTGTAACTCGTGATCTTGTCCTGGGCATCATGCTCGGTGCAGAGGCCGATGCTGACGCCACCCACCGGGCGGGTCAGCGGGACGCCCGCGTCCATCAGTGCCAGGCAGCCGCCGCAGACGGAGGCCATCGAGGAGGAGCCATTGGACTCCAGGATATCGCTGGTGATACGAATGGAATAGGGGTAGGTCGCCGACGGCACCATCGGTGCGAGCGAACGTTCCGCCAATGCGCCGTGGCCAATCTCGCGCCGGCCCGGACCACTGATGCGGCCGGTCTCGCCGACGGAGAAGTTCGGGAAGTTATAATGCAGGATGAATTTCTTCTCGGTGGCGCCGCCGGTGTAGGAGTCGAACTCCTGGGCGTCTTCGCCGGTGCCCAGGGTGCAGAGCGTGACGGCCTGCGTTTCCCCGCGCTGGAACATGGCCGAGCCGTGCGCCCGCGGCAGGGTGCCGACTTCGCTGACGATGGGGCGGACGGTTTCGAAATCCCGACCGTCGAGCCGCTTGCCCTGGTTCATGATGAGACCGCGGACGGATTCCTTCTGGATGTAGTAGAAGGCGTCCTTGAGCACGAACTCGGTGACCTTCTCCGAGCCGAACTTCTCGACGAGCTTCTTACCGATCTCCACGGTGATGGCCGCGACGGCGCCTTCGCGCTCGAGCTTGCCCGGCGTGAGGAGGGCCGCGACGATGCGGTCGCCCGCCAGCGCTTTGGCTTCCTTGAGAATCTCGTCGGGGACGATGTTGAGCGTGATCTTGCGTTTGGCCTTGCCGACACGGGCGACCAATTCCTTCTGCGCGACAATCGCGGGCTGAATCGCCTCCTGGCCGAACTTAAGCGCGGCGTTGAAGTCCGCATCGCTGATCTCCTTGGCGGAGCCTTCATACATCACCATGTCCGAGTCGTTACCGACATAGACCAGATCCAGATCGCTTTCGAGCATCTGGGTGTGGGTGGGGTTGGCGACGAACTGGCCGCCGACGCGCCCGACGCGGACCGCGCCGATGGGACCAGCCCACGGGATGTCGCTGAGCATCAAGGCCGCCGAGGCGCCCATAAGCGCCAGCATATCAGGGTCATTCTCGCCATCGGTGCTCAGGACGATGCTTTGGACCTGGACTTCGTTGTACCAGCCCTTGGGGAAGAGGGGCCGGATCGGCCGGTCAATCAGCCGGCAGGTGAGGATCTCCTTTTCGGTGGGGCGGCCTTCGCGTTTGAAGTAGCCGCCGGGGAACTTGCCGGCCGCAGCCGCCCTTTCCCGGTAATCCACCGTCAGCGGAAAGAACTCCTGGCCTGGTTTGGCCTTGCTGGCGGCGACGGCCGCCACAATGACAATGGTTTCGCCCAGTTGGACGCTGACGGCGCCGTCGGCCTGTTTGGCGAGTTTGCCGGTTTCAATGATGAGTTGCTTGTCCCCGACGGGGGCAATGACTTTGTCTGACATAATACTATAACCCACCTTTGCCACCGAGGAACTTCAGTGAATCCCGAAAACGTTCGGGACTGAACGAAATTACCCAGGGCAAAGGAGCTTTCTCTTACGCGATTGTTAAAAGAGACAATCAGGCCGTTCGCGTTTGCCGGCCTGATCAAATCATGAACCTCCCGGGCGGGACTGCCCGTCGCCACCCGCAGGAGGGCAGGCCGCACCTATTTGCGCAGCTTGAGCTTCTTGGTAATTCCCACGTAGCGGCTGACGTCTATGGTCTGGAGATAATCCAGCAAACGCCGGCGCTGGCTGACCATCATCAGCAGCCCACGGCGGGAACCGTGGTCTTTCTTGAACTTCTGCAGGTGCTCGGTCAAGTGGTTGATGCGCTGAGTGAGCAACGCAATTTGCACATCCGCCGAGCCGGTATCCAGATCGTGCAGCTTAAACCCGTCAATTGTTTTCGCTTTCGCTTCCATACTTTCCAATACGTCCAATCAATCCTTCATTTAATATAGATAACGGATTGTAGTTTGCCCAACCGGCCGTGTAAAGCGCTTTCCCATCTTTGCTGCCGGATTGTAGGACGCCACTTTTCATGAATGTCAATCCCCGCCTCGGTATCCAACGGCCCATTAACCGCGAAGCTAACGATCGAGTCCTTGAGTTGCCCACTGCCTGACGTGCCTCACCGCGGCCGCGAAGCCACACTGGGCCAGTGGTGAAAACTCTTCCCCGATGCCAAGTTCCTCAACCGGAATCGTGATCAACCAGGCCTCGGGGGCGTGGCCAAAGACATCCCGCGCCAGCGCCAGCAGCGTCGCCGGGCTTGCCGCGTGCGCCATGATCTGAGAACTCTCAGCCGGCACCAGCGTGCGCAGTTGCACTTCCCGCGGCGCATCCACTGCCGCATCCACAAAGAGGACCATGCGCGCCTGCGACACCGGCTCCGCGAGCTCGGGAGTCAGCATCGGGCAGGCCAGCGTGCGCACCCCTGGCAGGGCCAGCGCTGCAACCGCCTCCGCCACCCCGGGCCCCACGCCATCATCCCGGCGCAGTGTGTTGCCGTAACCGATGACGAGGATGCCCACTGGCGACTTTTGTTGTTCAGGTATCATTCGCTACCCGCAGATTATGGCCAAAGCCGTGATTATCTCCAAACCCGAATCTGTCTTACCAGTCGGCTTCTACACCGCGAGCACCACCAGCCGGGAAGCTTGCTTCGCTGAGGCACGATCAATATCCTGCCGACTGCATGTGGGTGAGACCCCGGCAATAGCGTATTATGAAGAACCTCCTAAGCGGCAGTTTTGCTCGAACCTGGAAGCGGCCGGGGCCTCGCGGCGGCAGTTCCCGGGCATTCAAGGCGATTTCACTTGTGGGCGGCTGGTGGCTTTGTGCTTGCCTCACTGCTGGAGCGGAACCGCGCTCCTTTGAAATCCCCGCCTGGGCGTTCGATCGCGGCAATGCGGCGACTTATACGAATCAATGGGCGGATGCCAAACCCATGGTGGCCTTTGGCGGCACAGCGCCCGTCATCGTCGAGTACGACATCAACTTTCCGGCGTCAGGCACCTACACGCTTGAAATCAATTACGCCGCCGCCGACCCGCGCCCGGTAGAGTTGCAGATGGATGACAAGACGGTGGCGCAGGTCTGCCGCCAAGCAACCGGCGCCTGGGAAACCAGCAAGGCCGCCTGGGAGAAGTCCGCGCAGCTCTTCATACCCGCCGGGCCGCGCACTTTCCGGCTCCAACGTGCCGACGCCTTTCCGCATGTTGTCAGCCTGCGGTTCACCGCGGAGGAGATCCCGACTGGCTGGGTGGTGAAGCGCCCCAAAGCACGCAAACTGAGTGACGGTCCCCCGCGCCCGGTTTTCGTGCCCTATGAGCCGGAGCTGAACACCGCGGCACTGCGTCGCGCCATCATGCACTTGCAAGGGGCTTTCGGCGAGCGTTACGGGAAGGCCGCCTCGTTCCTGAAGCGCCTGGAGGAAATCGAAAGTCTGCCGGCCAAGGACGCAGCCGCTCGCCGCACCTTTGCCCGGCTTCAGCGCGAGGCGCTGGTTGACAGCAATCCGTTGTGCGATTTCGACCGGCTGCTGCTTATCAAGCGCAGCACACGGGGCCCGGATCTGGGATTGCCCTACAATTGGCAGAGCAACTCATCCCTGCCTGCGCACGGCTATGACGACGCCCTTTGCGCGGTCAATTACAAGCAGGAGGATGCTGCGTTGGAAACGGTCTTCAAGCCGGCCCAGGACGTGTTTGTGGGCGATGTGGACCTGCACTGGAACGCGAGCAAGGCGCTTTTCTCCTCGGTAGGCACCAATGGCCGATGGCAGGTATTCGAGATTCAGCTTCCGGGAGGCCCGGCAGCGCAGGTGCGCCAGCTTACCGGCGAACAGCCGGATGTGGATGCCTATGATGCCTGCTACCTGCCGGACGGCCGCATTCTGTTCACGTGCACCGCCTGCTTCATTGGTGTTCCCTGCGTCTATGGCAGCTCGCACGTGGCCAACCTTTACCGGATGGACGCCGACGGCAGGAACATCCGGCAACTCTGCTTCGACCAGGAACACGACTGGTGCCCGACCGTTATGAATGACGGCCGTGTGCTCTACACGCGATGGGAGTATGCGGATACGCCCCACTCGAATACACGGTTGCTCTTTCGCATGAACCCGGACGGCACCGGGCAGGCCGAGTTCCTGGGCAGCAATTCCTATTGGCCCAACTCGTTCTTCTATGCCCGGCCAATCCCCGGTGATCCTTCCCGCGTCATCTCGGTCATTGGCGGGCACCACGATAACCCGCGCATGGGTGAACTCGTGCTGTTCGATGCCGCGCAGGGCCGGCGCGAAGCTGAGCCGGCGGTCCAGCGCATTCCCGGTTTCGGCATTAAGGTCGAACGAGTGATTAAGGACGGGCTGGCCCTGGCGAGCTGGCCGAAGTTCCTGCACCCATATCCCCTGGACGGGAGCTTCTTCCTGGTCTCCTGCAAGCCAACGCCGAATTCGCCCTGGGGGGTTTACCTCGTGGATGTGTTCGACAATCTCGTTCCACTGCTCCAACTGCCTGACTATGCCTTGTTTGAACCCATTCCCTGGCGCCCAACCCAGGTTCCGCCGGTGATCCCAGACAAAGTTGATCCGCGCAGCAAGGACGCGGTGGTGATCATTGAAGACATCTACTCCGGCGACGGCTTGCAAGGAGTTCCGCGAGGGGCGGTAAAGGCACTGCGTGTCTTCACCTACCACTTTGCTTATCAAGAGATGGGCGGCTTGCTGGGAGTGGTCGGCGCGGACGGTCCCTGGGACATCAAGCGCGTGCTGGGAACGGTTCCGGTGAGCGATGACGGTTCGGCCAAGTTCCTGGTGCCGGCGAATACCCCGATCTCCTTGCAGCCGCTCGACGCGGAAGGCAAAGCCATGCAGCTCATGCGCTCCTGGATGACCGCCATGCCCGGGGAAACCGTCCAGTGTGTCGGTTGCCATGAGACGCAGAACAGCGCGCCTCCTTCCCGGCAGGCCGCAGCCCTGAGTCAGCCTCCCGCGAAAATCAAACCCTGGCGGGGACCAGTCCGCGGCTTCAGTTATCCGCGCGAAGTCCAGCCGGTGATGGATAAGTATTGCGTGAGCTGCCACAATGGAAAACCCGGCGCGGACGGCGCACACATCTGCGATCTGCGCGGCTCAGTAATGCTAACCAACTGGTCTAGCGTTACACCCGGAAATGGCGGCGGGCACGCCGGCAAATTCTCCGTCGGATACGATGCGGTGGTCCGCTACGTGCGCCGCCCGGGGATCGAAAGCGATTACCACATGCTCACACCGATGGAGTTCCATGCGGACACCACCGACCTGGTCCAGATGCTTAAAGCAGAGCATCAGGGCGTGCGACTGGACGAGGAAGCGTGGGACCGGCTCATCACCTGGATCGACCTGAACTGCCCTTACCACGGCACCTGGGGCGCCATCGACAAGCCGGGCAAACAAGTTGCACGACGGCGTGACCTGCTCCGGCTCTACGGGGGAGTGGAAGACGATCCTGAGACAATTCGCGAGGCAGAGTTTACGACCCTGAATAGCGCCCCCAATGAACCCCAGCCGCCGGGCACGGCTGCGAACAATTCTTCACGGGCGCCCCAGCTTTCGGCCGCCGGCTGGCCTTTTGATGCCGCGGAAGCGCACCGACGCCAATCCAAGGCTGCCCCCTCCCCTTCCCGCAGCATAGACCTTGGCCACGGCATCAAGCTCGATCTGGTCATCATTCCGCCTGGCGAATTCGTCATGGGCAGCACGAACGACGGGCCGCAATCCATCGCACGAATCAAAGAGGGCTATTGGATGGCGCCCAGAGAAGTCGATAATCGAACCTATGCGCTATTCGATCCTGCCCACGACAGCCGCGTTGAGGACAAGAACACCTATCAATTCGGCGTGCACGGCTACCCCTCGAACGAGCCAGACCAGCCAGTGGTGCGCGTATCGTGGGACGAAGCCTCCGCGTTCTGCCGGTGGTTAAGTGCCCGGACAGGCCAGAAGTTCGCACTGCCCAGCGAAGCCCAATGGGAATACGCCTGCCGGGCCGGCACTGCCACGCCATTCAACTATGGGGATTTCGACACCGATTTCTCTGCCCATGCAAACCTGGCTGATCGCCGCCTGTCGGACTTTGCCAGCGACCCCTACAGCGTGGATGTGCCGCTGAAGAATCCGACTCGCTTTGACGATTGGATCCCCAAGGACACGCGCTTCTATGACAAGGCACTGGTGGCAGTCCGTCCCGGGCAATACCGCACGAATGCGTGGGGCCTTTACGATATGCACGGCAACGTGTCTGAGTGGACCCGTTCAGATTATGTGGCAGAAGGGGCAGCGGGGTTAAGCCAAGCCGCCACGGGAGATGCCAACCGGAAAGCTGTGCGTGGCGGTTCCTGGAGAGACGTTCCGCGGCGAAGCACTTCGAGCTTCCGCTTAAGCTACCAACCCTGGCAGCGCGTCTATAACGTGGGCTTCCGCGTTATTTGCGAAGCCCGAGCCGAAGATCTGACAGCAAGGAAGTAGCGCAGAGTGCGGGCAGCGGCCTGCTTGCGCCTTCTCTTCTTCGCGTCTTCGCTGTTTAACCGCTAGTGACCGCGCGGCTCAGCCGCGGGCGACTTCGTGCAGCACGGTGCCGTCCGGCGCGATGAGCTGAACGTGCAGGGGCATCTGCCCGATGGCGTGGGTCGAGCAGCTCAGGCAAGGGTCGTAGCAGCGGATGCCGTGCTCGACGCGGTTGAGCATGGGCTCGGGAATTGTGTTGCCGCGCACGTAATGGCGCGCGATCTGCGCCACCGTCTGGTTCATCGCCAGGTTGTTCTGGCCGGTGGCGACAATCAGATTCACCTTCCGCAGCAGGCCGTCCCGGTCCACGGTGTAATCGTGGAACAGCGTGCCGCGCGGGGCCTCGCTCACTCCCACGCCGCGGAGGCTGTTGATGCCAGCGTCGGCGCGCAGATCCTCGCTCAGCAACTCCGCGTCGTCCATGTAAGCCTCTACCCGCTCGATGGAGGTGAGGAGCTCGATCAGCCGCGCGTAGTGATACAGGAATGAGGAAGTCACGGCGCTGCGCCCGCGGCCTAACTTCTTGAACTTCTTGAACTCGGCGTCCGCCTTGGGCGTGCCCATCTGCTCGGCCACATTCAGCCGGGCCAGCGGACCGACTCGATACATGCCGTCCGGAAAGCCCAGCGGGCTGTAATACGGCGACTTGAGGTAGGAGCTGGTCTGCACTGATTCGCCGATATACTCGTAATACTTCTGTGGATCAAGCTGGTCAGCGATGATACTGCCGCTGCTGTCGGTGAAACGAAGCTTGCCACCGTGGTGTTCCCAGGTGCCGTCCGGCTCCACCAACCCCATGAACAGGGACGGGAAGTTGCCGAAGATCTCGACCTCCTTCTTATGGCTGTCGAGCACCTTCTTCCATAGGTCAAACGCCGTCTTCGTCGTGGCATAGGCCTCGGGGAGCCATGCGCGAATGCGCGCGCGCCCTTCTTCGGTCAGTGCGCTGCGCACGCCGCCGGGCACAGCCCAAGCCGGGTGAATCTTCTGCCCGCCGAGCACCTGGATGACCTCCTGGCCGAATTGGCGCAGCCGGATGCCGGCGCGAGCCAGGTCGGCGTTCGAGGCAATCAGGCCGAATACATTCCGCTTGGCCTGGGGTGTATCCCAGCCCAGCAGAAAGTCCGGCGCGCTCAAGTGAAAGAAGCTCAGCGCATGGCTCTGGATGAGCTGGCCGAGGTTCATCAGCCGGCGCAGCTTGTCGGCGGCCGGCGGGATGCTGACGGCCATGATGGCGTCGCCCGCCTTGGCCGCGGCCAGCAGATGGCTGACGGGGCAGATGCCGCAAATGCGCGGCGTGATGCCGGGCATCTCGCTGTAGGGGCGGCCCTCGCAGAACTTCTCGAACCCGCGAAACTCCACCACGTGGAACTCGGCGTCGGACACGTTGCCGGCGTCGTCCATGAAAATGCTAATCTTCGCGTGCCCTTCGATGCGGGTCACTGGATCAATGATGATGCGTTGAGCCATACTCATCCAAATTTAAGGTCTTTGCCCACCAGTTGCGGCTCTTTGCCTTCGAGCACCTGCACCAGGAAACTCTTGATGCGGTCAGCCGGCGGCGGGCAGCCGGGCAGAAAGTAATTCACGTGGACCACCTCGTGTACGGGCATCACCCGCGGCAGCAGCGCCGGGACAATGCCCGGTTCCCTGGGCAAACTTGGGTTGGACTGAGCCCCCTCGATATAAGCGCGTTGCAGCACGCTCTCCGCGTTGCCCAGCCCAAGCTGGTTGCGGATGGCCGGCACGTTGGCCGTCACGGCGCAGTCGCCGAACGAGACGAGCACCTTGGTCCGCGCTCGTATCTTGTGGATCAGCTCCAGATTGTCCTCGTTGCAAATGGCACCTTCGATCAGGCACACATCCACGTCCTCGGGATATTCCTTCACGTCAATGATCGGGCTGTAAACCAGGTCCACCTTCCCGGCCACATCCATCAGGAACTCATCCATGTCCAGGAACGACATGTGGCAGCCGGCACAGCCGCCAAACCATGCGGTGGCCAGGCGCAAGAGCCCCGGCTGGCCGGGCGCAGGCTGGGTTTGTGTTTCGTCTTTGGTCTGCATGTTAATACGCTGACTGGTCAAATTAGTCTGCAATCCACTGCTTCTTCTCCCGTGCGGTGACGATGAATTCCAGCTTCGTACGGTCGCGTTCCATCTCGCCTACCGTCGAACCTTTATTAAAGAGCGCGCCCGTGGGGCAGGCCATAACGCACTTGCCGCACTTGGTGCAGGTGTCGGCCGTGCCCCAGGGCTGGTTCAGGTCGGTGATGATGCGCGCCTTGCCGCCGCGGCCGGAGACGTTCTTGGTGCCGGCGCCTTCGATGTGCCAGCAGACACGCACGCAGCGGGTGCAGAGAATACAGCGGTTGTGGTCCATCCCGAACAGCGTGTGCGTGTTATCCACTTCCCATTTCGGGAAGCAATAGTCATAGCGCACGTGGTCCATGCCCTGGCTGTAGGCCAGCGCTTGCAGCTCGCAATGGCCGTTGTCCACGCAGACCGCGCAAACATGGTTGCGCTCGGCAAACAGCAGCTCCAGCGTCATCCGCCGGTACTTGCGCAGCCGTTCGCTGTCGGTCTTTATGTCCATGCCCTCGCTCACCTTGGTGGTGCAGGCGGGCAGCAGCTTGGAGATGCCCGCCACTTCCACCAGGCAAAGCCGGCACGCGCCGACATCATACACGCCGTCCAGGTGGCACAGCGTGGGGATCTTGATGCCCGCATCCGTTGCGGCGTCCAGGATCGTCACGCTCTCGTCGGCGCTGACTTGCTTTCCGTCAATCGTTAAAGTTTTTGCAGCCATACAATAGCTTCGTTCGCAGGGTCAGATCATCGGGGAGAGCGCCTCTTTCGTCCCATTCCCGTTGCCGTTGGGCCCCGCGTAGAGGTCTTCCTGGAGCAACTCCGTGTATTCATTCCGGAAGAATCGCAACGTGCTCAGCACCGGGTTGGGCGCGGTCTGGCCCAGGCCGCACAGACTGGTGCTCTTCACCATGTCGCAGAGTTCTTCGAGCTTCTTCAGGTCGCGAATAGTGGCCTTGCGGCCCAGAATCTTCGTCAGCAGGTTGTGCATTTGCACCGTGCCAGCCCGACAGGGGATGCATTTGCCGCAGGATTCATCCATGCAGAACTCCATGAAGAATCGCGCCACATCCACCATCCGCGTCGTCTCGTCCATGACGATCATACCACCCGAGCCCATGATCGAGCCGAGCTTGGTCAGCGAATCGTAGTCCACCGGCGTATCGAGCGCCTCGGCCGGGATGCAGCCGCCCGAGGGGCCACCCGTCTGGACCGCCTTGATCTTCCCGCCGTCCGGGGCGCCGCCGCCCATGGTC
>Ga0118677_10016498_pt1 | contig 10101 bp, 7 predicted proteins | sample AliMusrvi5mmetaG_FD_86154 | JGI IMG/M metagenome (GOLD analysis project Ga0118677, IMG submission 86154)
GGTCACCTATCTTCGGCTCGACGCCGAGGCTTTTCTGTAGCCTGTCGACGGTGGCCTTGGAAACGATGATGCCTTCCTCACCCGGCTGGAGCAACCGGCCCTGGATGGCGTGGGCGTTGGTGAAAAGCTTGTAGTAGCTGCTGGGATCGATGCCGAAGAAAAGGACGAATCCAGGAGGCTCGTCGGCGTTGCTCGTGTCCGGCGCTCCCTTTATCGACGCCATCGCGAATCCGGTCACCTGGCTCGTCAGACCCGTCACGCCGGGCTCAGCGGCGAGCTTCGCCATGACCTTGTCGAAGTAGGGCAGGTTCTGGGTGGTTTCGCTTCCGCCGAATGACGAAGCGCCGAAGAGGCTGACCGTTGTCTTGGCCTTGGCCGCGACGAAGATGTCACCCGTGTAGTTCCCGATGAAGGTGTCCTTGACGCCCTGGGCCGCCGTGTCCATGAACGCGTTGCCCACGACGAGGATTATGACACCGAGGGCGAGGAGCCCACCGATGATGAGGCTTTTCGCCTTGTGCTCCAGGAGGTTCCTAAAGGCGATTCTGATCAGCACCGGCATGGCTTACGCCCTCTCCTGCCGCACGTTCTCGGTCACAAGCCCGTCCCGGAGACGGACGATGTGGTCGGCCAACTCCACGATCTTGGCGTCGTGCGTGGAGAAGATGAAGGTCGTCTCCATCTCACGGTTTATCTTCTTCATCAGTTCAAGTATCTGCTCACCGGTGCCTGAGTCGAGGTTGGCGGTGGGCTCGTCCGCCAGGACTATCTGGGGCTTGGTGACCAGGGCGCGGGCTATCGCGACGCGCTGGCGCTGGCCTCCGGAAAGCTCGTTGGGCTTGTGCGTGCGCCACTGAGCGAGGCCCACCTCGTCCATCAGGTACTCGATCCAGTCGCTCTTCTCCTTGCCCTTGGGGCCCTTCTTGCCAAGAAGCAGGGGAAACTCGATGTTCTCGTACACCGACAGCACCGGGATGAGGTTGAAGGACTGGAATATGAAGCCGAGCGTCTCGTGCCGCAAGGTTGTCAGCTGCTGGTCGTTGAGGTCCTTGGTGGGCCTGCCGTCGATGAGGACGGTGCCCGAGGTGGGCCTGTCGACGCATCCGAGCATGTTGAGGATCGTTGTCTTGCCGGAGCCCGAGGGCCCCGCTATGGAGATGAAGTCGCCTTTCTCGATGGAGAAGGAAACGCCCTTCACCGCCACGACCTCCACCTTGCCGAGGGGATATACCTTGTGGACGTCCTGCAACTCTACGATTACCATACCCACTCCTTGACCTGCGCCCTCTGGTTGGCCGCGCGGTTTTTTTTGCTTTCGTTCAATAAGATATTTACGTGGGAGGCACCTATTCAAGGGGGACCGTCCCATTAATGGCCAGGCGCCGTGGAAATTCATCGGTCGTTCATCGGCCCGGTATGGAGGCGTTGCATGGTCGGGACGTATACTTGCAGCCATGGGAACCGTGGAAGGGCAGGGCGCGCGCGTCCTCATCGTGGAGGACGATCGTGAGATAGCCGAGCTCGTGGCGGCATATCTGGCGCGGGGTGGCCTCGCCCCCGTCATCGTCGGCTCGGCGGAGGAGGCAATTCTGGAATGCGCGGAACGTCCACCGGAGTTGCTCCTCCTCGACCTGGGCCTTCCCGGCGCCGACGGCTTGGAGCTCCTGCGCCATTTCCGCGAAGGGAGCAGGGCTCCGGTGATCATCGTCTCAGCGAGGGAATCGGACGAGGACAAGATCCTCGGCCTTGGCCTCGGCGCCGACGATTTCGTGTCCAAGCCATTCTCACCCAAGGTCCTCGCGGCCAGGGTCAATGCCCAGCTCCGCCGTGCCGCCTACGGCGCCCGCGTGGCCTTCGGACCCTATGTCCTCGATGTCGAGGGCCGCGTGCTCGAACGTGGGGGTGAACGCGTGCCCCTGAGCCGCAGGGAGTTCGAGCTCTTCGCCTTCCTTGTTTCCAATGAAGGCAAGACCTTCGGCCCCGAGGAACTCTACAAGGCGGTCTGGGGCCTCGAGCATGGCGACCTCTCGACGGTGGCGGTCCACGTCCAGCGCATAAGACGCAAGATTGAGGAAGAAGGCGTTCCCCCCAGGTGGCTCGTCACCGTGCCGGGCGCGGGCTACCGATTCCTGGGTGGCGAGGCCCCGTGCTGAAACCGCTTCGGACCAGGAGGCCGCCCAGTCTCAAACTCATTCTGGGTGGTCTCGCGGCGGGAGCGCTGGCCCTTCCCTTCGGCCTGGTGGGAATCGTCGTGCTCGTCCTCTCGACCCGTGGCGCCGACCAACCCTTCGTGCATTTCCAGAGGGTGGGCATCGAACTCGAACGGGCCATCAGGATCGATTCAGGCGGAAACATCGCGCTGGTTCCCGGTTATTCCCCGCCCAAGGATTTCCAGCTCGTCGTGGCTGGCAGGGATGACATTATCCTTTATTCGAATTCCAGGCGCTTCTCCGTCGGCGCGCCGGCGAACCCGGCGGATTTCGCCGCCGCAGCGCGTTCGGATTTCGCCTCGCCGAGCTTTTTCTCCGAGACACTGGCGTTCAAGGGAAAGGCAGTCGGATCCTATTGCGCCTGGCTTCCCCTCTCGCTGTCCAGGGCGGACGCCCATTCCCCGCGCTCGGTCTTCGGCAGCCTTGCGTTGCTGGGCCTCGTCGTCATTGTCTTTGCCCTGGGAGTCCTCGTGGCCACCCAGCTTGCCAGGGCAGTGCTCAAGCTCGAGCGCGCAGCCGGGCGCATCGCGGCGGGTGATTTCGAGACCGCCGTGCTCGTGCGCGGCATACGCGAGATCGAGGACCTCGCTCAGGCGATGGACGGCATGCGCCGCTCCCTGCGCGAGGACCGCGACCAGCGCGCCCGTTTCCTGGCCGCCGTTTCCCACGACCTGCGCACGCCGCTGACCTCCATCGGCGGCTACCTCGAGGCGGTGGATGACGGGCTCGCGGAGGATCCGGCGACCCTGGAGCGCTACGTCCGCATCATGCGCGGCAAGACCCGGCTCCTGGAGACACGGATCGGCGGCCTCATCGACTTCGCGAGGATGGAGACCGAGGAATGGCGGATGGGCTTCGAGCCGACATCCCTTCGTGGCTTCCTCGAAGGCCTCGCCCGTGATGCGCGGGAGGACGCGGCCCTGATGGGAATGCGCCTGGAATCCAGCTTCGACGCCGTGGACGATCTCTGGTTCCCCATCGACAGGGGCCTCCTCGCGCGGGCCTTCGAGAATGTGGTGTCGAACGCGCTGCACTACACGCCGGAAAAGGGCCTCGTCCGGCTTGCCGCCCGTCACCGCAATGGCGTATTTTGCATCGACATCGACGACGAGGGACCGGGCATCCCGGTGAACGAGCGCGAAAGGGTGTTCGAGCCATTCTACCGTGGAAGCTCCGCGCGGGAAGGTTCGGGCCTCGGCCTGTACATCGCCCGTTCCATTGTGCGGGGCCATGGTTGGGAGATCGAGGCAAGCGAAGCGCCCGGGGGAGGTGGCCGGGTGAGCATCGTGATTCCCGGCAACGCCGCGCCTGCCCGAAAAGAGTGATTCTTGAAATCGAAAAACGGAGGGATACTTGAAAATCGCGACGAAGTATCGGGTGTGGTTTCTGTCCATGTGCGCCTTCACGGCTTTTGCCATTTTTTCACCAGTCTTTCTCCAGGCCGAGTCCTCGGGCCCGTCGTCCTCGCAGCTATTGCCAGCGTCGGAACATTTCCTCTATTCAAGGACAGTGGGCGACAGGCATGACGAAGTGGAAGTCCTGACGCGCCTTCAGTCCGACAAGGCCGAGAGCTGGTATGAGATCAGCTCCCACGCCTCGGACCAGGACAGCATCCTCAGGCTCGACACCACGACGCTTTTCGCCACATACATCGAAGTGACCAGCCGAGGGAAGGACGCAACGCTACGGCGCGTGACCACCGTCCTCGAGAACAGGACCACTGCGAAGCCGGACGAGATCGTCCTGGCAGGTTTCGAGGCCCTGCCGTATTCCCTTCGCGCCTTCCTTTGGGGGTCGAGGCAGAAGGCCACACTTTCCTTCATGGGTTCGAGCGGGGGAGGCAACTTCCGCTTCGACCTCAGCGTGGCTGGCACCGAGACCATCACTGTGGGGGACCGGGGGATCGAATGCCGGAAACTGCAGTTGTCCCTCAGTGGGATCATCGGGACTTTCATTGGCAAAAGCTACCTCTGGTACTCAGCCGAATATCCCCACTTCCTGGTCAGATCCGAAGGCTTGGCCGGAGGTCCGGGCACGCCTAAAAGCGTCCTTTCTCTCTTGAATTACTCCATTTCATCTATTCCAATAAAATAAAAAAAATTGTATACTCCTGATTGATGGGTCGGAAAAGTAGCTGGCGCGGTGTCAGTTTGTTAGTCCGGTCAGGGGGTGTACGGTGGCCCAGACAGTGAGTGATGCCAAAAATGTCGCCTCCACCGGCCTACGAAATCACTGGAAGGCCCTGGCTTTGCTGGTGGCGACCCTGGCCGTCACCCTGATCATTTCCCTTTATTTCAAGGCAAGCGCCGAAGCGACCGCAGGGCTTGAGTTTAATTTTGCCTGTGATGCGATACAGCTCAACATCGCCGACAGGCTCGCCGCCAACGCCCAGGTACTGCGCAGCGGCGCGGCGCTGTTCAATGTGTCCGACACCGTGTCACGCGAGGCGTGGCGGACCTTCATAGCCGGACTCCAGATCGAACTTCAGTTGCCGGGCATACAGGGTGTGGGATTCGCACAGCTGGTTCCACGAGGGCAGCTGGTCCGACACATACAGGAGATCCGTGGCCAGGGCTTTCCTGACTACCAGCTCAGGCCCCCTGGAGAACGGGAAGTCTATTCCTCGATCATCTACCTCGAACCCTTTTCAGATCGCAACCTGCGGGCCTTCGGCTACGACATGCTCACGGAACGGGTGCGCCGCGAGGCCATGGAGCGCTCCCGGGACGAAAATGTCCCGGTGCTCTCCGGGAAGGTCGTCCTGGTTCAGGAAACAGGCCAGGATGTCCAGGCTGGCACGCTGATGTATGTTCCGGTGTACCGCCATGGGATGCCGGTCGAAACCGTCGGACAGCGCCGCGCCGCGATCCTTGGTTGGGTCTACAGTCCCTATCGGATGGCTGACCTGATTCGCGGCACACTGCAGGGCTGGGATGAGCGGGATCTGTTGATAAATCTCCAAGTGTACGATGGCGATGTGGTCTCCACGGACAGCCTGTTGTATGACAGCCGGGGCGCAGCCGGCAAGACCCCCGCTTCTCATCCACAGGTTTCCCGACTGACCCCGGTGGATTTCACCGGACGCCGCTGGACCCTAAGTTTCACCCAGGCTGGCGGGCTCGCGTCCACCGCCGACTATGGCATCGTCTGGTTCGTCGTCGCGTGTGGGATAATAATCAGCCTTCTCCTGTTTGGTCTGATGCTCTCCCTGCTCAACACCAGCGGCAACGCGCGCCGAATGGCCGGACAGCTGACGGCCGATCTGCGGGAAAGCGAGGAGAAATACAGCGTCGTCTTCAACAACGAGATCTACGCGACCTGCATCTTCGACCTCGAAACGCGCAGGGTGCTCGATTTCAACGGGGCCTTCGTGCGCCTGTACGGCTACAGCCGGGAGGAGCTCCTGGCCGGGATGTCGATTTATGACCTCTCAACCGAAGTCGATGCCACCGATGACTCGCTCGAACGTGCGACCAGCACCGGTTCGATCCTGATCCCCGTCCGGCATCAGCGAAAGAAGGACGGGACGGTTTTTCCGGTCGAGATCGTCGGGGGTCCGTACCTCTGGCGGGGACGCAAGGTGATGTTCTCCCTCGCCCACGAGATAACCGACCGCGTGAAGGCCGAGGAAGCGCTGAAGCAGACCTGGGACCGCCTCTCGATGGCCACGCGCGTGGCCGGAGTGGGCATCTGGGATTACGATGTCATCGAGAACAAGCTTGTCTGGGATGACAAAATGTTTGCGCTCTACGGGATCACGCCGGATCAGTTCGGCGGTGCCTACGATGCCTGGCGGGCGGGCCTGCACCCGGAGGACAGGCAGAGGGGAGATGACGAAATCCAGCTGGCCCTGCGTGGCGAAAAGGATTTCGACACGGAGTTCCGAGTGGCCTGGCCCGATGGATCCACGCATCACATCCGAGCCTACGCCAATGTCCAGCGCGATGGCGAAGGCCGGGCTGTGCGCATGACAGGCACGAACTGGGACATCACCCCCCAAAAACAGGCCGAACGGGAATTGATCCTCTCCAGGGAAGAGGCATATCGGGCCAACAGGGCGAAGAGCGAATTCCTTTCCTCCATGAGCCATGAGCTGCGCACCCCGATGAACGCCATCCTTGGCTTCGGCCAGTTGCTGGACCTGGACAAGAGCCTTGGTCCCTCACAACTGGATTATGTGCAGGAGATCACAAAGGCGGGCCGCCATCTTCTGGAACTCATCAACGAAGTGCTGGACCTTTCCCGGATCGAGACCGGGAAGATAGACCTGTCCATGGAACCGGTGGCCTGCGATGCGCTCATCGACGAATGCATCAGCCTGGTCGATCCCCTCGCGACCAAACGGGGCATAAGCCTCAACCACGAATCCACCCCCGAGTTGGCAGTCTTCGCTGACCGGATTCGCCTCAAGCAGGTGGTGGTGAACCTGCTTTCCAACGCCATCAAGTACAACAGTCCGGAAGGACGGGTGGATGTGGCCTGCTCCGTGGAGGACGGGAAGGTCAGCATCACGGTCACCGACACTGGCCCGGGGATTCCCAAAGACCGCATGGTTGAACTTTTCGTGCCCTTCAGCCGCCTTGGGGCCGAGGCCGGCGAAATCGAGGGCACCGGCATAGGCCTGACGATCAGCAAGCGTCTCACCGAAATGATGGGGGGACGGATCGGCGCTCGAAGCACAGTGGGAATTGGGAGCAGTTTCTGGATCGAACTGCCGCTGGTGGTGCTGGAAGAGGGTACGTGCATTCCGTTGAAGGGCGGGAGTTCCGAATCCTCGGTGCTCCACAGCGAGGCGGAGTTCACGATCCTGTACATCGAGGACAACCCGGCAAACCTGAGACTGGTTGGCCAGATCCTCGGCCTGCGGCCGAACATACACCTCCTGACCGCCCCCGAACCCTCCATTGGCCTGGACCTGGCCGAGGCCTACCAGCCAGACCTGATACTTTTGGACCTGAACCTGCCGGAGATGGATGGATATGGAGTGCTTCGGGTCCTGCGCTCCCACGAGTGGGGGAGGCACATCCCGGTGGTGGCTGTCACCGCCCACGCGATGCACTACGATGTACAAAGGGGCAAGGAAGCAGGCTTCATCGAGTATTTGACCAAACCACTGGACATACCACGTTTCCTGGCGGTGGTCGATGGTCAGGTGGATGGAAAGGCTCAGAGAAAAATCAGGGAGTCGACACATGAGTGATTGCAAAGAAACGGCGAGCGCGGAAAAATCTGGAAAATTGATTACCGACAGCGCCCTGGCTGAGTCCATCATCCAGGAACAGGGTGAGCAGCTCCGGGTTATTTTCGCCACTACCCTCGATGGATACTGGCGGATCCGCGAGGATGGGAAATTGCTGGCCGTGAACGACGCCTATTGCGCTATGAGCGGCTATTCACGGGCCGAACTGATGACGATGAGCATCACCGACATCGAGGGGAACGAGAACATCGAACAGACCAGTTGGCACCTCACCTCGTTGATGGAGAAGAAATCGGATATTTTCACCAGCAAGCACAGGACGAAGGATGGCAGGTTCATCGATGTGGAGATCAGCGCGAGCTACTGGCCCTCACGCAACCAGATCTTCGCCTTCATCCGCGACATCTCCGACCGTGTCAAGACAACCCGGGAGATGCTGGATTTCACCGACAACCTGGAACGGCTGGTGGACATGCGACCCGCCCAACTATGGATAGCCCTGGACACCGCGGATACGGCGAACCGCGCCAAGATCGCCTTCCTGACCCGGATGAGCCATGAATTGTACACCCCAATGAACGCCATCATCGGCTTCTCGCAGCTCATGGAAATGGATACGCGTTCCCCGCTCAATCCCGTGCAGGGAAACCGTGTGCAGGAGATCCTCAAGGCAGGGCGTCACCTCCTCGGCCTGATCGACGAGATACTCGAGTATTCCTCCATGAACGCCGACCTTCGGACGGTGGCCATCAAGCCGATGGCATGTTCCCCCCTCATCCTGGAATGCGTCGAAATGATGAAACCCTCGATCACACTGAGGAATATCACGATACTCACGGATTTGGTTGAAGGATGCGCGGTGTCGGCGGACCGGGAACGCTTCCGCCACATATTGCTGGGTCTCCTCTCCAATGTCATCCAGTACAACAAACAGGGGAGGGTGCGCATACTCTGCGCCAAAAAAACGGAAGGAGGGGTTCGCATCACCTTCCGTGATCCCGACCGCGAGATCCAGGCCGATCTGCTGGGCAGGATTTTCGAGCCCATCGAAAGCGCCGAAGCCTCAACCAGAAACAACGAAAGCATCGGGATGGTGCTGACCCTGTGCAAACAGCTCATCGAGGAGATGGGCGGTGCCATCGGCGTGGATAGCCTCGAAGGAGTCGGAACCGATTTCTGGATCGAGTTGCCCGAGGCCGCCGAGCCACAGGCGAAGGAGAGGGACTGATGGGGGCCAATGTCGTGGATCAGGTTTCAAGGCCGGATCGCATCATTCTTGTCGACGACGAGCCGTCGAACCTCAAACTCCTCGAAAACATGCTGAAAGGTTCGGGCTATTCGAACCTGGTTTCGGTCCTGGATTCCAGGACGGTCGTGGAAGTCTACCAACGCGAATCGACGGACCTGATCCTGCTGGACCTGAACATGCCCTATCTGGACGGCTATGAGGTGATAGCGCGCCTGAAGGCGCTCAATGACCCGCTCCTGCCGCCCATCGTCGTGCTGACGGCGCAGACTGGCCAGCAATTCCTTCTGAGGGCCCTCGAATGCGGCGCCCGTGACTACATCACCAAGCCCTTCAACATGGGGGAATTGCTCGCCCGCGTCCGCACCATGCTGGAGATGCACTCGGCCCATCGTCTCCTGTTTAACCAGAAGGAGACGCTGGAGAGGATGGTGCGGGAGCGGACCGCCGAATTGATGGAAACCCGATTGCAGATTGTGCAGAAGCTGGGACGGGCGTCGGAATATCGTGACAACGAGACCGGGAAACACATCCTTCGGGTGAGCCAGATCGCGACACTGATCGCCAAATATCTGGGGTGGAGTGAAACTGAGTGTGAAATCCTCCTGCATGCCACTCCCATGCATGATGTCGGGAAGATCGGCATACCCGACCATGTCCTTCTCAAACCCGGAAAGCTCGATCCCCAAGAATGGGAACTGATGAAGGCCCACACCACCATCGGGGCGCACATCCTGGACGGGGCCGACTCGGAACCACTGCTTCTTGCAAGGGAAATCGCCCTTTCCCACCACGAGAAATGGGATGGAAGCGGCTATCCGAGTGGCTTGTCCGGCAAGGATATACACCTCGGCGGACGAATCGTGGCATTGGCGGACGTCTTTGATGCCCTGACCTCCGAACGTCCCTACAAGAAAGCCTGGACCGTGGAGGCCGCGATCGACTTGATCCGGGAAAACAGGGGCCAGCATTTCGACCCGGAATTGGTGGATATTTTTGAGAAGCTCCTTCCCGAAATAATCGCCATCCGCGAGAGCATGCTCGACTAGGTGAAATGGGCATCCGGCCCTCTCGTTGACCATGGCCGGTGTAGAAGGTAGAGTGTCGTCTCACACAAACCTGTAGACAGCGAGGCGATCCATGCCCCTTAACTGCGGAATAGTCGGTCTGCCGACCGTCGGAAAGACCACCATCTTCACCGCCCTGACAAGGGTGAAGGCCGAGACCTCGAACTTCTCCTCCTCCGGCAAGAACCCCAACCTTGGAATCATCGCCGTGCCCGATCCCCGGCTCAACCGCCTGACCGCGATGTTCAAGCCCAAGCGCGAGGTGCCCGCCACGGTCGAGTTCGTCGACATCGCCGGACTGGGTTCGGTCTCCTCCAAGAAGGAGGGTTCCAACCCGATCCTCGCCCACGTGCGGGACTCCGCCCTCCTTGTCCACGT
>Ga0118677_10016499_pt1 | contig 10101 bp, 9 predicted proteins | sample AliMusrvi5mmetaG_FD_86154 | JGI IMG/M metagenome (GOLD analysis project Ga0118677, IMG submission 86154)
GGCCAATGTTGATCTCTGGCTCAATACCAGCGCTGTCGGGATCGATGCGGGGCAGAAAACGGTGACGGACAGCCGGGGGCACGTATTCACCTACGAGCACCTGCTGCTGGCGACCGGCGGCACACCAAAACGTCTGCCCATCCCCGGCGGCGACCATGCCCAGTTTGGAAATTACGGCGCCCAGCCGGGTGACAACCCCGCCAGCATCAGCCCGCTTGAACAGCAAAAAGCTGCTGCGGATGCCACCGTTGCTTTTCTGCAGTCCCTTTCCAAATAAAGGTTTATTCATGCCTCAAGACCTGATCAACACGCTCGCCCCCGATTTTGAATTGCTCGATACCAGCGACCAGCCTGTGCGCCTCTCCGCTTTCCGCGGCATCAAGTGGGTTTTACTGGTCTTCAACCGCGGTTTTGCCTGACCTTTCTGCCAGAGGCATATGGCACAGTTGTGCCGCGACTACGACCTGTTTGCCCAACGCCGCACCGAGGTGCTCATCCTCGGCCCGGACAACCCTGACGCATACAAACGCCATTGGCAGCAGGAAAAAATGCCGGCTGTCGGCCTCTCAGATCAAAAATCCCGGGTTGCCGGCCTTTATTACCAGGAGGTCAACCTCCTTAAACTGGGTCGCATGCCGGCTCAATTCATCATTGACCCGCAGGGAATCATCCGTTACGCTTATTACGGCAGTTCCATGAGCGATATCCCTTCCAACGAATCCATGCTCGAACGCCTCGATCAAATGCAGCAAACGACCGGTGCCGCTTAATCACGCCCTCCTTCCATAACAATAACGGCCCTGTCTTCCACAGTGCCGTTAATCATCCCACTTTCAATCGCTCAAGCGGGGCGCACAGGCACATCGATCAATTTAAAACCATGCCCGCTGTGCGCCAGAACCCGGACAATATCGTCTGGACGGAGGATCAGGGTCGCGGTATTCGTCAGGGGGTGGCACTGCAGCCCTTCTCCGTTCCACAGGTCCCGGTCAACCAGCACATCCACCTGTTTTTGCGCATCGTTCACCACCGCCAGCACCGTCACCGACCCCGGTTCAATTCCCAGCATCTCATTCATTTTTTCCGCTGACCCGAAGCGCAGGTTGCCTGTTCCCAGTTGTTTTCCCAGGCGGTTCAGGTCCACCTTTTTATGCTCAAGCACCACTAAAAGCAGGTACCTGCCGCCTTTTTCAGTTGAAAGAAAAAGGTTCTTGGTGCCCAGGCCCGGGGCGCCCTTCAGGTAAGCGTCCGCCTCTTCCACCGTGTACACCGGCGGGTGGTTGTAGCTCTGGTAAATAATACCCAGTTCGTTGAACAATTCCAGCAGTTGGGCTGCGTTCATTTCCCAATTTTGATGCTGGCGATTAATGCATCCAGTTTCTCAAGCGTCGGGCTGAAACTGCCGTCTTTTTCAGCATTAAGCAGGTTTTGCACATCCACGGCATAAGCCGCGTAATTCTCGATAAATTTTCCATGGTCCTGCTTGCTCAAAGTTTCGCCGTTATCACCCGCCAGCGGCGCATGCGTCGTTGGCAGCACGGCGCTGATGTAATAAGCCCCGTCGCTGGTCAGGCCCTGGAAGGTGTAAAACAGCAGCTTATTGCTCAACGGCGCCATATCCTGGCCGTATTCGGTCAGGTAGCGGATGCCTTCACCGTTTTGAAACTTGACGTACTTCAGGTGAAAATGCAGCAGCTGTCCCGCATCCCAAACGGGTAGAAACGGCAGCCTGCCTGAAGAATCAGCCGGGCGGTCAGCCAGCAGTTTTTTTAATCCGTCCAGTTCGCGTGTCACCGGGTTGGGGTCGCCGCCGGTCATTAATTTTTCATATTCGTCGGCTGAAAATATCAGGATCTCGGGTTTCATGCTGTCTGCAACCGGGTAACCCTGGAAATCAAACTGGTATTCTTTCGGGTTGACTGCAAAAAAAGGCTGGTTGTCGCCCGCCGGCGCGCTGGCCTCAATCGTTTGCGCGCCGACTCCTTTTGCCAGCGAAGGGTCATAATAAAAAGCAATCCCCTCATAATAGGCGTTCGGTTTCTGGCCCGCCGTGGGGGACGGTGTGGCTGTGTTTTGCGCCGGCGCGGGCGCGGCTGCCCCGGGTTGGGTGGCAGCCGGTTTTTCAACCCCTTGGCCGGGCGGGCTGCTTGTTCCGCCTTGCAGCAGAGCGCATGCCATGCTGGTCAGTCCCAAAACGCCCGCAATCAGGGCTATTCTTAATTCCATGTGCTTCTTCAACATCCGTGCCTCCAGCTTACTTATCAATCTTGATCGTTGCAATCATCGTATCCAGCAGACCCAGCCCGGGCGTAAAGGAATCGCTTTTTTGCCCGTTCAGCTGATTTTGCACATCCAGCAAATAACTGCTAAAACCCTCGGAAAACTTCTGCTGGTCCTTGCCCTTAATGGCTTCCTCATAGTTTGCCGGCAGGCTCGGGTTTGTCACCGGAAACATGCCGCTCACATAATAAGCCCCGTCGCTCGTGATTCCCTGCACCACGTATACCAGCCTGTCGTTGGTCACCGGCGAAACATCCTGCGCATACATCGTCAGGTAGCGCACCGCGCTGCCGTTCTGGAATTTAAAGAACTTAAGCTGTGAATGGAAGATTCGGTCCGCATTTCCAACCGGCAGGTCTGGAATTCGCCCGGAAACATCTTTGGGCTGAACTGCGAGCAGTTTTTTGAGGGCTTCCACACTCTGCACAACCTGGTCGCCCCCCAGGGTTTCATATTCCTTCACCGGGAAAAACACCAGCTGGGAGTTAATCTGGCTGCTTACGGTGTACCCCGGGAATTCAAACAGGTCCTCCCTGGGGTTGACCGCAAATAGCGGCAGTTGGTCGCTTGCAGGGCCCGTTGCGTCCACAACCCTGGCTTTTACCCCTTTTGCCAGTGCCGGGTCATAGACAAAGGATATGCCATTGGCATAGGCATTCGGCTGCAGAGTTGCAGTCTGCGCTTCAACTGGCTTTTGCGTTGGCCCAGGTGCGGCTGTGGCTTTTTCCGCCGGGTTGGGGGCGGTAGCCGCGCTGGTGGGTTGTTGCGCAGGTTTTGCCGCCTCGGTGACAGCTGCCAGGGTTCCCGCAACTGCCGTTTGCAGGTCCAATTTCGCCCCGTAGGTGGCGACCAGGTAAGCGTCTGGATTAAGGGTTTGCGGGGTTTGTATAAGGCCGCAGGCCAGGCTTATGCCAGCCGCCAAGAGCAGGATAAAAACGCGCACGCCAGGATGGGATTGTTTCATATTCATACCTCCTTTGTCATGTATTCCATTATATAACTGCTTGCGGGTTTGGAATAAAGTTTTTGGCCCATTGCAGGCAATTTCACCCATAAAAAACGCCCTCCTTGCGGAGGGCGTCTCACTTCGTCGGGTTTTGTCTTATCCCTTGAACTGGCGCAGGGCGGACCAGCCGGCATAATGGGCAGCGTCGCCGAGTTCGGTTTCGATGCGCAGCAGCTGGTTATACTTGGCCACGCGGTCTGAGCGCGCCGGGGCGCCGGTCTTGATCTGGCCGGTGTTGAGCGCCACAGCCAGGTCGGCAATCGTCGAATCTTCAGTTTCACCGGAGCGGTGTGAAGTCACCGCGCGCCAACCGCTGCGGTGGCACATTTCAACGGCTTCAATCGTTTCCGTCAGCGAGCCAATCTGGTTCACTTTCACCAGCAGGGCGTTGCAGGCGTTCTCTTTGATGCCGCGCGCCACGCGCTCGGGATTGGTCACCAGCAGGTCGTCGCCCACGATCTGAATTTTGTCGCCGACTTCCTTCGTCAACAGTTTCCAGCTCTCCCAGTCATCCTGGGCCAGGCCGTCTTCAATTGAAACGATCGGGTATTGTTTCACCCAGTTGACCCAGAATTCCACCATCTCTTCGCCGGTGAGTTTTTTGCCTTCCTTGCGCAGGTTGTATTTTTTGGTGTCTTCTTCATAAAGTTCGGAAGCCGCCGGGTCCAGCGCAATGCCAACATCCAGGCCCCAACCAGCCTTGAAACCGGCCTTCTGGATGGCCTCGAGGATCACTTCCACGGCTTCGGAATTGGCTTTTAACGCGGGGGCATAACCACCTTCGTCACCCACCAGGGTCGCATAACCGCGGGCTTTTAACACCGATTTTAAAGCGTGGTAAATTTCAGCACCCCAGCGCAGGCCTTCAGCAAAGCTCGGCGCGCCCAAAGGCATCACCATGAATTCCTGGGCGTCGGTCGACTGCCAGGCAGTGTGCGCGCCGCCGTTGAGGATGTTCATCATCGGCACGGGCAGCACATGGGCATACACGCCGCCCAGGTAGCGGTAAAGGGGTAAACCAACCGCATTGGCGGCGGCTTTGGCCACGGCCAGGCTGGTACCCAAAATGGCATTCGCGCCTAATTTGGATTTATTCGGCGTGCCGTCCAGTTCGATCATCGCCTGATCAATCGCTTTCTGTTCCAGGGCATCCCAGCCCAAAAGAGCGTCGGCGATTTCTTCATTGACATGGTCGACGGCCTGGGTGACACCCTTGCCCAGGTAATGGGTCTTGTCGCCGTCTCGCAGTTCCAGGGCTTCATGTATACCCGTGGATGCGCCGGATGGAACAGCTGCGCGGCCCCAACTGCCGTCAGAAAGCACAACTTCCACTTCTACAGTGGGGTTTCCCCGTGAATCGAGGATTTGTTGACCAAAAATTTGTTCAATTGTTGTATCCATTGAGTTCCTCTTTTGAAAATAGTGTGAAAAATATTTAAGCGATTTCTCGCCTGATCGCCAACCTGATTATCAACTCTAAGTATAATCTAAATCTGCATTCCTATACAGAATTTTGGCTCTCTGGGATTTCTCGTGGTAAAGTCTTTTTGTGGGCCATGGCCTCAATAAAAGGCTTTAACCCGGAAAAACCAGATTCCTGTGTGGTTTTTCAAAACGGAATAAGGTATACTTCTTCCCAATGTCGATTAATACCATTTTATTGGACCTGGATGACACGGTCTACCCATCCAATTCAGGTCTCTGGGAAGCCATCGGGGAGCGCATCAACCAGTTCATGATTGAACGCGTCCATATTTCCACAGAGAGCGTCCTTGAACTGCGCGAAAGGCTTTACCACCAATACGGAACCACAATGCGCGGGCTGGCAGCCGAATACCAGATCGATATTTACGATTACCTGGCATACGTCCATGACGTTCCATTAAAAAACTATATTCAACCCGATCCGGCCCTGCGCCAGGCCCTGCTTGGCCTGCCTTACCGCCCGGTGATTTTCACCAATGCGGATACAGCCCACGCCCGGCGGGTATTAAGCATCATTGGCATCGATGACCTGGTTTCCAATATCATTGATATCCTTGCTGTATCCCCTTACTGTAAACCCCAGGAAGGGGCCTTTAAAAAAGCCCTGGCCCTTGTGGGTGAAGTAGACCCGCACAGGGTGGCCTTTTTTGATGATAATATTAACAACCTCAAAGCCGCACGCCAGATGGGTTTTTTCACAATCCGCGTCGGCAAACGCCAGTATCAGCCTGAATATCACTCCAGCATCAAGATGCTGCGGGATATCCACCAGGTTTTTAACCCTTTAAGCCGGGAACTTAACACCTGGCAGCCAGAATTATTTTAGGAGTAAAAAGCTCATGGAAAACCCACAATTGGAAAACACAGAAGTGAAAAGTAAAACGGGGCGAAATATACTTCTGATCTTTTTATCGGTTTTCATCCTCTTAGTCGTATTCAGCGGCGGAACGTATCTGGGGTATAGCTACAATAAATGGGGCCCCAGCCTCAAAATACCCTTCCTCCCGGCTGCCGTTTCCAAACCTGCTACCAACAGTTCCTCCGGGACGTCCAATATGGACCAGTTATTTGCCCCCTTCTGGGAATCCTGGAAATTGGTTCACGACCAGTATGTGGACCAGCCCGTTGACGACGTCACCCTGATGCGCGGCGCCATCCGTGGAATGCTCGATTCCCTGGGAGACGCCCACACATCATACATGGACCCGCAGCAGTACAGCGAACAGCAGGCCCCGCTCTCGGGTGGCTATGAAGGCATTGGCGCTTATGTGGATATCACCGGCAAGTTCCTCACCATTATCGGCCCCATACCCGGCTCACCTGCCGACCAGGCCGGGGTAAAAAAGGGAGACCAGGTCATCGCGGTGGATAAGACAGATGTCAAAGGCATCGATGGAAACCTGGTGCTTAAGCGCATTCTCGGCCCGGCAGGCACAAAGGTCACCCTGACCGTCATGCGTGATGGCGTCAAAGACCCCATGGATTTCACCATGACACGCGCCAAAATCGACCTGCCCAGCATCCACGGAAAAATGTTGGACAACAATATCGCCTACATCCAGTTATCCACCTTTGGCCAGACCACCGATGATGAATTCCGCAAGGCGGTCCAGCCCCTGCTCGACAAAAAACCCGCCGGGTTGATCCTCGACCTGCGCTACGATGGCGGCGGTTACCTCCAAACTGCAATCCAGGTCGTTTCAGAATTTATCCCGGCCGGGAAAGTGGCCCTGTATGAACAGTATGGCGATGGAAACATGCAGACATACAAAACCTCTGGCACCGGCCTGGCCACAGACATCCCCCTGGTCGTGCTGGTAAATGAAGGCACCGCTTCAGCCTCTGAAATCACCGCCGGTGCAATCCAGGATTACGGCCGCGGTAAACTGGTCGGTGTCACCACCTACGGCAAGGGGTCTGTCCAAAATTGGATCCCGCTTAATAACAATGAGGGCGCCGTGCGCATCACCATCGCGCACTGGTTAACCCCCGAAAAACGCCAGATTAACAAGATCGGCCTGAAACCAGACGTCGAAGTGAAGATCACGGACGATGACATTAAGAACAAGCTGGATCCTCAGCTGGATGCAGCCGTCAAATTGTTGCTGAATAAGTAAAATACGAGGGCAAAACCGGCATTTATTTGACAGGTTTGCCATCGGCGGGTATAATCAAGGTTTGCTGTAAATTGTCTTCAGGAGAATGCTCTATGAGCGATGAGATCGAAATCAAACAAACAAACGAAGTAAAACCCAAAACGGAGTACACCGGAAAAGTCCTCAAAGTCAGCCTGGCGGGAGCCGTGGTTGAATTTGACGAAGGAAAAAAAGGTGTGCTTCACATATCCCAAATGCTGGATGCCGATGGCGGCCAGGATATCCGCAATGTCGAAGATATTCTCAAAACCGGCCAGGAAATCAGCGTTTGGATTCGCAAGGCCAAAGAGAACATTATCGAATTGACCATGGTAAAACCGCTTGCCCTTGAGTGGCGGGACCTCAAAAAAGGTCTGACTGTCAAAGGCACGGTTGTGCGCCTCGAAAAATTTGGCGCGTTTATTGAAATCGGCGCCGAACGCCCCGGCCTGGTTCATATCAGCGAGATGTCTCACAGTTATGTGAAAACACCTGGTGATGTGGTTAAGGAAGGTGACGAAATCGAAGCTGAAGTGCTCGATTTCAACCGCAAAAAGAAACAGATTAAGCTGAGCATGAAAGCCCTCCAGCCTGTTCCCGAAGTGGAAGAACCACCGGTCAAAACCTTTGACCCCACCCCCTACCAGCAGCAGCCCAGGGAAAAACCGATTAAACGGGCCAAAAAACCGCGCAAGGGTAAGGATTCAACCGTGGACGCTGTTGAATTATTGGCCAGCATGGAAGGTCAGGCGGAAGCCGAAGCCGAACCAACTGCCATGGAAATCGCCATCCGCAATGCCATGGACAAAGCCAAAGAACGCAAGAAGCTCGAAGATAAAAACCACAAAGCCAAGGTTATTTCCAAGGAACAGGAAGATATTCTGAATCGTACATTAAATAACAAGGTGCAGACAGCCTGATCCATCCGGTCCTCTCCTGAAGCTTTAATGATCAACCCGCATCCTCCGCTATTAATAGCGGAGGATGTTTTATGAATGTTTTCAACCGTAAACTTTTAATCCCTTGTCGAGTCATTAACAATTTGGTAAAATTGTTTTGTTATAGAATGGTTGCATGACAAAGATTTTATTTAACCCGCTCCTGGAACAAAACTCAGGCCTTACTCAGTAATCGGGGAGGAGTCAGCTAAACGACCCTCCCCTCTTCTTTTAATTTGGATTAAGATCGTTTTGGAGGTGTCCATGGCTACCAAGTTTATCTTTTTTACTGGCGGTGTTGTCAGTTCGGTTGGCAAGGGCGTCACGGCAGCGGCGACCGGCAGGCTTTTGAAAGAACGCGGATTTAAGGTCGCCGTACAGAAACTCGACCCGTATATTAATGTTGACCCCGGGACGATGAGCCCATACCAGCACGGCGAAGTTTACGTGCTCGATGACGGCGCGGAAACCGACCTTGATTTGGGCCATTACGAGCGTTTCATCGATGTGCGTCTGAACCGTTCCTGCAACACCACAACCGGCATTGTTTACCAGGAAGTGATCAATAAGGAGCGCCGCGGTGATTTTCTGGGCGGCACCATCCAGGTCATTCCCCATATCACCAACGAAATTAAACGCCGCATCAACCAGGTGGCAAAAAGCACCGAAGCCGAAATTGTCCTGGTCGAGGTCGGCGGTACTGTCGGCGATATTGAATGCCTGCCCTTCCTTGAAGCCATTCGCCAGCTGCGCAGCGACCTGGGACGTGAAAACACCCTCTACATCCATGTCACCTGGATGCCGCATATCGGCGCTACCAACGAGCTTAAGACCAAGCCCACCCAGCACTCTGTGCGTGAACTGCGTTCCATTGGCATCGCCCCGGATATGATCATCGCCCGTTCGGATGTGCCCTTCGAAGACAACCTGCGTGAAAAAATCGCCCTGTTCTGCGACGTCGAAAAACGCGCAGTCATCCCCATGGTCACCAGCAAGGTGCTCTATGAAGTCCCCATGCTGCTCGAAAAGAACGGCGTGGGTGAATATGTGCTCCAGCGCCTGGGGTTAACCGCGCGCCAGCAGCCGGATTGGACCGTCTGGAACGAACTGGTCAACCGCACCCTCATGCCCAAACCGGAAGTGACGGTTGCCCTGGTGGGTAAATACGTCGAACTGCACGATGCCTATATGAGCGTGCGCGAATCGCTCAAACACGCTGCCCTGCACCTTGATGTGGAATTAAATATCAACTGGGTCCATTCAGCTGAGTTGGAAAAAGACCGGGAGTGGGATGGGGTTAAAAATGCCGACGGGGTTCTTGTTCCCGGTGGGTTCGGCAGCCGCGGAATCGAAGGAAAAATCCAGGCTGCGCGCTATGCCCGCACCAACAAAGTCCCTTACCTGGGCCTCTGCCTCGGTATGCAGCTCATGGTGGTCGAGTTTTCGCGGGCTGTCCTCGGGGATGACCGCACTAACTCAACTGAATTTGACCAGAGCACACCCCACCCGGTGATCGACCTCATGCCTGACCAGGAAAATATCACGGATATGGGCGGCACAATGCGCCTGGGCCTCTATCCCTGCCACCTGGTCCCTGGGACCATTGCTGCCCAGGCTTACCAGGCGGAAATGGTCGAAGAGCGCCACCGCCACCGTTTTGAATTTAAAAATTCCTACCGCGCCAAACTGCAGGAGAACGGCATGCGTTTCTCGGGCCTCTCTCCCGACGGTCTGCTGGTTGAAATTGCCGAACTTCAGGACCACCCCTTTATGCTCGGCACCCAGTTTCACCCCGAATTCCTTTCACGGCCCAACCGGCCGCACCCCCTCTTCCTGGCCTTTGTTCAGGCAGTGTGTGAACACGCCGGCGTGCCTTACCTCAAGGAGGGTAAAATGGTTTACCCCAAAGTCGCCCGGGAAAAGAGTGAATCAACTTCTGCCTGAAATAAAAAACGCCCTGCTGAACTGCACGCAGGGCGTTTCCCGGGTGGCTAATTTTGGCTAAACTTCCAGTTCCGGCCTTGAATCCGGTCTGGGCTCGGGGTGCACTGTCACATCCACGTCAAACGACAATGCCTTTATTTTGTCTTCCACCCTTTCGGTCAGGGCGTGTGCTTCAAGTAATGACAGGTGTCCATCCACCAGGATGTGCACATCGACAAACAGGTGCGGGCCTGAATGGCGGATGCGGATATTGTGGCAGTCGCTGACGCCCTCGATCGCTTCCACCTCCACCTTGATTTGTCTCGCCATATCC
>Ga0118677_10016500_pt1 | contig 10101 bp, 13 predicted proteins | sample AliMusrvi5mmetaG_FD_86154 | JGI IMG/M metagenome (GOLD analysis project Ga0118677, IMG submission 86154)
AATAATGAACTGCGTTTTCCTTATCCTTATTGTCGCTAGATAGCTCTCATTCCCCTGAAATATCCGTTAAATGTCGTTTTATAGCTAAGATAGTGCCCATATTGTCGTAATACAGCTATTTGCTGCAAATTAGGCGCACTCAATAGATATTTTGATACCCAATAGGTATCTATTGAATATTAAATAGATACCTATTAAAATGGAAACATGGTGAATAAAAGGTACTTAATATGACTAAAGAAGTGCAAATGTCGATCAAAATGGAAAGCCAACTTCGCGATGAATTTATGGCGGTCGCTTCTGGGCGCCATCGCCCTGCCGCCCAAATTATCAGAGACCTTATGCGCCTGTACATCGCCCAAAGCGAAGTACCTAATGCATTAACCGCCAAGACCATCACCCAAAGCCGCAAAGGTGAAGACGTATTTACTGCAATAAGTGCGTCCAAACTATTTGAGCAATTGGGTATTTAGTGCGGCTTGCTAGTTATACGGGACAATTCAAGCGAGATGTGAAGTTGGTACAAAAGCGCGGTAAAGATATGGGCAAGCTCAAAACCATAATCGAGCTTTTGCTAAACAATCAAACACTCCCACGGGAACTGAATGATCATCCCCTCAAAGGCGACTGGAAGCCCAATCGCGACCTTCATATTGAGCCAGACTGGATCTTAATCTATACCCCATTAGAAAACGAGGTTCGCTTTGAACGGACCGGTACACATTCTGATCTATTTACAAAATAAATACTCAAAATATTTTTACCCACCAATTGCCTTTTGAAATTTTTTAAAAGACATTGCAAACTCTACGAGTTCACTGCAGAACACTTTTGCATGAATACAACATTTAATTAATTGGAAAAAATAATTTTTTCCAATTTTTAACTCATTAAATTACTTACAAATAGGTAGCGGCCAATCTTATCGGGAATTCAACAGAAATTCCATCTGGATATTGACCATATTGAGCCAGAGTTTGACATATTATTTTTAAACGTAAAAAATTAACGTAATAAAAGTCAAGCATTTTTTCATCTCGAAATTAATACTAAGATTCGCTTAGCATTTAGCACCAATCCATATGAATAATTGGCTTGCTGTCTATTTACATTCTGGGATAGCATAAACTTTTATCACCATCAGAATGTATTCGTGAGTACAGCACCACCATACGATCCTCAAATTACTCGAAAGACGATGCAATCCTCATCAGAAGGTACATCTTTAGTTGCTGTCACCCTATTACTGACCAGTTTTAGTATTGCCAGTCTCACAATACTGCCTAAAACTATCATTAAATAAGACTGCATGACTCAATTTCTATTAAGGTCTGATCACTCGCTTATTAAAAATAGCTCTCTCTCAGAGGGGAAAAATTTAATTATTGCAGGCTTAAAAAAAGCAGTTAAAGAACTTCAAAAAGAGCTCGGAACTCGCGAGATAAAAGTAGGCGACATCAATAAGCGCTACACAACTTTTCAGTCATATATGGATGATTTCTTTGAGACTCACTATCCCGATGTTACTAGTGATGATAAATTCTTTCTTAGAAAAGAATTTTATGCACAGTCCGGAGTTACGGATGGTAAGCCTATCAAATACACACCCATGAGTTTTGAAGAAGTTCTTGATTATTTGAGAGTGAAGGGGATTAAAAGAAGGCGTGAAATACCGTCAAAGCTGTACCAACACATTCTCGATCAAAAATGGATGGCGAAACTTCTATCGGTTTACCCCCTCAAAGGTGTCATGCTTAGCAAGGGCGGCCATTTTTGCAGATCAAGTTATGAATTAATCATTGCGAATTTATTGTGCGAATTATTTCCTAAAAACATTGTGAGGGCACAATTTAAGTACCCGTTTGACCCATTATTAAATGAAAAAGGTCAATCGCTGACTTGCGACTTTGCAATCAAAATTGATAAAATCACTTACTTTATAGAGGTATGGATGTATCGCCCGGCTGGGCCTAAGACCTGGATCAATGGACTGGGTGCTGCACGCAAGTCATATTTACAAAAACGTCAGAGAAAAGCCCTTCTGATTCGGAGGAATAAGAATATCAAACTCACTTCAGTTGATGTGAGTGCTTCCATGGGTAATTCAAAAAGTCCAGAGCGATTTTTCAAAGATTCTTTAAAAATACTCAGTGACACATTTGGTTTGGATATAAACAATCCTAATATACAAAAAATTACATGCAAAATTTGCCAAGAAAATTATGCGCCAAAAGATTCTGAAGCATTAGATCAGGCGGATACCTTATTGTTAGCTGCATCAAAAGCTATAAATACCTCTAAAGAAAAATTAGATCAGGTTCGAGTGTTAATGGAATCTGGGAAGTCTGGCAAAGAATCACTCGAAAAAATTGGCTTAAAAGGAGATGCCCTCTCTGGATTATGTCGACTTTACAAACAAGGTAGCTGGCAAGTAAAACTGCCATGGCCAACGAGGCATTCAAAAATATTCAATGATCGCCAAGAGGGCTTAGGATTTAGCCAACTTTCATTCGCCAAGGCTATCACTCATGTACTTAATACATCACAGAAATATTTCAGTCAATTCTCCAAGTATCCGGATTGGGTTCTCAGGAACATAAGAAACAATGTTGCAATTGGTGCCATGGGTATATTTGGGGCGTCTTTTAGGACGCCAAAACCAAGAAAGCCTGGCGAAAAAATAAAACCTTCTAATTACGCCTATTTAGTATGCCAATCAATCAGTAAAACTTATCTAATTAATCCAGTAACAGTTGGCCAACAAATACATCTTGAAAACATAGTAGATGATGTCAAGAAATTTCTTGTTAAGCTGGTTGAGCAACTAGACGGCGTATTGATTTTGAATTTTGCTACTGTACGTTCCATAGAAATTATGCAAAACCGCTTTCTCTTACAGAATCCTAGCGATTTAGAGTTAAAGAAATTAAGTCAAGATGTTGCCCTTAGGATTTTAAGAAAATATTGCGATAAAGATTTCTAACTTCTTCCCTTAAATTTGACATGCTCGCTAACATCGCACAGCGATTCTACAAGTTTTAGGCCGCTGCCATTAAAGGCTTCATTGCCATAGGAGCAATTGCAGGATTACGCTTAAATCTCTGCTCAACTTCCCATAAATCCACGGCCTCTTGCATATGCAACCAACTCTCTGGGGTACCACCAATCACTTTCGAAATCCTTACAGCCATCTCGGCGCTGATACCTCTTTTTTCATGCAGTATCTCGGAAACCGTCAAACGACTCACGCCCAAATGATTTGCAAAAGCCGCTTGAGTAATATCGAGCTCAGGCAAAACATCCTCGCGCAATATAGCGCCCGGATGGGTTGGTCTACGGCTTGGGTTTCTCAAACTTCTCATGGTTTTCTTCATTAGTGATCATCCTCCAAATCAACTTCGATTGCGCTATCGCCATCAAACTTAAAAGTCATTCGCCAGTTACCAGATACGGTAACGGAGTAAACACCTTTGCGCTTACCTTTTAATTCATGAAACTTAAACCCGGGCAAATCCATATCTTCAGGCACAACAGTAGCATCCAAACGATCTAAGATCCGCTCAATTCTGGCAGCGTACTGCGCAGGAATCGCTTTATAGCTACCCTTCGAAAAAAAACTCTCTAGCCCTCTATGGTGAAACGATACGATCATGTTTTCTCTTTTTTATAATTGTAATGTAACTCATTACAATGTCAATGCACTCATTACACATTGAGGTTCCAAATATTTAATTGACGAGGCTAAATTACACTCCCAGCTTAATTCGTAACTCGTCGTATTGTTGTTGATATTTTTTAAGATCAGTTGCTTTGAGCTTTTCTATATTTTGAATCTTCCAGCGTACCGCTGGAAATTGTGAGAAATCATATATATTCCAATTGGGCTCAAGGCTTTTAACGCTCAATATAAATTGCTTATCTTCCGATGTCAGACCCTTTGAAATAGTATCAAGAAGCTCCATTCTTGCTGCTTCAAAATCCTCGTAGGAAAAATCCTCTCTGCTCATCCCGGTAAACTGGGTTTGCATAGTCTTGCGTTGATCATGTAAGTTTGGCTTGATCACCTCATGCATTGGCGATGGACTACCTAGCAAGCAATAGATGAAGCCCATTTTTATTTCTTCAGTAAAACCATCATGAGCCAATAAATATTTCACGTCAAATAAATCTCTGGGATGCTGCCTACTTAAGGCGGCGCAAATCTTCCCTCCATATAATTGCCCCATAGGCACAATAGCCACCGCAGAAAATACATCAAATTGCTCTTGTGCCCGCTGGCACAATATCCTTTTTTCTACCGGACCGATAACCCCTCGACTAACTGGATTGACTTCGACCTTAATCTGAGCAATCTTTGATGACACCATTAACTTACACACTTCAACTTGATGTACAACAGAGACCCCAAGCACTCTTTCGATCTCTTGCTTGATGCGTCCTAAAGCTAGGCCAATACTTTTCAAACTCACATCTCTTGACTCAACAGGCAAGTAAGTCAAATCAATATCCACAGAAAGTCTAGGCATATCACGGACAAATAAATTGATTGCAGTGCCTCCATGCAAAGCAAGGCACTCCTCCTTTGCTACGAAAGGCAAGACATCAAGCAAGAGCCTAACTTGGCGCTCATAATTTTCCACCTAGATTAACTCCCGCGGCAAAGTCAGTTGATACTCAGGGCTATAGACACCCCCTGGAACCAGGTTGCGCTTACCACTACCCAGATGAACTTTTTCTAAATTCACATACTCGAGCCACGGCTGCTTTGATTTCTTGGCCATATATAGAAAGAGTCTTTTCACTTTGATCGAGGTGCAAGACTCTAATAGCTCTTGAACGAGTTGCGGACGTAATTGAGTCAGCCCCTCCATGAGTTCATAGCACTCTTGCAAATCTTGTTTGGCAGGAGCTAAATACAAGCACTCCATCATGGCTCTGGCTGGCGCTGATATCTTGATCGTAAATCCCTTGGCCTCATACTCAACCAAACCCAAAAGTGGCGGCAAAAAGGAGGTTTTAAAATACTCAAACTCCCCATGCCACGCGTCCTGAAACCATTGCGGCAAGCGCTCTTTCCAATCGCCAAATAGACTGACCTTGACTTGGCCTAATTGCAAGTAGTGCGCTTTCCCCTGCAAGGCTAAAGCTGACTTTCCACCAACATGGATGGAAGAGTGCAATTGGGTTTGCAGGGCATAAAGACCACCCTGATAGTTAACCTTATCCCCAGTACGCTTGACTGCGCCGCTACCAACGGCATCAACCCACTCACTCTTTTTATAGCGATCGAGCAATTGATTCGATACCCCCCGCTTTTTAAGCCATGAGGCGAGATAGACCGCCCCGGAAGGCCAATCATTCACTAAGTGGTTTATTTTTCCTAAATTTAATCTACTCATAGTAGATTTTTAATACTATTTTTAAACTAAGTCAATTAATTAGTTTATTTTTATCTAAATTTATCTACTTATAGTAGATATTTTTCGTTAAATTTAAACTTTACTTACTTTATGCGTGTCTCGCCCACGTCATTTTTACTGAACAAAATGAGTTTAGCGAGCCCAAAAACTCTCTAGACCTCTATAGTGAAACGATGCGATCCTGTTTTTTCTTTTTTTATGATTGTAATGTAACTAATTACAATGTTAAGGCACTCATTACACATATGGGGATGCTAACGCCGCATATCGAGCCTAAGTATCATCTTTTAAGTCACATACCATATAGGCCCATGGCAAGGTAAGCAATTTTAATACCGCAACTTTTAAAGTCCATAAAAATGAAATTATTAGATTCTATTTTCGGTTTTCAGAAGCAAATTGAGATCGCGTCAATTTTTATAAAGAGTGTGGGCACGCAGGCACTATGGAAGCTCTTATTAACATTGAATTTGCACGCTAACATCATCAATGTTAATGTCAATCCAAAATTGGCGGGCAACACTCAATCGGTTTGATATAGAATTTGGAGAACGCGTTAACGCCCACCAATAACCCCGCGGTGAATTTACAAAGAAATATTTATGGGGCTAAAAACTGTGTCCAAAATTCTCAATAAAATTTTAACTACAGCTTATGCGGGAATTCTACTGGTGGTTGTCTCCATATGTATTATTCACACCATTTTCACCAGAACTCCAGCTGACTTCTTATCCATCCTGAAATATATTGCACCAGTTGCCATCTTTCTATTCATATCAAATTATTCTGCCGTTGTGAATACGGGGGCGGATGGCAAGATTACGCGATACTATCCGACCGCTCGTGAAGCACTTTTAGGGGCTTTAATGGGATCTGTTTTCTTGATACCGGTCGCCGTAGTTATTCTGTCCGTATATTCACTTGTGGTCGATACAGTTGATTGGATGTACTCACCAAATCTTAATGACTATGTGGTGAACATGATTTCTTCAAGTGTCGTTTTGATTTCAGGCTATAGCCTGTTCCTTTTTAGAAAAAAATATCGGTCTTTTTATGGGGCAACAGAAGTCTTAGTCGGTGTTGTCATCGCAATGAATAATGCACAGTCCCTCCTCCAAAAGGGTAATTTAGTCTTGACACTGGTTTTTGCATTCATTACAGCTGGAGTTTATCTAGTAGTCCGCGGCCTAGATAACATTCATGAAGGCAACGCGGGGAAACGGTATGATTAACTATATTCGTGGCTAAATTATCTAAACGCCCGCACTAGATAGATCAACCTTCTCGGCGAAATGTTAAAGCCTACCCCTGCTACCTAGTGGCAATCATCAGAATCATTTAACCGCTCTTAGCCTTACAATATGTACGTAAGAGAGCCGTTTTGAAAATGGTTCCTCCTGTCGTTCTTTTACCCATCACCAAATAAATGCGACAGTCTACTTTGGTCATGTAAGAGCCGCTGCCAGACCAGCAACAAGCGATTCAATATGCCTCTTCCATACCATCGTGACCGCTGATTTCAGAGTAACGGCTAGAAAAACTAAAGCTTCCAGCGCACACCAGCACCAGACTCTGGGGTACCAATAAATTCAATCCCCGCTTTTTCCAGCGCACTTTGAACTGCATCCAATGTTTTCACATTACCTGCTGGTACCCCATCAAATGACTCCAAACGAATGATCGTTGTAAAGCCGACTTTTGATAGTTCGGCAAGCTTTGCAGCAGTCAACCCAAGCAAAGCCCTTGCCGCTTTAATTTGCCCACTTGTAATCAAGATTAAAATAGCCTATAATGATATTAATTATCGCATTTAATGTATATTTAATATCTGATTGGAGACAAAAAAGCCTAAGAATCAAGATTTTGCCCAGTATTAAGACATTTGTCTAGAAGTATCCGAAAACCCAGAAGCAAACCATCCCGACCACAGAAAGCCAATTTATGACGAACCTAACAAACAATCCATCAACCTTAGCCCACCCAAGCCTGAGTGGCTTAAAAATCAGAATCGACCCCAGAGAGTTATTAGCTAACACCCTTGAGAAAATTGAAGGTGCCTACGCACACTCAACTATTCGCGCATATAAGGCTGACTTTGGTAAATTTATTGAGTTTTGCGTAGAGCGCAATGAAGGCGCCTTACCCGCCCTACCCTCATCAATTGCGAACTTCATCATTGAGCTTTCTAACGATAAGCGAAGTTCGGCTGGTATTCGCAGAGCTCTTTGCGGAATATCTACTATTCACAAACTTAACCGCTTTGCAGATCCCACCAAAGATCCCGATGTCACGATTGAAATGCGAAGAATGCATCGCAAGCTGGGGCGGTCATCCAGTCAAGCGGGCAGTATTAATGCAGATACCTTGGATAAGCTCTTACTAGCTACCGATGATTCCATTAGAGGTATCCGTGATCGTGCTTTATTGCTAGTGGCCTATGACGCCTTATGCAGACGTAGTGAATTAGTGTCGCTGCAAGTCAAGGATGTCAAAATCAACATTAAAAATGGTATTGAAACCTCATCCATTCTCCTGAGAAAAAGTAAGACCGATCAAGACTCCACAGGGAAATGGCTACACCTAAGCCCAAGAGCCCACCTTGCATTGGTAGAGTGGATGAAAGAACTTCCCGAAGGACAGGAGCACCTCATGGTCGGCATTGACCGTGGAGGAAGAATTTCATGCAGTAGTCTGAATTCTGGGCAAATCAATCGCATCTACAAACGAATTGCCAGGAATGCTGGGCTTGATGAATCGGTTATTGAAGGGATCAGTGGTCACTCGATGCGAGTTGGTGCAGCTCAGGATTTACTAAATTCCGGAGCAAGTATGCCAATCATCATGCAGCGCGGAAGATGGTCAAAGACGGATACGGTGATGCGGTATGTTGAGCATATTTAACCTCATCTGATCAGAATCTCGACACCAATACCCCCTATTGCCAAACCTTACGTTTGGCATCACTATATCCCTAGAATGTTTACTACTTCAACGAGGCCTAATATGGAACTACTTTCAGAAAATGCAATGAAAGAACTTGGTGAGTTGCTAACAACATTAGAACCGGTCGTGGGCTTTCTTAACCACAAGGTTGGGGATAAAACTATCGCCGGGCAACTTGATATTCAAAGAATTAATCGACTGACTAAGGCTTATAACGAGTTCATGGCTATATCCAGCGAATAATCAGATCTGTGTGGCACGCTCGCCAATTATTGCGTAGCGAGGGGGATGGTCAAGTCAGAACTACTATGAAATATGTTGAACGTCCTAATCACCATACTTAGAAAGTAGCGCCAATAAATCCAAGCTAGATCTTCAAGCCAATCCTTGCCATACGAGCTTCAATTTTTGCCTGAGCCCAAGGTGCAATATTGACGTATTCAATTTTTTGGTATGGGTACTTACGAATGGTAGCCGCATGTAGACCAATGAGTTCATTAGCAATAACAACCCCGGGCTCATCTAGAGTAACCGCATCTAAAGCAATCTGGGTGCTACCGCATAGAATTTTGAAGAGGCCAGAATCTCTTGGATTGGGTAGCTCTTCAATAATAAAATACAAGACCCCATCTTGGTATACGGGACTTGAAAATGAATCTATAAAAAATTGCTTGAGCTCAGAAAGAAATGCATTAACTGACATAATCCATCACCATTTTAGAAGTGCATCAAGATCATGGCGCAAATATCAAGATTAAATGGGACGCTCATGGTTTAGGAATTTCCCCCCCCCATTCCAATCTACTGCATCGCCATTAGGCTGGTAGCCAGGCACTAACTTTTTGAGCATAGTTCTAATCAACTTACCATCACATGCATCCAAGGCAACATTAAGCATTTCAAGCTCTTGCTGTAAATCACTCCAAGACAAGAATTCTTCATGCGCCTTCATGATTTTTGGGTGGGCTGTTGGCTGCGGGTTATCACCAATCAAGAGTTCTTCGTAGAGCTTTTCTCCTGGACGCAAACCAGTGACGGCAACCTCAATGTCGCCATGCGGGTGGGCTTCATCCTTGACCAAGAGGCCTGATAAATAAATCATCTTGACAGCTAAATCATAAATACGCACGGGCTCGCCCATGTCTAATACAAAGACATCACCCCCAACAGCCATTGCACTGGCTTGAATCACCAATTGCGCTGCCTCAGGAATGGTCATGAAATAGCGTGTCACCTCAGAATGTGTGAGGGTAATGGGGCCACCTGCCGCAATTTGAGCACTAAAAAGCGGTGCCACAGACCCCGATGAGCCCAGCACATTACCAAATCGCACCATCGAAAAATTCGTTGAATGATCGTCTTTAATATCTGCCATTGCTTGCAAAACCAGCTCAGCAATGCGCTTGCTGGCACCCATGATATTCGTTGGTCTGACCGCCTTATCAGTGCTCACTAAAATAAAATTACTTATGCCGCACTCTAAGCTCGCTTGGGCGCAGGTGAATGTTCCAAAAACATTGTTCCGAATCCCTTCAGCAGGATTTTGCTCCACCAATGGAACATGTTTATATGCAGCCGCATGAAAGACCGTAGCTGGCTGATGAGCTCTAAAGATCTTTCGCAACAAATCACTATCTCGAACTGAAGCTAAGCAAGCCACCAACTTGATTGGCAAAACTGGGTGAGGCAGCAAAGCTTGGTCATTACTGCCATTCGCTAAATGATTACCATTAAGCCC
>Ga0118677_10016501_pt1 | contig 10100 bp, 7 predicted proteins | sample AliMusrvi5mmetaG_FD_86154 | JGI IMG/M metagenome (GOLD analysis project Ga0118677, IMG submission 86154)
GAATAAACATGCCTATCATGATTACGCGATCGACAAGGAATACGAAGTCGGGATCGTTTTGCGTTGACACGAAGTAAAATCTATCAAGTGAACTCATGTAAATATCAAGGATGCATTTGTTAGGATAGAAGAAAAAGAGCTCTATATCTTGAATATGGACATTCCTCTATACGAAAAAACCTCTCATGCACTCGTAACGGGCTATCTCCCCAAAGGGAAAAGAAAGTTACTCATCACCAAAAAAGAACTGACCAAAATCAGCGCTCAGCTTGATAAATCGGGTACGGTTGCTCTTCCTCTAGAGGTCTTCGTCACGAAAACTGGCTTGATTAAGCTCAAAATCGGCCTCGGTAAACTAATGAGAAAAGTGGAGAAGAAGCAGATCTTGAAAGAAAGAGATGTAAAAAAACAAATGGATAGAGAGATGAAAGGGATGTAAAAAAATCGTCTTTGCGAGTGCAACGAAGCAATCTAAATGATCAAATAAGTAACAATAAAAATGTAATGTAAAAGATTTGATAAAACAAAAAGCTCCCGTTAAGGAGTTTTTTTTGTTGCGACGGAACTTAAATCATTCTCTTGGTTACATGCGCTAGAGTGTATGGAGGCACCTGCCGGATTCGAACCGGCGAACCAAGGTTTTGCAGACCCGTCTATTGGACCACTCTAGCAAGGTGCCAGATGCGCAAGCCAATATACAAATTTCCTCTGAAATTGCAAAAGAAAAAACACCGGCCCTCTACGGAGTCTCCACTAAATAATATCAAGATAAAGCCTTAAACTTTAACCCATCTTTTCTTTTTCCATCTGGATTTTCATCTTCATCTTTTCTTCCATGTCTTCCATACCCATTACTCGATTCCAGATACCAGAGAAGATTAATCCGATGATATAAGCTCCGATGAACGCTAGGACGATAAGAAGGACAGCATTACCAAATCTCATCTGAGTAAGTGTGATCACAGGTTGCATACCAGCAATTTTAGCAGCTCGATCAAAGAGCATCTGCATACTACCAGGTATGATAGCGATCAACAGCACCCATATAAGCTTCATCAAGGCAGCAAAAAAACCTATTGCCGTCGCAAATTTCATTTTATTTATTTTCATGTGTCGAAGTTAAAAAGTAAAACGAATGGAGATATTAGTCGACATTTTTGATTTGTCAAGGGCTAATAGTGTAGGTACAATAAGGTGTGAACCGACACAATCCAAGATACAAAAAATCCTGAATCGCTCCAGGACTTTTTTAATTATGTTAAGGGTATATGGAACTCTTTAACCGATCTGTGTTTTTCCCATATACGGCACCAACACTTCTGGAATCTTTATCGTTCCATCTTTTTGTTGATTATTTTCTATGATAGAAATTAATATTCTAGGAGTGGCAATAGCTGTGTTGTTCATAGTATAACAATATTTGATCTTGCCATCAGCATCACGATAACGCATATTGAGCCTACGTGCCTGGAAGTCGAGAAATGATGTCACAGAATGCGTCTCTCCGTAACTTTCACGTGAAGGCATCCAGCATTCTAAGTCATGAGAAAAATATTTTCCTATCCCCATATCTCAGCTACACAACTGCAAAATACGATACGGAAGTTTAAGATCATCTAAGATATCCATCGCATTTTGCAACAGTTGCCGATGAAATTCATTAGACATTTTCTCATCCTCAGGCAAAACTACTACTTGTTCCACTTTGTTGAATTGATGTACTCTATACAATCCTGCCGTGTCCTTACCAGAAGCCCCTGCTTCGCGACGATAACAAGTAGAGAAGCCAGCATATTTTTTAGGGAGATCTTTCTCTTCTAGGATTTCATCCATATGATAGGCGGTGACAGGGATTTCAGCCGTTCAAATGAGCCATTGATTATCTCTTTCCAACCGATAGGCATCCTCCTCTCCTCCAGGGAAATATCAGGTACCGACAAGACATTCTGGATTGACGATATTGGGGACATTCATCAGGGTAAATCATTTCTGTACAATCTTTTTCAATGCATACTGCAAAACTGCCTGTTCCAACAATGCGCCATCACCCTTAAGGAAATAGCTGCGAGCTCAAGCTAGTTTCACTCCCCTCTCGATATCGATCATATCATACTGTTTCATCAACGTAATATGATCCTTGATCTCAAAATCAAACTTGGGAACTTCGCCAAAAATTTTCGTAACGACATTTTCACTTTCATCTTTCCCGACAGGGACATCAGGGTGTAATGCGGTATTTGGCATCGTCAACAATTCTTTATCTAACTCAGCGACGACTTTCTGATACTGATCTTCCAATCATTGTATCGTAGATTTCAGTGCTTTCGCTCAGTCATAATCTTTCTTTTCAGCTAATTGCTTTTGCTGAAATTTCATTTCATCTATTTGCTTCTGCAATTCTTTCCTCTTATCATCCTTCGCAAGAATCGCATCAACATCGACCTCCTTGCCCTTATTCTTGCAAATTAATTTATATCCCGCAATATCATCGCGGACCTTTTTTATATCGATCATCGGCTTCTTGTTTTAGAAAATAAATGTTCTAAGGTCTAAGAGCTAAGCGCTCCCATCTCAATTTTCTATCTGAAGAAAATTTTCTTATAAATCATTTCCATCGCCAATCTCAGGCTATTGGAATTCTTTTGCCCTTTTCAGAGACTGTAGGAAGTATAACGAATATGTACAGGGATTTCAGTATACTTCATTTTGTTGCCTCTGATCTGCTCATTAAGCTCATTAGCATAATGCATACCATCAGCAGTCAACGTAAACTTTCTCAATGCATTTAATGAGATCACTCTGTATCCATTGTGAGGATCTGAGGTGTTTGTCCCATAAAAAAACTTAGTCACCACTCTCGCTATAGATAAAATAATTTTTCTGAGTGCGGGAATGTTGTCCACCTTTGCTCCGTGAACGAATCTCGATCCCAGATAGATATCAGGCTTCTTGTCTTCCAAATCCAAGCCGAGTTTTTCATCCTGCTTTATATGTTTGATAAACAGGTCCATGTCTTTGATATCCATTTGTCCGTCCGCGTCATAGGTGACAAGCCAGCGAACTTTCATCTCGTCTCCATATTTTTTCACAAAGTTGAAACCTGTTTGATTGGCGGCGCCTCATCCTCTATTGATCGTATGAGAGAGAATGATGATCAACGCATCTGGATATTGTCTCTTTTTCTTCTCCATAATCTGAAGAGTATTGTCGGTAGAACCATCATTGGCAAGTACGATCTTGGAGAACCCATTCGCTATAATCTCATCAATCACTTCTCCTATTTTCGCTTCTTCATTATATACTCTAATAGCAAATACAAACTGATCTTTGAAGTCCGAGCTCCCCGAGGCCTTGATCTGTTCTTGATTTGTAAGATATCCTTTCCGTATCGCGTCTTGTGAGATCAACCTTGTTAGCTGAAATCTATCCTTAGTATGTTTATTGAGAAGATCAAAATAGAAATAGAATAAAAAGATAAGTGCAATATATACCAATAAATCAGCACCTCTTGCGATCCCGAAGAAACCACCAAAATCATTTAATAAATGTTGGTCCAAAGCGAATAATATCACTAATCCTCATCACAAAAAAAACACAATGAAGTGCAGCGCATTCATTTTCTTACGCTTATACAGGTCGATCCCAAATAAGATGAATACGACTGCGGCGACAATAACGACAAATTGTAAAAGCGACATCGGATTGAATTAAGGATTAAGAAGTAAACTTGCCCGCCTCCGGCGGGAGTTCATCATCGAGAAAAATATACATACTTTCGAGAGAAAATCAAGAAAAAAGAACTTGGTTCTTAGAAATTAACCTTTAGACCTTAGAAATTCTTTATGGAAATTAATCTTCCCTCACACCCATCGTTCCACTCACCATCGTTCCACCCACCATCGTTCTATCGTTCAGAAATCCATCGTTCCAACTACAGCTTCGCTGTACTTTCTTCCCCTGTCTTCATATTTTTCACTTTATATATTTTCTCTTTCAGCTCTCATTCACCTAAGATCACCACATTAGGGATTCACTTCTTGTCTGCATAGGTAAATTGCTTCCCTAGTTTTTCAGCGGAAGGATAATATTCCACAGTTTTGCCTTGTTCGACATAGGTCTGCAATAGTGCTAATGTTTCTTGAGTAGTTTCAGCAAAATGGACAAAAAGATAATCAATCGCTGTGGTATTTTCAGGCTTCATTTTTTCCAAGATAAGATAGACAATTCTGGAAAGTCATATGGTGCCTCCTACTCATGAATAATTATTTTTCTTGGGATTGATATATCCCGTCAGATTCTCATATCTTCATCATCCACTGATACTCCCTAGTCCCATATCATCATCAAAATACGCCTCATACACCGTTCCAGTGTAATAATCAAGTCATCTAATGATACAAGGGTCTCGGACGATGGAATACTTGGAGTCGAGATTTAATGCCTGTACATGTTGCATAACTTCCTGTAATTCAGCATATCATCTACGATAGCTATCATTATCGACGAGATCAGAGGGGAGATCAGCAAAAGACATCTTCACAAAGGAAATAATTTTTCCCGCATCTTGATCAGACACAAGTTCCTTGAGCTGCGCAACAAAATCATCAAAGGATATTTTATAATATCTATCCAGCAGACTATAGAGTGCAGGAATGACCTTTTCATCAAACTGAGAAAAGAATCAAGAGAGCAAATACCTATTATTCATACGGACGGTAAACGCTTTCTTACCTAGAAATCTATCTACGATAGCTCACAGTGTTTTGGCTACTACAAAAAGCAATTCTGCGTCATAATACAAATTCTTCCCTTTATCTTGATCTTTTTCATCCTGTCGAATCACATCCATATCTGCTTGTCGAAATTCTTTGAACCTCCCTCTCTGACTCCTCTCTCCTCTTCGAGAAGCTTGGACTTGATAACGCTTGAAAGGGAAAGTCAATTCATTCTCCCAGTCCAATACATATCTCGCAAAAGGGACGGTCAGATCAAAGTGCAAGGAATAGTCTTTAGTATCCTCATTTCCCTGAGCCAATCCATACAATCAGAAAATCTGTTTCCCTGCATCTTCTCAATTTTTTGCAAGTAATACCGTATTTGCTTCTACCGAAGGTGTCTGGATATGGGCGTAGCCATACTGACTATAATGAGTCTCAATAATTTTCCTGACCTCGTCAAACACCAGCTGTTCAGCTGGACTGTACTCTGGAAATCCTCCTGGACGTAGTACCATGGGAATGAAGTTTTAAGTTTTAAATGTTACCCCGCTTTGCGGGACTTCGCTTCGCTCGAGTGTTAAGTGAATCTGGCATCTAGACTCTAGCTTCTAGAATCTAACTTCTTCACGAGAAAATTCAAGTCAATTAGGCCACACACTGATGGAGATATTTCTTCGCATAAATGTATGCAATGATAAGCAATGCAGCTACTGCGCCAAAAGGAGAAATACCCATATCGATGAGATATCCGCCAAATAGCGGTCAGAAAATATTTGCGAGATTTAAGATAGCAGACATATTGCCGTTGATCAGTCAGATATCTTTATTGGTTCATAAGATCAGATTTTGAAACACTGGACGGAAAATTCATTGAAATAATCCACTCAATGCCACGAGGACAATGATTGCCCGGAGCTGATTGAAGAAAAAGGCTCAGCCATAACATAGCACCATTCAGATGAGACTTATCGACGTAAGCATCTGATTGGAATATCTTTTGAGCCAAAAAGACTTGAGGAGAAATCATTGATTGATCGCCATGATGAGCCCAAATAGTGCTAGGATATAGCCACTCGTCGTCCCAGAAAGTCCAAACCTCTGATTGAGATATAAGGTAAATGACATCTGGTAAATAAAGATAGCGAGATTGACAATCAAGAAGACCAGATAATATTTTTTCTCTTTGGAGACAAACATATCTTTGAAAATAGAGATGATATTGATCTTGATCTTTTTCAGGGTGTTGAGAAATTTATTGGTTTCAGGCAGTCCGAAGATGATCAAGAGGAGATTGATAGCACAAAGAATAGAACTGATGATAAACGGCATTTTGGTCCCAAAAGACAAGAGCAGTGCTCCTATCGCAGGACCGACGATAAACCCTATACCAAATATCGCTCAGAAAAGTCAGAAGTTATTGGTACGTTCTTTCTGATCTACTGAGACATCACTCAAGATAGATTGGATAGAACTCACGTTACCTCCAGCGAGACCGTTCACTATCCTCGCAATCAAATAGATCCAGACATTTCAAGAGATTCGCAAAATGATGAAGCTCAGCAGACTAGAAAAGACTGACACAGATAAGATAGGTTTCCTACCAAATTTATCGGACAATGCTCCCAAGATCGGCGTAGAAACCAACGCAAATAGAGAATATAAGGTCACTCCCAGAGATATCATAAAATAACTCGTATGATAATACATCACTAAGTTTGGTAAGACCGGAATAATAATTGTGAGCCCTAATGTATCTAGGAAGAGTGTGAATAATGCAATTCGCTTAATACGTTTCATTTTTTTATACATAAATAAACCACTCACTATCGAATATTAATGAATTTCTAAATTTGGGAATTGTTTGGGTTATTTGTACATTCGAATATTCGTAAATTTTTATTGTGCTATATTGCCGATTTTATAGTCAGAGAGGATCATCGTATAAGGTTGCTGAGCATATTGATCTAGGATAGCATTAGATTTAAGCCCGATACCAGAAGAGAGATACAGGTAACTTTTATTATCTTTCCAGAGGGTGAAGAGTACCCATACTTTTTGTGGAGCGGCAAACTTGATAGGAGTATTTGTCTGTGCGTAGAAAGGAGAATTTCCTCAATTACTAAGAATCCTTATTGCATCATCACCGGACAATTTAGCTGAAGTCCTCGTAGCTCACTTGAAGGGTAACAACATCGCAGAGACACTTATTACACCGTCGGCAGAGACATCCAAAGTCATGCCAGCCCTTGTCCCATATTGTTGCCAAACTTCCTGTCCATCAATCAGGTACGGATATATGATCGTGTAGGAAGTATATTCTGGGACCACATTGCCTCCGGTATCCGTAGGATCTATCTCGATGTCTGAAGCTGCTGTCACATTTACTGGCGTCGCGCCTCATTTCATAAGAGGATAGATAGGACCATTGCTATTTCTATATAAGATGAATGGTTTACCAAATTTATAAAAGGCTTTATCTTTGAGAAAAGTATTTTGCATAAAGGTAGCTGCAAATGCCAGTGCTTGATCATCATTGAGCGATTTGGTGTAATTATAATTAGCGTCTACTCTCGTCCCTTGCAATGCGCAATTTTTGAAATCGAAATTATATTCAAAATTTCCATTCTGCAATCAGAGGGAAAATATGCTCGAAGATGCACTGCCAAATCCAAGTGACTTGAGGATGGCCGCCGCATTACAATTTACCTGATACAAAGTATTCTTTTGTGTGATCAGATTTTTGACTCCTGTCGCATCAAATACATAGTTCACTGCCGTAGAAATAGGCGGCATGTAGTCCGAGCTTACAAGCTTACCATCAGAGCTACCTACCGTAATTGTACCACCACCTGCTAAAGTTGCATTAATACATCCAAGCGCAATTACACTCATAGTTAATACTACTAATTTTCTCATAGGAAAAAGGATAATAGAATAAAATGTTGTTGGAAGTTTTAGGTTATAAGTTTTAAGTTAGGCACAATAATGCTATTTAAGAGGCTGCTATGAGAATACAAAGACTTCCAAAACTTATACTAATCCGCCATCCGAACAACCAGAATCAATTCTATCAAAAGATATGTAAATCCTTACGCCAACTGTATTTGCTCGTACCGCACGCCAGCCAAAATTTGTTATATTCATGGCAGTGCGGTATAAAACACAACACTTAAAACCTCCAACAATTTTTAAACGATTTCGATATTCACTCCGATCGCTTTCAATTTGGAAACAATATTATCATATCCCCTCGCGATAATATCCTCATTGGTAATGAAGGTCGATCCTTTGGCCATGATACCAGCAAGTACCATCGCTCCTCCACATCTCAGATCGGTAGTAGCGACATATCACCCCTTAAGACAACACGGACCGATCACAATAGCGCCATGAGGATTGAGGATCTCTATATTTGCTCAGAGGTTTTGCAACTCAGCAAGATATCCAAACCTGCCCTCATACAAGGTTTCAAAAATCTTGGAAACTCCATCCGCCTGCGTCAAAAGGGTCCCGAAGATGGACTGTAAATCCGTGGGAAATCCAGGATAAATTCTAGTCTCTAGCTTCGTAGCCTTATAATGTTTCTTATTCGCTGAAGAGACTCTGATCGTGTGTTTATCTATAATTTTGAAATCTATTCCGATCTTGGTAGCGATACCATAGAGAGAAGACAATTCATCTACATGACATCATTTGATGATGAGCTCTGAATTATCCGCGCCAGCACCGATAGCGAAATACGTTCCCGCCTCGATATAATCAGAAATAATCGCAAATTCTTTCTCTTTAATTTTATGATCCCCTGCATTGATAACGATGCTATGGTCCACATTGAGGGAAATATCTGCTCCTGCATTATTGAGGAAATCGATGAGATTCCTTACATGCGGCTCGATAGCGATCTGATAGACATTGATAGGGTAATCGACACCTTTGGCGAAAGCAAGATAGGTAAGCAAAGCTTCTATCGCAGTGACAGAAAATTCCTGCATCATAATATTTTTCTTGGGCTTCGCCACCACTTCATATGTTTTAAATTCTCCGTTCGTCATCTTGATCCCTGCTTGTCTCAGTGCATCATCAAAAGTATCCAATGGCCTCTTGCCGATATTGCAGCCTCCGCTACCGACAAATTTCACTTTCCCATATTTGATCAAACCGAAAGGGATCAACAAAATGGAAGCTCTAAACTTCTTTGCCAGATCGTCTGTCAGGTCAAAATATTTTTCTGATTTTTGGATCGCGGTTTGCGCTAGCGTTTCCATGGACGTGATATCTTTGATGTCTGGTTTGTTGATGAGTTTCACCTGATTATCAATGCAATAATTAGCTACGACGATAGGCAGCGCAGCATTTTTGCTTCATGAAATCATGACTTCTCATTTGAGATTTGGCGAATAGGATATTTTAAACATGGGATCGGTTAATAGGTTAAAGCGGAAGAATTCACACCACAACTTTTGTAGAGACGCATTGCATGCGTCTAAACGGAGCATAGCATATCGATGGTGTGGTATCGACTTAGTGTAATAAAACCCGTACTGTTTTCAAGAAAAGAAAAAAGCGGTTTTAGATACAAAATTTTCTCGAAAATACAACTTAAGATGGTTCATTTCCAAATTTCAATATCTCCATCTCCCTCCCGAGGCGGGCAAGCTTAATCCTCCACTGCCCACGCCGAATTTTTAAAATATTTTCAAAATGAGACGCATGCAATGCGTCTCTACATATCATTGGGCGTGGGACTCAATCTCTCAATCCCCCGGCATGCCGGGAATTACCATCTCCTTCGTGATGGACATTGTTGATCGACATCGATATGAGAAAATCATTCATGAGTAATTCCATCGACGATAGCCTGCGTCAAAAGCGGTAAATCTTTATCTACCATACGGACAGAATATGCACATCCAGCAGACTTCGCTAATCCATTGGGATCAAAAGGCAATACTTCATTCCCTGCAGGAGTGGATCTTGTCTTCACGTGCAATGGAGTCGTCGGAGACGCTTGCCCTGTAGTCAATCCGTAGTTTTCATTATTTGCGACGATGTATGTCAGATTTATATTTCTTCTACACGAATGGAGAAAATGGCCTAATCAAATTCCATATCCATCTCCATCACCACCATAGACGATCACGGTCAAATCATCATTGGATAATTTTATTCCTGTCGCGAAAGGCAAGGCTCTCCCATGCAATACTTCGCAACCATAACTATCGATATACTGGCTCATCTTACTTGCACAGCCGATACCAGAGATGACCACAAGTTTATGCTTGGGAATATTTAATTGCTTGATCGCATTTTTGATCGCCACATGAATTAAATAATTTCCACATCAAGGACATCGTTGGATTTTGGTTAGATTAGTTCTCATTG
>Ga0118677_10016502_pt1 | contig 10099 bp, 11 predicted proteins | sample AliMusrvi5mmetaG_FD_86154 | JGI IMG/M metagenome (GOLD analysis project Ga0118677, IMG submission 86154)
TAAGCTCATCATAGATTGCCAGAAATCTTTTCTCGTTGAACATGTCGATTGTCTTTGAAGTAAAAAGCAAACTTAAAGACTCTCATGCAAAATTATTTGACGTACTTAAGCGTATGCTTACAATTAACTGCCGATTGGATATTATCGCTTTGCGATGAAATATCTTACCAAAAAGGAAAAGGATGTTTGGTAATATATGATTTTGGATTTCAGCTTCATTTAATTGAGTTTACATTGAATTCAATGAATGTTAAATATGTATGTGTAGATGCTTATGATGAGAGTGATGTAGAATGCAAAAAGCCATTCTGGTTCATCACTTTAGAGAATATCGAAGATATTAAAGAGTCGTGTCCTGAGCTATACAACAAATTTCAGAAAAGTATTCAGGATGAAATTAAATCGAATGAAGTCTATATTATAAAACGGGATATTGTTGTCGAATTTCTAGATTCCCCAAAAACACAAAGCCAAATACATGAGCATCTTAAAACCGAATTTTACAAAAAACAAGACGACTACGTTTCCATGAAAGGGTGGATTAAAAAACATACAGAATGGTTCATTGATAGATTGTTGAAAGAAGACGTAATTAGAAAGAAAAGTAAGAAATACGTTTTAAAATAAACCACATAGGATATTCTGCATTTATCTGAGTTAAAGTAAACGGTGATAAAAGCGATTTAGATTAATTAATTCGAAATGGTGGCTTATAAACTGATCATTCTCTAATTCTATACCAAAATTTATTTCTCGTTTTATCTCTTCCTTGATATCATGACAAAAAAAAAGTAACCCAAATTGGATTACTTTTTCCCTTTTTTAAAATATTTCATACTCCGGTTGATCAGTAGGTCAATCTATAATTTTACCGCTAACAAATCTTTTCCAAGTTGGTGCAGGGCCACTTCGATTTGCTTCTTATTTTTGGATCCCGGTTTCTTTTCATTGCACACATAACTTGCCAACAAACTTCGATTAATTTTAACCCGTTCGGCAAATCTGGTAATGTTTATTGCTGGAAATTGGCTGAACACACGAGCCACCTCGTTTTCTTGCTTTTCAATTTCGTCTTTATTGAAGGTGTAAAAACCCTCCAAGCTTAAATCCTCGTCCAATTCCGGCCAATGAATGGAATCACCCCAGGAGCTTAACTCATAGCGTTCGCGTTGTTCAGGTGTAGCATTCCATAGCCTGTCGAACCAACGCAGCGGATGACTTTTTTGTGTTCCATCATTCGTAAGGATGTAGATGTTTTCGTCATCAAACCATACTTTTTCTATTTTCAAATTATTCAGCTTTTCCATGAAATACCTCCCACGCTTTAATAATGGTCGTTTCGTTCTCTTCAATAACAGCTTCTGCCAGTTTTAAGTCTGAGGACTTTAATCCTTTGTTTGACAATAATTTCACCTTTGGTGAAACCTGAAATTTGGCTCTTCCATCTGCATTCTGAACGTGTATATGAATGGGCAAATGTTCATTGGCAAAAAAGAAAAAACGCATCCCAAATATTCTGAAAACCTCAGGCATAATACTTTCGCTTTGTTATTGCATTACAAATATAGTAACAAATTTGTTGCCTTCAAACAATTTACAACTATTCATCAGCAAGACTAATTGGATCTATTGAGGTGGAACAAATTAACTTTTAAAAGTCATTTTGTTTGGCATATCTGCGGTGTTGCAGGATTTAGGATATTTAAATGAACCTATTCCTCGAATTGGATCGAAAGGAAAGTTGGTCGAAACCACCCCAGCAACCCAGGTTAAATATCAATATTGATTGCCTAAGTTAGGCACTTTTTCTTTATCCCAAGGTTCCAAAAGATTAAATATCATTGACACAAAGGTAAAGCAAGTTTATGAATGCCTACATTACTAGGAAGAATTTTCGACACCCTCATTTCAATTTTTTGTTATTTTGAAAGGCTTTCCTAATCTTACTTTTTCGGCTTTCCATAGATGCTCATGTACAGATTTTAGCCATGAATCCTTTTCTACCGTAACAGGGTATAATGGTTTATCGTATAAATCATCAAAAACGTCTATATCATCAGTGATAAAAAGACGTGCTTCCTGTCTTTCTTGATTTTTGGTTCTGAATTCATAACGATCATATAAAACATTGTTTTCAACTAACTCATAATCCGTTTCCATCGTAAAAACGTCAAACTCATCTGGGACAAGAAACCACTTTTTGTTATAATCGAATTCAGGATTTAACACTACTTTTGACTGGTTATTTTGAGTAGAACTACTTTTTTGATTCAAATAGTTCTTCAGCTCTTGCTGTAGTTTATTTTCTTTTTCAAATTTTGTAATCTGATTATCTGTCACCGAAAGAACTGTTTCATCAGGCAAAACTAAATGCTTTAACTTTGAAAGTTCAAATAAGGGTGAAAGATCATAAATGCTAGTATTCCCCAAGTTTAGAATTTCCAATGATTTCATCTCTTTCAGTGGGCTGATGTCCGTTACATTGCTAAAGCTTATATCCAAGCTTTTCAGTATTAATTTTGAAAGCGGCTTTAGACTGCTAAAATGATTTTCTTCACCAATTATTAAAGTTTCAAGCTGGCAGAGATCCTCGATACCAGAAAGAATTTCTAAGTCAGATTTACGACAACTAAGATGTTGAAGTCTAATAAAATCTTTTATTCGACCAAAATGAAACAGGGACATTCCATCTATATTTAAATTCTTGACTTTTTTTCTAAGTGGGATTGGATAAATATCTAAGAAGTCAGTATTTAAATATTCTGGCTCAATAATTCTAAAATCTTGTAAATTCTTCAGGTATAATGCGGGGGATAAATCAGCAATTAAATCCGCCTTAACATGTAATTGTTTCAGTCTCAATAATTGTTCAAGACCTTTATCTGTTGATTCGATATAATCCAGTACATGTTCAGGTGTTTTATTTTTTAAGCTTTTTACATTGTTCATTAGGTTTCTGACAAATTCATCCTTCCACCTCGCTGAAAGATTGTTCCACCATGAACGATTTTCGTTTATATTATCCTCTAATGCAGAAATTTTATTTAGGAAAAATTCTCTTTTTGCTGAAGCCAAGAAATTTTCTTCAACAAATTTATTCAGGTCTGTGGCATTATTCGTGATTAATGGAAATCGACATGCAAAACATGCGTGATATAAACTACAACTACTAAGCTCCAATTCTTTCAAAATCAATTCCTCATAATAATCCTGATGATTGTTCAGGAAATCGTCTCGCTTGATATAATCAAAGAATTTAATTTTCTGAGTAGGTGAATTAAACACATCGTCATCGATTTCGGGGTCTACATCCATCATGGTATGTATCCGTTTCCCTAAATCCTCAATATGAGAATAAGTACCTACCTTGCTTGGAATTTCAAAGTCTAATTTATCCCATTCCAAATATATTGTATTACTGGTTTTTCCATCCATGTATTCTCCAATTCCGCAGAGATTGTTCCTCAAATGCAAAGCCATCAGGGAGAAGGTTAATCTCGGATATTTAATAGATAGATATTTAACATTTATGATTCTGTCAATGGTATTAAAGAAATATTTAAGATGATGTTCAGACTTTTCAACTAAGATGCTAAAAGTTCCCCTTTGCCTACCACCATGAATTAGCTTAACAAAAGCTGATTTATCAACGGAATGTTTTTTTTCTTTGGGTCCATAAACTGGCAAAGGCAGCAAACATTTTATACAAAACACTTCATTGTCATTTTTATAAGCCGTTTTTTCAAAACGTTCAAGTTCTGCTTTATTCCCAGTGATGGTAATTAGATTGTAAGCTACATCGTTCATTTTTATAATTTGGTTATAATCCTAAATTGAGGAATAGCATCAGATTTTAATTAATAGACCAAGATAAAAATAATCTCTACAAGTTTGATCCTATTCAATACCTTGTTTTGGAAAAACTCTAAAACCCTGTTTCACCATATCTTTCGCAATTTCTTTACGATCAATGTAATGTTTGGATGTAGTTTGGTAATTGCTGTGTTGCATCGAAATTCGTCTATTAATAAATGAATCTTCTTGAGTAATATATGTTTTCCGGAAATGCTTTAGTTGCCTGGAATAACTTCTTTTTAATCTCTTGAAGAAGAAAGTAAAACTTTTGCTGGCAAAATCTTCCAGGTATTTGCGGTTGGTTAATACATCCGCTGCAATTATATAGCTTTCAGAATTCAAATGATTCCTCAAGCCAAGTTCATCCAATAACTCCGATAATTCATCAGCAACTGGTACAAATGCAAATTGAAAATCTTTCTCGTCAAAGTTGTTTTGCTGTCTATTGATTTTGATGTTAGGACTTTGGATGAAGACCGGATTTCCATCTTCGAAATGAATCATATTCCACTTCATTGCAAAAAGTTCTGCGTTCCTTCTGCCGGTATATGCTTTTAATTTGATTAAATCCTTAATCCAGGGTTTATACATGTTTCGTCGGGTCTTTCCGATCTGATCAAATGAATCTGTTTCATTGATAACTTCCAATAATCCATAAAAATCTTCACTTGAAATACTTTCATCTGTTCCTTTTTCCGATTTGAGTTTGACCTTTTTCCAAACATTCTTTATCTCGTAATCTTCTTTCTCAATCAGGTAATTATAGAAAGTTCTTAATGCCTTGATTTTGGCGTTATAGGTGTAGTTGCTATAATCTTTACTCTCAAGAAATTCACAGTACTTGCCAACGACAGAATCGGTGATTGCTTTGAGTTCTATAGTTTTTAAATTAAATCCATTTGCTTTTAGAAATTTCGCTAAGTCTTGAAGAAAAACTTTGGTTGTTTGAATGTGCGAATGAGTGAGATGCTTTTTCATGTGATGTGGAACCTTCTCATCATTCATGAAATCAATGTATTTTGTCATAAGCTCAACCAATAAATTTGTCTTTGCAGGCTTTATAGTTTTTAATGAATTGATGAACGGGTTCTTAACTTCTTTTTTGAAATTAACAAACTCTAAAACTGCATCTTCAAAATTTCTGGCAACAAGAATCTTCGTTCTACGATCATAACCCGAATTTGGAATCCGAACGACTGCTTTATAAGATTGACTTTCTATAGGATGATTACAATTTTTTGCTTTTTGGGATTTCCCATTGATATCACTTCTACATTTATTGCAGAAGACAAATAGTCCGTTTAGTTTCTGATATTCCAGTGACTTTCTCATTATGCACACTTTCGTAAAAAGTCCTGGGCTTCACGACTTATTGGTTTATAACTATTGTTTGACTTGGACGAATTATCTGAAGATTCCAATAAATGCAAATTGTTTTCTTTTGAAAGGGTATATACTTCTAGCCACTGATCGCCATATCTCTTCTTGTATAGCTCAATTATTGGTCTATTGTAAGCCAGATCAAATTCAGACTGAATGATAAATTTTCCCGACTTATCTGTAAAAACATTTACATAGTTATCTTCACACCATTTAATGGCGGTTCTGATGTCCGTTTTGTTGATTTTCAAAAGAACATCCTGCAAATAAATTCTATCTAATCCATTATTTTCCAATTGTGTTTGATTTATACTTTTAAATTTTCTGTTTGTAATTCAATCATTCCAGCGTTAAATAGATATTGTCAATGGTTTCCTGTCGGATCCCTAGATATCTTCGGGTGATGGCAATGTTCGAATGATTAAAAATGTCCGAAAGAAGCACTAGGGCATTTTCGCTTTCATTCATGTTCTCATATACTTTCCGGGCAAATGCTTTTCTTAAAGAATGCGATGAAATCTGTAGCCTTTTTGTGTTAAACAAAGTCTTCAGAATAACATTTATCGATTGAGTCCGATAAACCGTTCCCTTTTGAGAAAGGAAGATGTAATTTTCGTCAATATTGGCTTTTTTAAGATTCAACGTCACCAGCATGGCTTCGTAGGAATTCTTCAGTACTTTATTCAGAAAAATTTCTCTGGCTTTTTTTGTCTTCTTCTCATTGAGAAAAAGTTTGTCATCAGAAAGATCAGAATGTTTCAGTTTCAGGATATCCGAAATCCTTAAACCGGTGTTAATGCTAAAAATGATGTAAAATCCGAAAACGCACATTTTTTTGTCATTGAGCAATTTTAGACCTTTGTTCAAAGCCACGTCGTACTCTAGGTAATCACTTGTTTTATTCATAAGAAGAATTTTTGATTCGAGGCTAACGTAAGGAATTATTCTTCATTAACCTCCTCATCTTGAGGATAATAACCATTAATTCTTCAAGTGCTTTCTGAATAAACAAGTAAGTCTCTGATAATGAAATCAAAAGAGAAACAATCTTCTATAATGTTATTATTGAAGATTGTTTAAGAACACAAAATCATTTATTTCCTTTAGAAAACATGTTCGGCTCCATACAAAAGCAATACATGAAGGATCAGGTTAGTTCTCATCTTTTTTACTTTTACCATCAGTTAAGGGACAATCAAAAGTTAAATTATTGGCTAAATAAGAATCATAAGTTCTTGTTGAAAAAGAATCCCCAAAAGACATCGTTTCTAACATTACATGACCATCAACAACATTCGCAGCCATGTTCTTAAAATAATTCAAATCAAGATCATCATTTTCAATTTCAAGTTTCAGAATGTTTCCATAAACTTGAAATGATGGAATATTACTAATCCATTTTGCTTCATTGGCATAAAATACATTGTGAAGAAATCTTGTTAGATCAATAAGACACTCTGCACGTAATATCAAAGTTTTTTTCATATCGTTTCATTTTAATTTTTTATCGTCAATCGGTAAAGACTGAGTTCATTTATGCGGTTTATTATTCATAGCTATAGCTAGATCACACATTTATTTATATGTGAACCATATATTTCTATTTCAAATTAAAAGGATTACAATGCTATGCTGGCCAGCTAATGATTAATCAAATAGCATTGTATTTCAGGGTTATGCTGCTTTCTTTAATTCTTCTTGATTGTATCTAACAATAGCATCATCAAGTCTTGCAACTTGTAGTTTGTTGTAGTTCGGATTCAACTCGTAACCGATATATCGTCTGCCCAGAAGAAGCGAAATTTCGCCGGTTGTGCCTGAGCCAGAAAATACATCAAGAACAATATCGCCGGGATTGGTTGTTTGCAATATTGGCATAATGCAAATGTCACTCGGATACGGAGCTGGGTGATCTGTACCACCAAATCTTTTCACTGCGGCTTGATTTGCTGTTGCTGTGTAAACGATATCTGGTGTCCAGAAGTTCTCCAATTTTTTGATACCTCTTAACCCAGCCACACAAATTTTACTATAATCAATGCATTGCTCTTTAGCACCTTTTCTATTAATCTCATGAAGTTTTAGTTTTGGGTCACTATTTAAAGGAGTAAAGATTTCATTGTAAACGTATTGTTTAGACTTGACAAAATGAAAAATGAATTCATACGATGAAGTTAAATTGTCGATGACTGTACTTGGAAGCGGATTCGTTTTCTTCCAGACAATTGTGTTTCTTAAAATCCAACCCTTCTTTGATAACTCAATTTGAATTCTGTGGGGAATAGACATTAAACGCTTATCGAAAAAAGTATCTCCCAAGTTTAAAAAGAAACTTCCTTCAGGTTTTAATACACGGTGACAAGCATGAAGATGGTCGGCCATTCTCTGTACAAACTCTTCGCAATGTTTTTCAGCACCAAGCTCATTTGGGTCATTTGTAAAAACTCGTTTTTGCCAGTATGGCGGAGATGTAAAAACCATTTGTACAGTTTCATCAGCAATGTCAGTTAAATCATCGGATGATTTGTTGATAATCTGGTAATAGTCATTGGAGATAACCACTGGAAGATTTGCATTTAAATCAATAACATTCTTTTTTTCTTCCTGTTTTACAAGGAAGTTGTGAGCTTGATTTATTGAAATATTACCTTTATCAATCTCATCAATTAAACCCGGTCTACAATTATCAATGTATTCAAGTTTCACGAGATTTCCGGCAGATATACCCAATGCTTCGCAAATATCTTTCCTCGTATCGACAGGCTCCTCATTTGCATCAATCTGAAGCTTTTCAGCTTCAGATTTACGACCTCTTCTTTGTCTCCAGATCATTTTTAGATATCTGGCCTCATTCAACTTTTCACGATTCGTTTTGATTCGATGTTTGTTATGCGAAATCACAACAAGATTTTCATCTTCTTCTTGAACATCCTTAATTTCAACATCTGTTTCTGTAATGCCAAGCTTTTTGAGTGCAAGATATCTCCTCACACCACTAATAATTGACATATCGTTCTTCACGATAATTCTCTCAAGCAAGCCTAATTCTTTGATACTTTCTACCAAATCTTCGATGTCATTAGTTTGATACACCTTTGAATGAAATTGACTAATTTTCAATTTTAAAATTTCTACAATCATAATTTTTGTTTTTAAAATGTTAATATTTAATATGTAATTCTATAGTGCACTCCATAGTATTCATGTGTAGTGCGTATTTTCATGTTTTTATGTGCTTCTATTTTTGTCAGTATTGACAATTTTTAAAGACTGTTAATTGTTCACATAGGACAACTTTAAATGTATTTATGTTAAAATTATTCCCAATGAAGTAGTACTACAAATGCTCCTTTTACCGCTCTCAAGTATCTTGAGATTTGTTTCAAGTTCATGTTCTTTTTTTGATCTCCTGCTGCAGCTTTTATTTGTATTTCATTTTTTTTAAGAAGTTTAAAAAAAATGCAACCATTTTATTTTTCACACTCTGTCACGATAACTTTTTACCTATTAATTGAATTTAATCTTTCCAATTTCTTTCTTCGCAATTCGCTTAGATTAATATAACATAATGCGAATTCTGCTTCTGAAACTGTAATATCCGAAGTAGAGCCGTCGATATTATTATATTCAATAATATAATAAATCTTCTTTTCATGCAGTAAAACCATTTTGGTATAATTCCAATACTTATTAGGTTTTTTTTCGCTAATATTAATGCACTTGCCGTATTGAAGTATGCGCAGTGTCAGTGTAGCTGGAAATTTAGAGTTGGTATTCTCTGTCAATTTAGTGGCAATTTTTAATAGGTCATATTTCATATTTCATATTTTATTGTTAGAATTTATATTTATAGATCATTTTTTTTAAGAAGTTTAAAAAAAATGCGACCATTTAATTATTCACACTCTGTCACCTTAGCTATTTTATTACTTTTCGCTATTAATCGTTCTAATTTTTCCCTTTGTAGTTCTTTTAGTTTTGTAAAATGCAATGGGAATTCTGCTTCTGTACCCTCAGCAGTTGTATATGTGCCCAAAATACTTTTACTCTTTACGAAGTAAAAAACACGATTTTCTGAAAGAGTATGCACTTTGAAATAATACCAATGCTTACTTGGGTTCTTTTCTAATATATTAATACATATACCACTTTCAAGTATGTATAAATCGTTTGTCAATTTAGACCCTGTTTTTTCTTGTTCCTTTTTCATAGCTTTATTTTTTATGGTTAGAATTTATATTTGTAGTTCATTTTTTCCAAGAAGTTTAAGAAAAATGCAAACACTTTATTTTTCACTCTCTGAAACGATAGCTTTTCCATTACTGATCGCTTTTATATTTATAGATTATTCTTTTCGAAAAGTTTGATAAAAAAAGTTACCACCTTGCTATTTATTTCAATACCCAATAAAATTGGAGTTATTCATTGCCGCTTTTGAAGATGATTTAAACTACTTAGTTAGACATCTCTGTTCCATTAGATTTTCTTTTACTTATCTTGGGTGAAAGAAATTTCGATGACAAAGGAGTTATGGATATTAGCATGAAGAAAGTCACAAATGAAGGAGAGCCTAGTATTGGATATTATTGGTAAATGGTTACTTTTATGAGATAAAATTTGATCATATGGAAAAATTATTTACTGTTACTTGCGAAACTACAGACCGTAGTCAAGTTTCTGTTTCGTTTAATGCGAATGACTTTTTTGATTGGTTTCGTAAGAAAAACACAATTATTTATGGTAAAGATGAAATGGAACGATATTTGGTTGATTATCTAAATGAAATGGAGTATCATGCCTTCCATATTGATGGAGAAGAAGCAATGGAAATAACCTCAGACCGTAAAAAAGTACTGGGCAATGA
>Ga0118677_10016506_pt1 | contig 10098 bp, 5 predicted proteins | sample AliMusrvi5mmetaG_FD_86154 | JGI IMG/M metagenome (GOLD analysis project Ga0118677, IMG submission 86154)
GGCAGGAAATCTGACTCCTGTTGCTAAAAGACATATCATCACCATTGGAATACTTCGGCGACCCGAAATAGTAAGCAATTTTTAAAACACAATCTTTAATTTATCTATGATGAAAACAACTATTGCATTATGTGGAAGAATCCCTCAATCCCTATTTCTAATTCTGTTGGGTCTGACAATTACTGCAGGCTTCCCTGCTCATGGACAGACTATTCCCAGATTACCCAATTGTATCGATTCTCCCCTGCATCCAATGGTAGGAAAGAATTATGATTATGCAGTAACGATTGCTGCACCATACACAACCCCACAGACATTTGATTGGTATGTGACTGATAATCCTGGCTTTATTGCAGGTTCCGTATTGATAACAACCAACATTATTCCCAACGATAAAGAATATATCGATGCAGGAAGTGGTTACCACAGCACTACTACAGGTTCGAACTCAATTACCATTAAATGGACCAGCAAAGCAGTAGCCAGTGCAAAATCAAAACCCTATTTTCTGGTCATAAACTACAAGGGCACCAATGGTACATTTTGTGAAGCCATGAATCTAAGGGCCTATAAGATAGAGCCATACAATGCTTTCACCCTGGATCTCACCAATATGGATGGAAATGCTGATCTCGGATTAAATGGCGCCAATATCGCCGTAATAGGAAGAATGTGTGCAAAGGATATATTATCTGCCAATTATAATGGCACAAAAATGGTATATGACTATGGAGTGAATGAGCTCGTTTTCAAGGTGGTGGCTGCCAATTTCAGTGGTGGTTGGACCCCTTCTATTAAAATATCAGGACTGGTGGGTTCTCAGAGTATCAGCTCAGTTGAATGGTCCGGATCATTGACCTTTGCAGGAACAAATCCCTTCACGAATAATGCTGATAGCTGGACTCCAGCAAACAAGATCAGTGCTCCGGCAAATAACCTGACAGCTGGTGGTGAAGCCGTCTACATCAAAGTATTTATCAAGAATAATGACTATGAGGGAGTTACAGATACACCAATTACATTATCCCTCAACGGAGTTACAAATGACGGAGATGAAGATGTTCATTATGCAGATTGTTTGTCAGACGGATTTACCAATGATTCAGCAACCCAACTGATTCTTGCCCGTCCTTCAATCGTGAGCAATACCGGAATGCCTGTACAAACTTTCCTTCCATGAGATGAGGTATCTGATACTTTTCAGCAATATTTTGATTCCATTGTTACTTTTCGCAGTTAGAGGTTTTTCTCAAATTGAAAGTTTCTTTTTCACTGGCGAATCTGTGCAATTTGAGATAACTCCCCTAATAGGAATCTGTTATAGCTGGAATGTACTCGAAAACTCAGATTCCAGGTGCGTCGTAGAAGCTGACAAGGTAACCTTTCTAACGATTAAAAACAGCAGGGCAATAAAAATCAGATGGGAAAAGGCTGGGAAATATTTCCTTGCACTTTCCGGAGTCAACGAGAGTGGTTGTACAAACATGAGAGTTTATCCTATCATCGTTTCAAATGATCATATTCCTGTGGCAATCAACGATTATGTCGTTGGCACATGGGTATCAAGCATCCGCGTAAATCCATTGGGCAATGATTATGATGTAAAAAATGATCTTGACACTTCCAGCCTGAAGATTCTTACAAAGGCTGAATACGGAGAAGTGACCATTTCTCATGGAGGCGAAATTCAATATGTACCATTTAAAAATCATTCGGGGCGCGACTTTTTTTATTATCGGATCTGTGACAAGCGGAATATGTGTGATACGGCAATGGTAACAATAGAAGTGAAGGATCCTCCGCTATTCTTTCCTGAAGCAATCTCTCCTAACGGGGATGGTTATAATGACAGGTTTATTATTAAAGGCCTGGAAGTGTTTGAGAAATCATCTCTCACTATTTTTGGCCGGGACGGAGTTGTCATTTACTTAAATGATGATTATCGGAATGATTGGTCTGGATTGCAGAACACAAAAAATCACAGTGCAGTTTCAGTACCTTCAGGAACCTATTACTATCTTCTTTGCCTGGGAGGGACAAAAAGAATTATCAAGGGATTTGTTTACCTGATAAAATGAGACCCGGCTAATACAACAGATAAACAAATCCTTTTAGATAGCGGCTGGTCCCTCCAAGGTGAAGCACATAATAATAAGTACCGGTTGGAAGTACGGTTCCATCTGAAATAGCAGCATTTAGGGACTTACCCGACCAGTCATTCTGATAATCCAACGATTTGTAAATCAACTGTCCTGATCTCGAATAAATTGTCAATTCAGAATTTTTATAGTCACTCAGACCCCTAATAACGAAATATTCATTTTGTCCATCCCCGTTAGGAGAGATTGCTTCAGGAATCCAAACCGGACCATCAAAGATGTCGACCGTAACATCTGCAGTATCGCAGATTCCTCCACCATCACAAATCTGATATACAAAATGATCAACCGTGGCCTTATGAGTATTTGGCGTGTAGATTACCGTTCCATCCCGAACGACCTGTGCTCTTCCATAAACAGGATTTTGTATTACTTTAAGCGATTTCTTGTCCAAAGAATTTCTAGAATCATAATCATTATACAAGACATGAATATGAACTGAATCAACCCAGGAGGTTCTGATATAATCCGCATTGGCAATCAGGACATCCTGCTCAAACGGATATTGGAAGACCTTCTGTGATTTGCACCCATAAAGATCCGTTACCTCCAGGGAGTACATACCTGCACCCCTAATCAGTGCGCTTGATTTGTAGGGATCACCGACTATTTCACCTTTCGTGGATGACCAGTAATATTTAAGGCCGAGACCCTTGGAGGCAGACCCGTCAATCAGCATCGATCCATCCTTATTAGCATTTGCAGGGTAAAGAATTCCCACTTTAGGCGCCTCCCCGAAAGTAACTTTTACAGTGTCTTTATCTGAATCGCCTGTTTTGTTGGTGACTGTCAGCAGGATTCTTAGGCTATATGGTAATGTTCCCGAAAAACCGGATGATAGAGAAAGATTTGTTTTAGCTGTGTTATCGGCCGACAATGCTCCTCCCGGATCAAGCAATAGCCAATGGTAACTTAATCCCGTTCCGGCTGATGCCGATGCATCCAGGATATATGAATTACAGGTTCCAATGGTTGTGTCTTTACCTGCAACAGCCGCGACCATCTTCAGTAATACTTTTACGAAACCCGCTTTCATGTTTTTGCATCCTTTCGAATTAAATGCTGTTACTGTATAAAAATAATCTCCCTGCTTTTTCCATAGTACGGGTAATACCGGTTTGTCTGAACCGGTATCATATTCAACTTCTGCCTGCGTGGCAAGATCAGCCGGTTGAAGGGTTGGTTTGTTGTAAATACGCCATGCATAGGTTTCCCCTGCTACCGGGATAACCGCCAGACTTTTTTGCTGCCCTTCTTCCACAACAATCCCTCCCTGCTGTGCTACAGATAGTTCTGTAACAAACAGAATAAAAAGAAGTGCAAGCAATTCAATTCTGAATCTGATGCAAAGTATCATTCGAGCCTACTTAGTTTTGTTAACGGCCGTATCGAATATTTATTTTGTTCAATTGTTGGCTATTATTGATGAGTAATCAAGGTGACTTATTTTATGTAAACATGTATATTCTTAGATAGAATGATCAAGTGAAACACACCAACAGGAATCCGGATGAGTTCACGTTACGACCAAATACAACTTTCCCATTCCACAACACGACTGAAGTGGTAGATTTCAAAAGCAAATACTGGGTTTCAATGACTAGGGAAGCGTCTGAGGAACAAATGTTCCAGGAGCGTTATCGCTGGTAAGAGTAGGTCTCTTATTCAGTGTCTGGGTAGCAACATCTTCAAATGTTGATCCGGGAACGGCACAGGTGGCATTATCAATATCAGCATCACCCGATGCATTTACAGCCTCAACTGCTAAAGAAATGGCATCATCAGTCAGGCCTTCGTATAGACCATTTGTGATGGTCACCCTTACATAGACGGAAACGCCCATGGTTGTGTTGGTGACAGAAGTATTGACTGCTGAACCGGCAAAATTCAAGGCTGTACCTGTTGTAGCGTTTTGAGCCGCACCAATAGCGGTCAATCCGCTTGCAAAAGTCTTGTCTACTGTCCATTCAACCAATGCAGACTGTCCTGTATTCAAGCCTGAGAGCTTAAATGAAGGGGTAAATGATCCTGTAAAATTAGCGGCAACTACTTCAAAATACATTTTGTTCACACCATAATCATATACCATTTTAGCCGTTGGGACATCATATTTTGCAGAGGCGATGTCAGCATAACATTGAGCATCAGTTGTGCCATATGCTAAAGGTGTTAATCCGCTGCTCTTAAGGTTTAAAATATCGACAGTGAAAGCATTTTTTGGCAAAATCTGATAGGCCTTCAGGTTATTGGCGCATGACGGTGTTCCAGGACCTTTGTATTCCAATACCATGAAGAGTGGATTTGTTGCATCGACACCTTTTAAACCGGCTGAAGTCCAGGATAAAGAAGATTTGGTTGGAGATGTCGCGCTTCCTCCATCGGTCCGATAGTTGGTAGCTCCGGTTACAATTGCTACTCCGTCGGCAGGAATTTCAACAGCAGTGCGGGCTCCAGCGGTGACGAAGGTAGTTGATTTTGTAGCGTACCAGTAAGTGGTTCCACCGGTTGGATTAAGGATAGCTGAATAATCATAAGGTTTTCCTGCGATAGGATGCAATGGATCGTCTGTGCAGGAAACGGGAATAGGAGCAGAACCGGTAACAGCAGTTTGAGCGAAAGCTGATGCGGCTACCATTGCGGTAACCAACATCGAAAGAATCATTTTTTTCATAACAATAAAATTTAAGGGAGTAAAAAAATTGTTGTTCAAAATTGTTTTCATGATTTCATGTTTTTGTGTTGGTATCTGTATTATATATAGAATCAGGCTCATCGTGGTAGGACACGACAGGTCTGGGGTGAATTGTGATGGTGACTGATTTATGAACCGACTCATTTCCGGACTGATCGACCACCCAGTAAGTGATAGTATGAGTCACATCCTTGAAGGTGGAGCCATCACCCGGGAAAATAATATCAGAAGCATATGCCGATGGCTGACCCGTCCAAGAAATTGAAGGAAGTGGCGTTGAGACGGAAAAATCTATTTTCCAGTTCAAAACAAGCTGATTTGCCGGAGTACAATTATCGGACATATCGGCAGCACCTATGTCTAATGTAGTACTGCCCTTTCTGAAAAGGAAATAGTCGGGTGCAGGATTTATTTTAAATGAGCCAGATACAATTGAAGCTGAAATCAGATCTTCCACACAGAAATTTTTTGATGCACCAACTACCAGAATTGGAGGATCATTGTCTTTGATGATGATATTTTGACTACAAGTACTTTTATTCCCGGCAAAATCATACGCACTGAATGTTCGGGTTACCAAAACAGGTTTTGTGCCGGATTTAGTATCTTTGTAAGTGGTAGTAGAAAGCGCACAATTATCAGAAGCACTACCACCCATTAGCATCAGTTGGGATAGAGGTATAGTTAGCTCAGTCGCCGAAAAAGGATTGCCGGTTAGCGCTGTTTCATCGCAACCTGATATATTAAGTATTGCAGGACAGCTAATTACCGGGTATATCAAATCTTGAACAAGAACTGTTTTAGTAATTGACGAATCACATAAGCTTATTGTATTAGTGGACCTTAAAGTGATAATGCCGGCCCCTGGACTAGACCATTGGATATCGACTGTATCTTTTAATGCCGAACCGATAATATTTCCACCCGTTACGCTCCAGCTATTTGTAATGTTATTCTGTGGCGTAATCCAGTATTTTTCCCGAGAAAAGGGACATTCAATTCCTAATCCGTTTAACGAAGAGATCTGAGGCACTGGAGTGGGGAGAATGGTAGCCATGGTCGAAGCTATTTCCGGATCGCAGCCATAGCCATCAACTACTGACAAATTGTACAAGCCGGAATGTGCCACTGTGACATATGAAATGACCGGATCCTTAAGCGCTGAAGTAAATCCATTTGGGCCGGTCCACGAATAGGTTATAGGAGTCTTGCCGCCGTTTATATTGGCTTTTAAATACATCGTCTTGCCAGAACAAATTGTAGCTGACGGATTAGCTGTTGGTGTTAGAGTAAAAGAAATTGGTGCCAATGTTCCAAAAGATACATCATCCAGACCAAAATCATTACCACCCAAAGCCGTTTGAAGGTCTACGATCTGAATAACCGCAGTTGTAGAGGCTCCTGAATTCCAATTGCCATAAAATCTTTGCCAGTTGTATGGAGGATTGTTGTTTTCCACTCTGGCAGCAAGTGGTGCTGTTGTTCCGACCAACGTTCCATTCACGTTGAATTGCAGATTGGCATAGGGTGGAACTGAATTCAAACTTATGGCCCAGGCTGAAAAATAGTAATTTGTATTTGGTAGTACTGATACTGTTTCCTGCCAAACAACTACACCGGCAGACCCTATTCCGTTTACAATCAAGAAATTTCCTGAATTTGTAGTATGATCACGTCCAAAAAAAGTGGGATGGTAAAAAGTAGGATCCGCTCCAACTGAATAAAGTCCTTCCGGCCATAAACCGGAAGTTGGAATTCCTGTGTAACCACTCGAAACATTTGCATAGGCATTGGTAAATCCAACATTTCCGGCTGAGAAATCACCGTTTGTTACCAATTCGGTTGCAACCGGTAGAAACGATGATCCTGTACAACCAAAGGCATTAGTGGAAGTTACCCCATAAGTGTTTGCTATATCTGTGTAGATCACATTTGTGGTTTCACCGGTCGTCCAGGTATAAGTAGTTCCACCACTTGCGGTAAGCCTGACTTTGCCTGGGACAACACAATAGTTGGGTTGAATGGTAACATCGGGTTTGGGATTTACTGTGACTGTAGTGGATGCACTATTACTGCAGCCTGTTCCAGGATCAATGTATGTTGCTGTATATGTAGTGCTTATACTAGGACTTACTGCGGTAGGATTAGCAACAGAGGAATTAAAACCCATCGGATTGGAGCTCCATGAAATAACTGGGACAGATCCTGTAGATGTTCCAGAGATAGTGATATTGTCGATTGCCCAATACCTGGCTCTTGCATCACTATAGTAGTAAAACCTTACATAAAACGAAGATTTGTTTACATAACTATCCAGATTGATATTTGCGTTTGCAAATGAACCGGAAGATCCTACCGTTGAAGTATAAGTTGCAACAGATGTCCAGGTAGAACCATCCGTGGATACCTGAACTTTTGCTGATTCGTTGAGTGAGCTATTAAAACGAAAATAGTGCCAAAAATTTAATGTAATGGATGAATAACCGTTAGTGTTGTAAGATTGTGATTTTAGAATCGTCTCTGTTTTTGAGCCATTTTGCGCCCGACTGTCGGACAAATAGAAGGAGGAATTGTTATTTGAATGGAAGGTTTGCCCATTTGAAGAATAGCCGTCATTTTGAATGGTCCAAGCAGCTGCCGTAGGTGTGCCTCCGCTTGAATTGTTTGTAGCGGTGAGGACTGGGGCTGGCAGGGGAGGGATAGGAGGAATATTTGAAGAGGAGGTAAGAGTAACTGTTCCTCCTGCACAAATCGTACTAATTGATGCATTGGCAGATACTATTGGAGCAGTATGGATAATAACGGAAGTGGAATTTGTTGCAGTACAATTGTTTGCATCAGTTAAGGTCAAAATGTAATTCCCAGTATACGCAGCAGTTGGGGCTACGATGCCGGGCGATTGATTGGAGCTGGAAAAAGAATTTGGCCCTGTCCAGGAGTAGCTGTAAGGAACAGTTCCTCCTGAGCCAATGGCAGACAGGTTCAGGATATCATTGGAACAAACCGGAGAATCAGAAGAAGCGGCTGCGCTCAAGACCGAAACAGGTTCTGTAATTGTTACCATTTGATCCACATAACATCCATTTGCATCTTTTACCCGAACAGAATACGAACCGACAGTCAAGGCGCTAAATGTTCCACTGGCCTTATACGTAGTGCCACCATCCATGCTATAGTTATAACCGGCTGTACCCCCTATTCCTGTAACTGTCACTGATCCGGATGCATTTCCTTTGCAACGGACATCTACTTGTGAAGTAATCTTGGAAATTAGTTTAGTAGCCGGTTCTGTTATGGTAACGATTGAGGTGGCGATATTCCCATTATCGTCGGCACTCACGGTATAGGATCCTGCAGTCAAATTAGTAAAGACTCCGTTGGTATTTGAAACAGAACCGGGAATCAGAGTATAGTTAACAGTACCACCGGTTCCTCCAGTCAGGACAGAAGATATGGAACCATTGTTTTGTCCGTTACAGGTTACGTTAGTGGCAGTCAGGGTGAGTGTCAGGGCATTTCCTCCAAATGTCTGACCGGAAGTAGTTGCGATTAATAATATAGGAGTAAGAATGAAAAGGAATCTCAAAAGCAGAAAAGATAGCTTTCCATTTGCACGGTAGAAGATGCGATCCTCCCCAGAAGCGGACATATATCCAGAAAAGATCACATTTAGCGACCTCCTGGTAGGTATCAAAAGCATAAGTGGTATATTTAAGGGAAATAACCAAGTACCTTGTTAATACCGAAATGCTTTAATATGTAACCTTCAAAAAATAACCAATAATTGCTAAATTTTTGTAATAAACTATTTTTTAGCACTTTGATTAATTATTTTCCTCTCTATTTAAAATAATTAAACAGAAGAATGGGTCGTCATTACCCTTCTATTTTTTTACCTGGTAGAGATCTTCGATTTTCACGACTTCTACTGAAGTGGAGTCCTTCAGTGTCTTTGAGATCAATCCGTAGGGAGCAATAACTACCTCATCTCCAGCCTTGAGTCCCTGAAGTATTTCAATTCGTGTGTTGTCCTGAATTCCTGTTTTAACTTTTGTTTTCCAGGCAAGCTTGTTCCTTACCAGGAAGACGACTTCATTCTGTTCCGGTTCTTTCGGTGCAACATCCTTTACACTAGTGTCATTGGCCCCTTCCTTCTCCATCTGATCTTTAGACTTTTTAATCGATCCATCATCAGCCCTGGTAGTTACAGCTTGAATTGGCACAGAAATGATTCCCTTTCTGGTATCAGTCTGAATCTCGACAGTTGCTGACATGCCAGGCAAAAATGGGTATTTCAGTGTATCTTTCGCAATTAGATCCTGGTAAGATTTGGCCAGCAACAATATTTTCACATTGAAGTTGGTGACCTGGTCGACGGTTGTACCAATTGTATTGGCAGAGCTGGCAATTTCAGTAACAATACCTTTGAATTTGCGTTTCAGGTAAGCATCAATTTCAATATTGGCAGTATCATTCTTCTGAACTTTGACGATATCATTTTCATTGACTTCAACCTTTACTTCCATGGTTGACAGGTCTGCAACTGTCATGAGCTCTGTACCTGCAAACTGATTGGTTCCAACGACTTTTTCGCCCTTCTCGACATTAAGTTTGGAGATCGTCCCGTCGATAGGAGAGAAAATCTTTGTCTTGGTCAGGTTTTCAACAGACTCCTTCACACTTGATTCGGCACTTTTAACCGAATAGCGGGCGGCCTGAACCTCAGAAAGGGCAACTTTCCAAGCGGCCTCGACCGTCTCAAACTCCGACTTCGGGATGGTTTTCTTTTCGAGGAGCTGCTTTGCACGCTGGTAATTGAGTTCCTTTTCAATTAGCTGAGCATCAGCCTGGGCAAGCCTGGCTTTTTGAGTATTTAAACTTGCTTCAATTCTACTTAGAGTTGACTGATAGATATCAGGCTTAATTACGACTAGCAGATCCCCCTTTTTTACTTTATTCCCTTCTTTTACATGAAGTTCAATAATCTCACCGGGAACTTCAGGACTGATTTTAACCTCTATCTGAGGCTTTAATTTGCCGTTAGCGGTAATAATTTCCGTGATATCCCTAATCTCCACTTTCTCGGTTGCGACTTTCAACGAAAGGTCCTTTCCGAACCAGCCCATCTTTTTCCCAATCAGCAAGGCAGCAATCAGCACAACAACGGCTCCTATGATCCAGGGCAAACTAATTTTTTTCTTTTTCATCTGATATTGATTATGTTTCACAGCACGCAGGCTATTATTT
>Ga0118677_10008471_pt2 | contig 10097 bp, 11 predicted proteins | sample AliMusrvi5mmetaG_FD_86154 | JGI IMG/M metagenome (GOLD analysis project Ga0118677, IMG submission 86154)
GTGGTACACAGGCGGTGTCTCCGTCTCCTGCATCACGCTCGGAGCGGAGCCTCTCTGAGGGTAGAGCCTCGCACGCGCGCGGTCAATCGGCTCTCGTTGTACACTACGTCCATGCCGATCTACGAATTCTGCTGCAACGCCTGCGGTACCCCGTTCGAGGAGCTGGTCCGCAACGGCTACAAGCCCGCGTGCCCCGAGTGCCATTCCGGCGACGTCTGCCGACTGCTGTCGACGTTCGCCGTCCATTCGTCCTCCGCGAACCTCGGCGGCAAGGGTGCGACCAAGAGTTGCTCCTCGTGCGCCAGCGCCTCCTGTGCCACCTGCCACTGACGACGTCATCGCGGCCCTCGCGGCCCTCAGCGCCGAGATCGAGGCGTGCACCGGCTGCGACCTGCACGAGACGCGCACCCGCGCGGTGCCCGGCGAGGGCGACGCTGCCAGCGACCTCATGTTCATCGGCGAGGCGCCGGGCTATCACGAGGACCAGCAGGGGCGGCCGTTCGTAGGCCAGGCCGGCAAGCTCCTCGAGCAGCTGCTGGCGAGTATCGGGCTCACGCGCGAGCAGGTCTTCATCGCCAACGTGCTCAAGAGCCGGCCGCCCAACAATCGCGACCCCCGCCCGGACGAGATCGCCGCCTGCCAGCCTTACCTGTGGCGGCAGATCGAGCTCATCCGGCCCAAGGTGATCTGCACGCTCGGCAACCACGCGACGAAGCTGCTCACCGGCGACCCGGCGGGCATCACGCGCGTGCACGGCCGGCCGCAGGCGACCGAGGTCGGCGGGGTCAGGCTCTACCTGTACCCGATCTTCCATCCTGCCGCGGCGCTCTACACGCCGGCCATGCTGACGACGCTCAAAGAGGACTTCCTGCGGCTGCCGGAGCTGCTGACGCATGCCGCTCCCGGAGCCGAGCCGTCCGCCGCGGACCGGCCGGCATGGCGGCCGCCCGAGCGGCGCCCGGAGCCCGCGGCGGCGGACGGACCGTCGCAGCCGGAGCTGACGCCGGCACAGGACCTCACGCCCGCGGATGACGTCGCGCCGGCGGAGGACGTGGCGCCGGCGCTTGATGTCACCGGTCGATCCGCGGACGAGGCCGCATCCGTCGAGGCCGCATCTGTCGATGCTGCATCCGTCGATGCCGCCGATCCGCCCGCCTCCGATCCGCCCGCCGCCGATCCGCCGGCCCCGGCGGCGCCGGGCAAAGCGGAGCAGCTCGGCCTCTTCTAGATGATCGCGCTCACACTCGGCTCGCCGGCCCAGACGAGACGCTTCGCCCGCCTGCTGGCAGGTCTGCTGGAGCCGCCGGCGCTCGTCACCGTGGAGGGCGACCTGGGGACGGGGAAGACGACCTTCGTGCGCGAGCTCCTGCGCGCGCGCGGCGTGCGCGGGGCCATCACGAGCCCTTCGTTCACGCTGGCGCAGAGCTACCGCGGCCGCCACGGCGAGCGGCTCCATCACCTCGATCTGTACCGCCTCGGCAGCGGCGCGGACGTCGAGCTCTTCGCGTGGGACGACTACCTGGGCCCGCACGCGATGACCTTCGTGGAGTGGCCGGAGGCCGGGAGTGGAGTGTTGCCGGAGCCGGACGTGCGCCTCGAGCTGGAGCACCGCACGCCGCGCAGCCGGTCGGCGCGCCTGTACGGCCCGGCGGGCCTCGAGCGCGCCGTCGCCGCACAGTCCTCTGCGGCCGGCATCGCCGTGCCGAGACACTGCGGCAGCGCAGTCACGGGCGAGTCCGTGGCCGTGGAGCGCTCGTGATCCTCGCGCTGGAGACGGCGACGACGGCCTGTTCGGCGGCGCTCTGCGCCGCCGACGGCTCAGTCGTCGCCGAGACCGTCACGTTCGAGGGCCCGGCGCACACGCAGCGCCTGCTGCCGGGCGTGCACGAGGTCCTTCAACGGGCCGGCGCCACGTGGGCCGACGTCGACACGATCGCCGTCGGCCTCGGCCCTGGCGCATTCACGGGTCTGCGCATCGGCGTCGCCACGGCGCGCGCCCTGGCACAGGCGGACGGGCGCGTGCGCCTCGCGGGCGTGCCCTCCTGCACCGCCCTCGCCCTCGCCCTCGCGGACGTCTCCGGCGGGCGTGCGGTGGCGCCGCTCATCGACGGCAAGCGGCGCGAGGTCTTTGCGGCCGTCTACGAGCCGGACCCAGGGCCGGGCGGAGTGCGTCTGCTCGAGGAGGTCGCGGTCGTGCCCGCGGACGAGCTGGCCGCCTGGCTCGAGCGCCGCGGGCCGCTGCTCGTGGGCGGCGACGGCGCGGCCCTCTACGCCGAGCTTCTTCCTGCGGCCGCGCGTCGCGCGGACGCCATCGTGGCGCCGACGGCCGCGATGGTCGGCCGGGCGGTCGCCTGCGGCGCGCCCGGCCTCGTCACCGGCCCCGACGCCGTGCTGCCCCTCTACGGTCGCACGCCGGACGCCGCCCGCTGGCAGGGGAGGCCGCTTTGAGCCTCGAGGCGGTGCCGGACGTACCGCGCGGCGAGCACGTCATCCGCGACATGCTGGTCACCGATGTCGAGGTCGTCTCCGCCATCGAGCGCCGCACTTTCACGCTGCCGTGGTCGACGGCGATCATCAGCGGGCAGCTCGCGCGCGATACCGGCATCGCCCTGGTGTGCGAGGTCGGCGGGAGGATAGCCGCCTACCTGATCGCCGACATGTTCGTGGACGTCTGGCACTTGATGAACGTCGCCGTCGACGGTCCCTACCGGCGGCAGCATGTCGCCTCCGAGCTCATCGAAGCGTACTTCGCCATCACCGAGATGCACGGACACCGCGGTCATACGCTCGAGGTGCGCGTCTCCAACCTGTCGGCCATCCAGCTCTACCGGAGCTTCGGGTTCGTGGCGACGGGGGTCAGGCCGGGCTACTACAGCGACGACCGCGAGGACGCGCTCATCATGTGGAAGGACTGGGAGGGCGAGACGGCGTGACCGGCCCGCTGCTGTGCATAGAGACTTCGTGCGACGACACCAGCGCCGCCGTCGTCGCGGGCCGCAAGGTGCTTTCGTCGATCGTCTCGTCGCAGAACGAGTTGCACGCGCAGTTCGGCGGCGTCGTGCCCGAGGTCGCCTCGCGCCGCCACACCGAGCTCGTCAACGACGTGGTCGCCGAGGCGATGAGCACCGCCGGCGTGAGCTGGGACGTCCTCGGCGGCGTCGCCACGACGCAGGGCCCGGGCCTGATCGGCGCCCTGCTCGTTGGTCTGGCGGCGGCCAAGGCGATCGCCTACCGCCGCCGCCTGCCGCTCATCCCGGTCAACCACATCCAGGGTCACATCGCCGCCAACTACGCGCTCGGCGTCGAGGCTCCCTTCGTCTGCCTCGTCGCCAGCGGCGGGCACACGCTGCTGGCCGTCGTCGAGGAGGGCGTGGCCTACCGCGTCGCGGCGCGGACGATGGACGATGCCGCCGGCGAGGCGTTCGACAAGGGCGCCCGGCTCCTCGGGCTCGGGTATCCGGGCGGCAAGGAGCTCGACCAGCTCGCGGCGCGCGGCGACGCGCGCTACGTGCGCTTTCCGCGCGCCGTGCCCCGCGGCCGCGATTTCAGCTTCAGCGGCCTCAAGACGGCGCTGCTCTACGACCTGCGCGGGCGCGATGCCGCGGAGGTCGAGGCGCATCGCGCCGACATCGCCGCGTCCTACCAGGCGGCGATCGTCGGCCAGCTCGTGGAGAAGACCGTGGCCATCGCCGCCGGCGAGGGCCTGCGGCGCGTGGCCATCGCCGGCGGCGTCGCCGCCAACTCGGCGCTGCGCGCCGCCATGGCGGCGCGCAGTGAGGCCGACGGCCTGCAGCTGGCGTTGCCGCCGCTCAGCCTCTGCACCGATAACGCCGGCATGATCGGCCTCGCGGCCGCGTTCCTGCCGGCGGTGCCGTGGCCGGAGTACCTCGGCCTCGACGCCTTCGCCAGCGACGCCGAGGCCAAGGCGGCGCGACCCGCCGTGCGGCGGTCGCGCCGCGGCTGAACCCGCTGGTACACTCGGGGCCATGGTCCGCAAGCCCCAGCCCGTCTTTCCAGGAGAAGCCCCCGACGAGACCCCGCGCCTCGCGGCGGAGTTCTTCGTCGAATGCCTCGAGGCCGAGGGCGCGGAGTACGTGTTCGGCATCCCCGGCGAGGAGACGCTGGACCTGAACGAGGCGCTGGATCACTCCCAGAAGATCACGTTCGTGCCGGTGCGTCACGAGCAGGGCGCGGCCTTCATGGCCGACGCCTACGGACGCCTCACCGGCAAGGCCGGCGTGTGCCTCGCGACGCTCGGCCCCGGCGCGACGAACCTGGCCACCGGCATCGGCGATGCCACGCTCGACAAGGCGCCACTGGTGGCGCTGACCGGGCAGATCCCGCTCGCCGGCATGCACAAGGAGACGCACCAGTTCATCGACACCGTCGACATGCTGCGCCCCATGACCAAGTGGAACACGCGCGTGCACGACCCGCGCATGATCAGCGAGGCGGTACGCAAGGCGTTCTCGACCGCCGTGGCCGAGAAGCCGGGCGCCACGCACCTGGAGCTCCCCGAAGACGTGATGGCGCGGCGCATCGTCGGCCGTCCGCTGCCGCGCGCGCCGCACCCGATGGTGGAGGCCGACCCGGTCAGCCTCCTGCGCGCCGCGGAGCTCCTGCAGAACGCTGAGATGCCGGTGATCCTGGCCGGCAACGGAGTGGTGCGCCAGGGCGCCTCGCAGGCGCTGCGCGCCTTCTGCGATGAGACCGGCCTGCAGGTGATCACCACGTTCATGGGCAAGGGCGTCGTCGACGCCGGCTCGGACCAGTTCCTGTTCACGGCCGGCCTGCGCTCACAGGACTACGCCGAGGGCCTGCTCGGCAAGGTCGACCTCGTCGTGTGCGTCGGCTACGACATGATCGAGTGGCCGCCGTCGGCGTGGAACCCCGACGGCCGCCTGCGCATCGTCTGCATCGACACCGTCTCGCCGGAGATCGACGCGCACTACGTGCCGGAAGTGGAGCTGATCGGCGAGCTGAGCCGCATCCTCTACCAGCTCGCCGGGCTCCTGCAGAGCAGGCACGTGGCCCACCTGCAGACGCGCCCGTACCGGCGTGCCCTGCTCAGCGTGCTCGACCACGGCGAAGACGACGACTCGCCGGTCAAGCCGCAGCGCATCCTCAAGGACCTGCGCGTGGCCATGGCGCCGAAGGACATCCTCATCTCGGACGTCGGCGCCCACAAGCTCTGGGTCTCGCGCTTCTGGGAGGCCAAGGAACCCAACACGGTGCTCATCTCCAACGGGTTCGCCGCCATGGGCTTCGCCCTTCCGGCGGCGATCGCCGCGTCCGTGGCGACGCGCGGCGAGCGCAAGGTCGTCGCCATCGCCGGCGATGGCGGCTTCCTCATGAACGTCCAGGAGCTCGAGACCGCCAAGCGACTCGGGCTGCCCTTCGTGATCCTCGTCTGGAGCGACGGCGGCTACGGCCTCATCGAGATGCACCAGCGCCGCAGGTACGGGCGGGTGGCCGGCACGCGCTTCGAGAACCCGGACCTGGTCGCCCTCGCCCACGCCTTCGGCGTCGAGGGCGTGCGCGTGGACCGTGCCGGCGACTTCCTGCCGGTGCTGCGCAAGGCGCTGGACGCCGCCGGCCCGGTCGTGATCGACATCCCCATCGACTATGCCGAGAACGACAAGCTCGGCGTCGACCTCTGGAAGCTGGCGCCCCAGGAGCTCAGCTGACGCGTTCCGCGTTTCCTGCCGAAATGTCAGGTCCGCGACCCCGCTTTTCGCACATCGCGGCCCTTCTGCTCTAGTAATCCGTTTGCTTTGCGTTGTAGGCTCTGCGGCACACAGTCGCCAGCGGCGCCCCGGGCGAAGGTCGCGGGGCGCACGTCGAGGATCGGGGGATCGGATGACGGAACTGCTGCGCAACCAGGGCCTCAAGCGGGTCCGGATGCGTCTCTTCACCGCGGTCATCGTGGTGTTCACGCTCACCTGCTCGGGTTCGTTCGGCATGGAGGATGTCGTCTCGTCCTCGGGTCCGGGCCTCACGCTGCTCATGATCGTCGTGTTGCCGTTCATCTGGAGCGTCCCGATGGCGTTCGTGGCCTCGGAGATGGGCTCGATGATCCCCGAGGCCGGCGGCTCGTTCCGCTGGGTCCGCCGGGCGCTGGGAGAGTACTGGAGCTTCCAGAGCGGCTGGTGGTGGAGCCTCTCCGTGTTCATCGACTCCGCCGTCTACGTGGCGCTCGCCCTCGGCTACATCCAGAGCCAGCTCGACCTCACCAACTGGCAGCGCTGGTTCGTGGGCGTCGGCATCGTCGCGGTGTTCACGTTCATCAACATCCTCGGTCTTCAGCTTACGGGCTGGTCGCTCACCGTGATCCAGATCGTCGTCATGGTGCCGTTCGTGATCTTCACCATCTACGCGTTCGCCAAGGGCACGGGCGCCGTGTTCACCCCGTTCATGCCCAAGGGCCAGAACATCGTCGGGAGCATGAACCTCGGTCTGGCGGTGATGATGTGGATGTACGCCGGCTGGGAGTCGATGAGCACGCTCGCCGGCGAGATCGAGAACCCGCAGAAGGTCATCCCCAGGGCTCTCATGGTCGCGACGCCCATCGTGATCATCACCTACTTCATCACCGTCGCGGCGCTCATCCGCGCCGGCGGGGCCAACAACTGGTCCTCCATGGTGTCGGACGCGAGCTCGGGCGGCACGGACTACATCGTCGCGGCCAAGATCGTCGGCGGCGCCTTCCTCGGTTGGCTCATGTTCGCCTCGGCCATCGCCTCCAACATCGGCCTGTACGCCGGGTATCTCGCCACGGGCGCCCGCCCGGTGTTCCAGCTCTCGCGCGACCGGCTGCTGTTCCGCTTCTTCGGCATCACCAGCAAGCGGTGGGGCACGCCGTGGGTCGCCATCCTCGTCTATGGCATCGTCAACTGCATCCTGATCTCGCGCTCGTTCACGGCGCTCATCGTCATGGACATCTTCCTGCTGATGTTCGCCTACATCCTCGTGTTCATCTCGGCGATCGTGCTGCGCATCAAGGAGCCCGACACGCCGCGGCCGTTCCGCGTGCCGCTGCCCACCTGGGCGCTCACGATCTGGGTCGCCATCCCGATCGCCATCGCCGTGTTCGCGCTCTTCACCAACGGCTCGGACTACCTGGTGAGCGGCCTCATCGGCGTGCTCAGCGGCCCGATCGCCTACCTGGTCTTCAAGTACTTCTACCACGGGACCACGGACCGGGCGCTCGAGGGCGCCACGATCACGCCCGAGGGCGAGCTCACCCAGTTCGGCGCTGAGATCGAAGGGGTGCAGGCATGAAGAACGACGCCATCCACAAGTACGCGGCTCTGGTAGGCGTTCTGGCGGGCGTATCGGCCGTCGCGCTCGCCTTCTACATCCACTCCGCCCAGCCCAAGCTGGGGCCGTCCTGGCACATCGGCGTCCTCATCACGAGCCCGCGCCTGCTGGCCGCCATGGGCGTCATCATGATCATCGGTGGCATCCTCACGCTGTGGAGCCCCGCCCCCGGCGGCCTGCTCGTGCTCGTCCCGGCCGTCATCGGGCTCGTCTACTGCTACAACCACGAATGGACGCGGATCCCGCTGCTCAAGATCTGGGCGACGCCGATGCTCCTCGGCTGGCTTGCCGGCATCCTCGCGGGCTACGCGCTCGCCAAGGACATCCCCGGCTACGACGAGCCGCCGGACTACGGTGACGTGCTGACGGAGGACTGATCCGGGCAGATGTCCGAAGATGACGAGGCCCGGGAGCGATGGTTCCGCTCCCGGGCCTCGTTCGCGTCTGAGACCGCCGCGGCCGGAAGGGCCGGCGTCAGCGGTCTGGCGCGGCGTCCTCGCCGTCCACGCCGCACCAGCGCATCAGCACCAGAGCCACCGCGGCCGCATGGTCGACGAGGTCGTCGACCGGCACGTACTCGTCGACCGAATGCGCGATCAGGAGCTGGCCCGGCCCGAACGAGATCGTCGGCGTGCCGCCGAGCAGCGTGTAGGTGGCGGCGTCGTGCCACGAGTCCAGGCCGGTGACCCGGCCCTGCCGCCCGAGGTCGGCCGCCGCCTGCAGCGTCCCGGTGACGATGCCGTGGTCGGCCGGCACTTCGGCCGGCGGGCAGTCGTCGATCCACTTCCATGAGGGCGGATTCTCGGCGAGCCAGGGGTCGGCCGCGGCCACGGCGCCGACCCACTCCTCCACTTCGCGCTGCGCCGGGCGCCCGGTGCCGGCCTCGTCCACGCTCACCGGCAGGTAGTCGAGGTCGCAGGTGATGGTGCACGACTCCGGGTAGGTGACGCTCCACTCGCCGGCGCGGACGATCGTCGGCGTGACGCTGCTGGGGCTGAGGATCGGGTGGCGCTGGTCCGGCCGCGTGCGCCACTCGTCACGCAGCCGGCCCATCGACTCGAGCAGCGGCAGCGCCTTCTCGATCGCGTTGACGGCGCCGCCGGCACGCCAGTGCGGCTGCGGCATCTCCACGTGCCCGGCGCGGCCGGGGACGGTGAGCACGCCGGTCGCCGTGCCGCGGCAGCCGGCGTAGGCGTCGAACCCTGTGGGCTCGGCGCAGATGCCGGCGTCGGCGCGCACCCCATGCTGCACCGCCGCCCAGCCGCCGACGCCCGACGACTCCTCGTCGGTGTTGCTGCAGAACACGACGTCGCCGCGCAGCCGCACGCCGGCGCGGCGCAGCGCCTCGACGGCGAAGGCCAGAGTGGTGACGCCGCCCTTCATGTCGCACGAGCCGCGGCCGTAGAGCCTGCCGTCGCGCACTTCGGGCCGGAAGGGGTCCGAAGTCCAGAGCTCGCGCGGGCCGGTGGCGACGGCGTCGACGTGCCCGTTGAGCAGGAGGCTGGGTCCGCCGCCGACGCCGCGGAGGCGCGCGACCAGCTGGGGCCGCCCGGCGAAGTCGAGCTCGGCGGCGACGTAGGGATGCCCCGGTCCGATCGGCGGCGGCTCCCACAGCTCCGTCTCGGCGCCCAGCGCCGCCAGGCGCTGCTCGAGGACGCGCTGGAGCTTCTCCTCCTCGCGCGGCGGTTCGCCGGGGTCTCTGGCGGTCGTGTCGCAGGCGATGAGCTCGGCGGTGAGCGCCACGAGCTCGTCGCGCGCCTCGCGCACCACCGCGACGACGCGTGCTTCCAGATCAGATCGAAGAGCCATGGTGACCTCCAGGGCCCGGCCCTCAGGCCTCCAGCATGATCGTGACCGGGCCGTCATTGACGAGCTCTACGTGCATGTGCGCGCCGAACACGCCGGTCTGGACCGGCGCACCTGCGGCGCGCAAGGCCGTCACGAAGGCCTCGTAGACGGCTTCGCCATGTTCGGGGCGTGCGGCTTGCGTGAAGCTCGGGCGATTGCCCTTGCGCGCGTCGCCGTAGAGCGTGAACTGGGAGACGGCGAGCACCTCGCCGGCGACCTCGGCCAGGCAGAGGTTCATGAGGCCGGCGTCGTCCTCGAAGATGCGCAGCTTCGCCGTCTTGGCGGCGAGCTTGCCGGCCGTCGCCTCGTCGTCGGACGGCGCCACGCCCACCAGCACGAGCAGGCCATGGCCGATCTGCGCCACGCGCTCGCCGGCGACGGTGACGGAGGCGCGGCCCACGCGCTGCACGAGGATCCTCATGTCGCGAGTGTATCGGCGCGGCCCCTCCGCCGCCATCCGCGCCGCCCCTCGCGCTGACACAAAGCCGTGCAAAACGGCACTATCTCGGGGTGGTCCATACGGCCTTCCGCCTGCGGTTCCTCTGGTTTGACACCTCCGCGAATCGGTCATACCATAACCACCCCGTGAGACTTAGCACTCTCCCCCTGAGAGTGCCAGAATCCAACCGCAAGAAGAGGAGGGTTGCTGCATGAAGCTCAAGCCGCTCGAAGACCGCGTGATCATCAAGGCCGTCGAAGAGGAAGAGAAGACGGCCAGCGGTATCGTGCTGCCCGACACGGCCAAAGAGAAGCCGATGATCGGCGAGGTCGTCGCCGCAGGCGACGGCAAGTGGGACGAGGCCGGCGCCAAGCGGGTCCCGATGGACGTCAAGAAGGGCGACAAGGTCATCTACGGCAAGTACTCGGGCACCGAGTACAAGACCGCCGATGGCGACGAGCTCTTGATCCTGCGCGCCAGTGAGATCCTG
>Ga0118677_10016508_pt1 | contig 10097 bp, 6 predicted proteins | sample AliMusrvi5mmetaG_FD_86154 | JGI IMG/M metagenome (GOLD analysis project Ga0118677, IMG submission 86154)
CGGGCATCTCTGCGGGGACGAGTATTCCCAGATCTTTGAGTTTGCGGCGTGGAAACTTGGATACGTGGGGCATGCCGATCTGAGGCTTTGGGAGTTCGAGAGTCAGATGCGCCCCTCGATTCAGGTTTGGACGGTCGTCGGTGTTTACAGGTTGGTTGCCCTTTTCACCAAAGAGGTCAACCCCTTCACGGTGAATTATATCATCTACGTCGCAAGCGGGTTACTTTCAATTACTTCGATCCTGGTCTTCTCAAATGCCTTTATTCATAGGGTCAATGAGCGTCAACGGGACTCTTTCATCATCCTGAGTCTCTTCACGTGGTTGGTTCTCTACACCAACACCCACTTTAATTCCGAGAATATCTGCGGTCACCTGCTCCTGCTGGCGGTGGGATTGTTTTATGGAAACCTTGCGAAAACAGGTCGAAATCTTCCAATTATCATCGCTGGGATTCTTTTGGGCCTCTCCTTTTCGTGCCGCTTTCAGGCCGGCTTTGCGATCCTAGGATTAATGACTTGGTATTTCATGACGTCATGGAAAGAGAAAACATTGCTCCGATGGATTCTGCTTTCCGTCAGCATCCTGTTTGCGATCTCAGTTTTTACGCTTCTTGCGGATTACTTCTTCTACGGCAGATTCGTTCTGAGTCCATATAACTATTACTACGAGAATATTGCGAGGGGTACCATGAACCGGGTATCGGGAGTCTCCCCCTGGTTTGCTTACCTTTTCATGGTCTCGGTCTACCTCCCCTTCGGACCGCTTTATGTCTTCTCGACCATTCGTCAGACCATCGTGTTTCCCCGCGACATTCTCACCAGTATCATTGCCCCGTTCGTTCTCATTCATTGCCTGATTGGACATAAGGAGGTTCGCTTCCTCCTTCCGATGCTGGGATTCATGCCGGTCCTCATCATGATCACCCTTGACGATCTGGGTACTCGGTTCGCCTCCTTGGAAAAACATCTGCCGTTCATGGTGCGGGCACTCTGGATTCTGAATCTTCTGGCCTGCTTCAGTCTGCTCATCCCGGCAGCCACGGAAATCGGTGCGTGGAGCTATCTCCATGATCATTATAAGAAACCAACCCTCCTCTATTACGAGGGAAGCCTTCACCAGAAACTACTTTATTACAAGAGACCGACAGTCCGCATCATTGCCTGCAAAGCGGGTGATCCGACCCCGTGCCCACCTGGATTCAATGCACTGATTGCCGTCGATGCAAAAAGTAAGGAGACAAAACCCAATCTACCCATGGTCTATACCTTTTTTCCCTACGGACTGGATAAGATTCTCCCATCAGCCATCAATCAATCGATCGGTCACTTTGATCTCTACGAACTCAGGAATATCGAATCCGAATAAGCGGATCCAAACTCCCTCTTCACCCACTCTTTACGGAATCACAGTGGAGGAATAAGCTCATTCCATGAGCGAGACAACTCCACCGCAATCTTCCACCATGCCTTGGAAGATCGGGAACGAAAAACTCTGCCGTGTCACCGATGGTGCCTCGAAACGACTCACCTCCCTCCTCACGAAGCAGGGGCGTCCGCAGGGGGCCTTGCGCGTTGCAGTGATCGGTGGCGGTTGCTCCGGACTACAGTACAAGATGGATCTGGTGGATGGTCCCTTACCCAGGGACATCCTCGTCCCCTCCAAGGGGGTCAATATCGTGATCGATCCCAAGAGTGCCCTGTTTGTGAGCGGATCAGAATTGGATTATAGTGATGACCTTCAAAAAGGTGGATTCAAGGTGACCAATCCCAACGCCGTGGCACACTGCTCTTGCGGGGAGAGTTTTTCTGCTTAACCCCATGGACTGCCATGCCGTGAGTATTTCCTCCCATGGATCCGTTTGAACTCCTTAGTCTCCCACGACGCCCACTCCTCACCGAGGAGGAAATCGGAAGGGCATATCGAACGTTAGCAGGAGTACTTCATCCTGATCTGGTTGGCGGGGATGCCCTTCGTTTCAATGAACTGGGAGAAGCACTTGCCATTGTCCGTGATCCCTCGAAGAGACTTCGCTCTCTCACCGGCACCTCTTCCTCAGGAGCGCTACCGCCGGAAGCAGCCCATCTCTTTCCCAAAATTGCCTCTCTGATCCAGCAGGCTGATATCCTGTTGGAAAAGCATCGCACCGCTTCCAACAACTTGGCAAAGGCCCTCTTGATCGCTCCTTTGAATCATCTTGCAACAGAACTCGAATCCATCGAAGGAGTTCTGGAGGATTGGCTGGCTTCCCTTCAGAACGAACTTATAAGGATCGACTCGCTCTGGCCGGATTATGACGCGGAAGACCTGAATTGCTTGGCTGATTCGTACTCCTATGCCGGACGTTGGCAGAATCAACTCAAGGAGAAAAAGTTGGCTTTGAAAGTCCTGTGAGACTTTCTGTCCAGGCACAGGTAGGGGTAATCTCACGTCAAGAATCGCTAAGTCGGCTTTCATGAAGCCCCCCTGCATTCCAGATGGTTTTTTGGAATTCCCACTCTTCTTGAGTTCCTGATTTCCGGATTTTTACTTAGTGTTGTTTTTATGATAGCCGGTATCGACCTTGGAACCACCAACTCCCTGATCGGGGTCTATGAGAGCGGCTTTCCCACACTGCTTGCAGATCAGCATGGGAACAGGATCACACCCTCCGTTGTCTTCTATCCCAAGAATGGGGAAACGTTGGTGGGGCGTGAAGCAGAGCGGCAGAGATCACTTCATCCTGACCGCACCATCTCCTCCGTGAAGCGCTTGATCGGTCGTAGGATTGGAGAGAAAGGTACAGAGAATCTGTTGGGCAACAAGGGGACTGCTGCCTCCATTACGATCGGTGATCGCATACTCACACCAGAAGAGATCTCCTCGGAGATTCTCAAAAAATTAAAATCCATCGCTGAAGACCGACTCGGCGCAACCATTAATCGGGCGGTCATCACTGTTCCTGCCTACTTTAACGATGCTCAACGGACATCCACACGGAGGGCCGGTGAGTTGGCGGGGTTCATGGTGGAGCGGATTGTCAGCGAACCGACAGCGGCAGCACTCGCTTATGGACTTGATCGCTTGGCGGATCAATCCAAGGTGGCGGTCTATGACCTCGGAGGAGGAACCTTTGATCTATCAGTTCTTCAACTCGACAACGGGGTCTTCCAGGTTCTTTCGACCCATGGCGACACGCAACTAGGAGGGGATGACATCGATGAGGCCATAGCTGAACTGGTCAGCAAGAAGGCAGGCATCTCGGTATCCTCCCCTGCGGCAACCTCCCGCCTCAAAGAGGCAGCACGTGCTGCCAAGGAGATCCTCTCCACAGCCGATGCGACCGAGGTGAGGCTTCCGTTCCTGGAAGACAACCGGAGCTTGGAGATTTCCCTCACCCGTGCCGAGATCGAGCAAGCCAGCGCCCCGATCATACGGCGCACCCGCGCACTTTGCATGAGGGCACTGCAGGATGCTGATTTGGAAACAACCGACCTTGATCAGGTGATTCTGGTTGGAGGATCAACCCGGATGCCTCTTGTCAGGAATTTTGTAAAAGAGATTTTCGGTCGGGAACCAAACCTTTCCCAACATCCCGATGAGTCCGTGGCCTTGGGTGCCATCCTTCAGGGAGCAATACTCGAGGGAAATCTCCAGAATGTGGCCCTGTTGGATGTCACTCCCCTCTCTCTCGGCATTGAAACCTTCGGCGGGTTGATGAACGTCATCATTCCAAGAAATACGACCATCCCCGCAAAGGCTGGTGAAATGTTCACCAATGCCGTTACCGGTCAGCAGGGCATGAGAATCTCCGTCCTGCAGGGCGAGCGTGAGCTGGCATCCGACAACTGGATGCTTGGCTCGCTCGAGATTCCGTTCCCCCCCTCGCCCAAGGGGGCAGTGCGCGTCGGCGTCCAGTTTTCCATCGATGCCGACGGGATCCTTCAGGTACTGGCTCGCGACACATCGACGGGTTCGGAACAGATCATTGAGATCAAGAGTGCCGTGGAGGTCTCCGACGAGGCCGTCGAGGCGATGCTTGCAGGATCACTTGAACACGCCTTTGAGGATATGGATGCGAGGATTTTTACAGAAGCCCGTCTGAAAGCGGAAGAGATGCTCCCCGCAGTCGAGGATGCCTTGGCTCAACTCGGTTCAGACCTCCCTGAGCAGGAGGTCGCAGAAATTCTGCGACATGCAGCAGAGGTGAGAGCAGCACTGGTCTTAAAAGAGACAAAACGTCTCAAGCTGACGATCGCCGCCTTGGATGAATCCACCCAGATCCTTGCCACCAAGTTAATCGAGAAGGCATTGAAAGCCTGAGGACTTGAAATTGCGCCGATGGGGCAGCAAAGAGGAATCTGCGAAGGCAACCCGGAGAACGCCCCAACTATGATTGATTACGGTTGGTAGTGAGCGACTCCGTAATCATTTTCCGGGACGAGTACGGATTGGTCGGGTAGAAGGATATCAAGATTCACATCTGTTGACGTCTCGGTACTGGTGTCCAAGACACTGGTGGCTCCATCCGAAGTCCATGAACTGCTGAGCAGATGACTCCAGTCGTTCCCAAGAAGTAAGACTCCACCCGATCCTGAACTATCGGGCACGGCGGAGAGACTGGTTGGCGACCAATTGAGGGAGATGCTTCCAGTCCCGGTGAGATTTCCGGAATTATCCAGACTGAAGCGATTCACCGAGTTACCTTGGGCGGCAAAGAGATCATATCCAAGAGCGGTAATACTCCCATCTTGAGTCAAAGGGATGGAGGCTACCTGGCTGACGCTGACGCCATCACAGGCACTGACTTGAATCTGAGTTCCTCCGGATTCTGTCATCGTCCATGCAAGGAAACCATTGGTCGAGAGATCGCTCACAGCCTGCAGACGTCCAGGAAGGTCCAGTACAGGGCCTAGAACCGGATTAGCGATATCAGTCAGATCCAGGATGCCGAGATGGTGACGACTTGTGCTCAGCGAGTTAGTGCTATCGGCACCGCAAGGCGTCTCATTGTCTCCATATCCGAAAACCATCAGTCCATTCGTGGCTGTTGCATACTTGACCGGCGTGGAGGCCCGATCGGTTAGAGGAATGGGAGCAAAAGCCACCGGAGCAGTCGGATCCAAAACCTGAAAGGTCATGGCATTCGCGGGATTGGTGCTCTGGGTGCCATCCCCCCACCCAAACCATGGAGAGGGATCGACGGCTATCATGGCTGGGGTAGCTTTTACTGTTGCTGAGGCGACGGCAGTCGCTGTTGCTGGCATCATGACAGGCCCACCATAGACGATCGGTCCGTGCCACCACCAAAAGTTGCGGGCTGTCGGTTGGGCCACCACGGCAACGGAGTTGCTCGAGGGGAAAAGCATCCGGCCCACATCCCATGAGGAGTCACCAACAGGCAGCTGCGAGGGCACACTTCCGGTAAGGGTCAATTGAGGTAGGTTCGAAGCATCGTAAATATCCAAAAAGAGGGAGGGGCTAGAGGATGTCGCGGCACCCGAAATGCTATCGGCCATCTGTGGATAAATACGCCAAGGTGACCAACCCGAATTTGAGGGATTCTGACGGAGCACATAGAGATTGCTTCCCCTAATTTGGGCATCAAGGATAGTGCCCGATCCCAGTGAGGTCTGCGAGAGCGCGTTATCGGGATCATCGGATGTCGCGACTGTTGCCGTGGGAGTCTGTCCATCCCATGTGGAGTTCGCAGTGAACTCGACAAGATAGTTTCCGGAGAGCGCAATCCTATCAACTGTCCAGGCCAGAGTCAGATCGGCGAGGACATTGGGGGCATCTGGATTGGAGACATCGGCTGTCACCAGTTCCCGCTGGGTGATTGATGTTAGTGCTCCATTCAGCATGGCAGATCGAAGCGGGTTGGCACCCGTCGGAACATAGCCCGCAAGGCTCAGGCTGCCACTGTTCGTGTTGAGACTCAGGAGTTGAATGTAGTTTGCGGAAGACCCATCCGAATGATAGCAGCTGTAAGGAAGCGTGACCAAACCCGCATCCGCCATGACATTGCAGGCCTTTTGATCATAGGTGGCGGGACTATATCCCCATGAAGTATTGGCATTGGAAGAGAGACCCACACTGCTGAGAAGATTAGGATTGGTCAGATTCGAGACATCATAGAGGGAGGCCGTCAGGTTCCAATTACTGTCGTAGCCAAGGGCAAAGAGTTGGCTGCCATTGCCTAGCGGGTCGATCTGGGAAGTGCTTCCCGGAAGCGCAACCTGCCCGGCAACCACTGGATTCGAAGGGTTGGAGTTATCAACGGTATAGAGTTGATCGGCTTGCCCGGTAGTTATTAAGTAGAGTGTTGATCCGGCAAAGCGGGCCGTGGAGTAGTAATTGGTACTATCTATTTGGACAGACCCCTGAAGCGTGCCATCAGGTGTGTAACTCTGGAGAGTCGTGACCGGTTGATAGCACCACCACCAGTTGTTCGAATTTGAATTAGTGTTCTGAACCCATTGCTGGGAAATCACGGAAAGATACCCACCGTTATATTGCACGTCATACTCATCGGAGACAGATCCTTGAATGGTGATCGGGTTGGTGGTGAGCAGGGTTGCCCCATTGGTATCCAATCCATAAAGAGTCAGGCTGGAGTTCTGCCAGTCGCTTCCAAATTGCGAAACGGACAACCAGTTATCACCGGCTGAAATGATAGGCCCGTAACCCTGCGATGACTGACTGCTTCCGGGAAAGATAGCTCCACCGACAGGGTCAACGGTCATCTGGTTCAGCGTGGTCGTCGCTCCATTTCCATTAATGCTCCAGTCCCATTGCTGGGTGGAGATATACAACTGGTTGCCGACCATTCGGCTATCGGCCATCCATCCGGCGTAGTTGTTGCTCGAAACCAACTGTGTCGTGGAACCGCTGACGGCAATCATGAGCACGCCCGTGCTGGATTGATAGGTGGTTTGATCGTATTGTTGGGTGAGGAGTATCGCATAATTGGTTGCTCCGGGGCCCTGCACCACATAGAGATCTTGTCCCACGGCAGGTAGACGGTAAGTGGCAGTCAGGACGGGATTGGAAGGTGTCGAGAGATCGATCACTTGCAATCCGCGGAGTTGATTGAAGAAGTAAACTGATGTCCCGTTTGTCTCCCAGATGTCAGACTCGACGGGCGTTCCCGTTGTGGGTGTAGGAGCAGCGACTGAAGCCGAGGTATTGACAGAATCTGAGGAAAGCTGGGAGTTAGGGACGTTGGCTACAACGCTTGTGGTCTTTGCCGATGTGATGCCACTGGGTTGGCTTGCCTGCACGGCATAACTCATGGAGATGGCTGCAGGGAAAGACTTCTTCCCGGAATAGAACTTAGCAGGGAATTTTTTAACCATTGGAGGAACCGAGGCCACGGCCCCTTTCTCTATAGTTGCCCTCCAACTCTTGGATGAATAATCGGCTGGCAGTGCGATGCGAGCCATCGCCGGGGTGGCCTTGACGGAAATAATTTTGTAAATCCTCCACACCGCTGACTTAGCACTTTTGGCTCTGAACTCAATGGTCACCCTGGAGGCGCTCTTGGGTAGAGTCAGTGAGGCCGTCTTGTGCGTGGCATCGAAGCTCAATGGAATCTGTCCCCCAGGGAGTGAAGAAGCTTTAGTGGCCGCATTCAGCGGGGAGCCCAAAAAGAGAAAACCTCCTAAAATGCCAAGCATAAAAGTATGAACTCTGGGGAGATTACACATTGATAGTATACATTCACTGAAACAGGAGAAATGTCAAGGGTTTCTTCATCTTAAATCATCGTTTTTCAACCTGTAATCATCTGAAAAAAGCTTCCTTATGAGAATTCACCGGGCCAGATGCTCCGAAATGAAGAGCATCTGGTACTTGATGGCATTGGCCCAGTAGTTCCAGGAGTGATTCCCCGAGCGTTCGGTATAATCATGAGGAACGTGACGGTCCAGAAGAAGCGCGTGAAGGTTGCGGTTCACCCCGATAAAGAAGTCATCCACACCGCAGTCGATGGAGATGGCCTGCTGCCCGGGCGTTACCTTTTCCGCAAGAGTGATCACGGAATTCTCCTTCCAGCGCTTGGGATGATCCTGCAGGGAGCCCAACCGCTTCGCTATATCCCACTGCTCGGGAAAGGGTCTCAGATCGACACCGCCACTGAGGCTCACCGCAGTGCCGTAAAGTTCAAGATGTCGGAAAGCCAGATAGAGGGCCCCATGCCCTCCCATGCTGAAGCCCGCGATCGCACGTGATTCACGCCTGGGAAGGGTGCGGTAGCGCCTGTCGATGTCGGCAATGAGTTCCTTCGAGACAAAGGCCTCGTAGCGCCAAGCCGGATCTTCAGGACTATCGACATACCAACTTGAGAAGCCTCCGTCGGGACAGACAACGATGACTCCGTACTCCTCGGCAAGCTCCTTGATCGTGGTATTGGTGACCCAACTCTCATTGTTACCACCATAGCCATGAAGAAGGTAGAGCACGGGAAAGCGCCTATCCTCGCCTTTCTTATCAGCTTCCTTCTGATACGCATCGGGCAGGATTAACGTTGTTGGGACCTCCTTCTTCATCTCCTCACTCGGCACGGCGATCGTGGTCACTGTCGCGCTCCTGAGGGATGCGATCGCGACGAGGAAGGCTGCAATCAGGAAACAAGACTGGAAGATGGAAGGCCGGCCTCCTGAAATTTTCATCCTGTGTGAATGTATCAGGATGAAGGAAATCTGAAACTCACGAACTTAATTGTTTGAGAAGAAAAGGGGGGGCTGGAACCAGCAGTTTAGGCAGTAGGTATTTTCTTCTTAATCAACTCCGCCAATTCCAGACCATGGCCACGACGCCGGAAACGGCTATCACTGAACCGATCACGGCTCGCCGGGAGGGTCTGGTTTTCTCGAATACGAAGGACATTATCATTACCGCAAGAGGCGTGGTGGCCACGATGGAAAGTACGATCGCACTCGGAGAGTCGCGCAAACCCCATTGGTAAAGAGCCACGCCAAGGACTGGCCCGGCTATGGCGTTGCCGATGATCCATGGCATCGCATGTCGCCACGGACGTTCAGGGTTCATGGAAGCAGGATTGCGCCAGCGGCGGATCAGACTCGAGAAGTAGGCCAGTAGTGCCACGCAAACGATACCCCCGATTAGCCGCTGATAGGCAGATGAAGGGCCATCCAACACAATTCCGACCTTCCGATCGACCAGAAAACCCTGTCGACTGATGACAGCTCCCCATGCCTGACCGAAGCCCCCGAGGACGGCAAAGAGCACACCTGAAATACGATGCCCGCGCGGAATAGCACTCTCACGCTCAGGTGCGATGGCAAGTGCAACACCAGCCAGGATCAACGCCGAACTCACCATTTGCGACGGCGCTATACGCGTGCCGATCCAGAGCCATTCGGTGACGGCTCCGATCGGCACAGCAAGGCACTGGACGATGAGGACGGTCAGGGGAGCGCCTAGTCGTGGAAGCGCCTCGAAAAGCGCGATATCGCCCATTCCGAATCCAAGGATGCCGCTCATAATAAAAAGTGTGAGCCCCGGACCACTAAGCCCATGGCCGAAGAGATGAGCCCAAAGTCCCAGCAAGAGAAGCGCAACGAGTTGACGGGAGAGATTGGCCAACTGCGGCCCTACCAGGCCGGTCGAGCGCCGGGCAAGAATCGCCGAAGCAGCAAAGCAAACCGTGGTAAGAATAGCGGCAATCATGGGTGGGAAGAATGAAGAGTGAAGGTCATCGAGAGTAGAGCCACTGCGTCAATCGAAGACATTTTCTTCTCTCTTAACTTCCCTGGTCTATACCTTTTTCCCGATCAGCAAGTTACAATGTTTCTCAAGACCTGTAAGCAATGATGTATTCATGATACTCCCAGCGCAGAAGAACGCTGGCGGGGATGAAAATCGTAAGGGGACTAATCAATAGCTCCAACAGCTTCGCTCATCTCTCCCCTTATATATTCGCGATTCAGCATTGCGATCACGCTCGCCGGGACATTTGCAGGGCAGACAGCCTCGCAGGCGTAGTAGTTGGAGCAGTTTCTGATAGGAAATCGCTTTTTGTGGGAGGGAGATGGGAAGCAGGTCGTTCTGGTGAAAGCGCCTGATTAATGATTGGGAGATAGCGCTCCCTACGGGA
>Ga0118677_10016514_pt1 | contig 10095 bp, 11 predicted proteins | sample AliMusrvi5mmetaG_FD_86154 | JGI IMG/M metagenome (GOLD analysis project Ga0118677, IMG submission 86154)
CAATTAATATTATATTGCACTCCTAAATCTGCAAAGAAAATAACACTTCGAATCCTTTCGTTATAAATGTAGTCAATTTTACACAAAAAGGAGTAAAACTATGTCAACATCCACGCAACAAGTAACAAGAGAATTCACAAATACAGGAGCTCATACGTCATCAGAGAGTTCTCAGGTAAGGACCAGCAGATTTGATGAAATCAGACGTGAACAGAATGCTCCATCTAGAGTTCAAATTGCATGCAGACAAATTGCGGATACAATAAACCAATTCGCACCAAGCATACTTATCGGACTAGGAATTCTTCTTGGTGGCGCAGTAGCTGTTGGAGTTTTTGTAGCAGGATTAGTTGCTATAGACCTTCTTTTTACAACAGCCGGCCTTCCTATATGCGGCGCAATAGCTACTGGGCTAATTACGGCACTTGTGATAGCCAGGCTTTGTGGCAGATAAAAACAACTAGACGTAGATTTTTACTTGAAAAAAAGGAGTCTCTAATAGCTAGAGACTCCCTGAACTTACAGCAGATAGTGCTGAAAACTTAAGATTTACCCTTAGGATGCATTTTCTCAATAAGTTGTTTCATTTTTTTACCCGGCGTGAACTTAACAGCCCTGCGCGCTGGAATCACAATAGGTACTGCTGCATCTTTGGGATTTCTTCCAATCTTTTGCTTTCTTTCTACGATCTCAAATACCCCAAAGTCACGAAACTCTAATCTGTCCCCTTTTGCAAGGTTCTCTGTCATAGCATCCAAAAAAGATTGGATTACGTTTCTAACATCATTAGGATGAACTCCCCTTTCTTGGGAAATTGATTGAATGAGATTTTTTTTAGTTACTGTTGACATACGGACTCTACTCCTTGGTTGCCTGCAATAGCCGCTTTTTACTTACAACTGCATTTAGTCCCAATTGTTGTATCCCGCTGATTTTCAAGCAAGCGGTTTTTAATAAAAAAAACTTAACTTTAGAAAATCAGACGAAAAAAACAATGTACTATTCGGTCAAAATTGGGCGATTTCCCCTATGACAATAATTTATTTTACAAATAAACTTACGACTGAACTTTAACAAGTATTTTTTTCTTCTTACCCATGCCAAGCAGCAAAAATTGACCTCCGATAAGGTGATCTTGATCAATTTTCAAGGACGGATCATCAATTTTTTCATTATTTAGGTAGGCTCCGCCGCCAGCTACTAGGCGCGTTGCCTCTCCTTTGCTGCCTACAATTCCTGAAAGAGCTGCAACATCGGTAAATTTATGACCGATCACATTTTCTCGGGGTAAGCTGATATTTGGCATATCTTGAGCTATCTCTTGAAGCACCTCTATATCTAGAGTAGATCCTTTAGCTCCGGGAGCCGCACCCTCTGTTACTCTAAGTGCTTTTTCAAGACCATCCTTTCCATGAACTAGATGCGTAAGCTCTTCCGCTAATTTCTTTTGAGCGGTATTAGGAAGATACCCAGGATGGGACATGCTTTCTTCGATTTCTTGAATAACTTCAAGATCTAGGAAGGTAAGCATCCGAAGCATCTTTATCACATCTGAATCGGCTACCTTGATAAGGTACTGATAAAACTGGTAGGGAGAGCATTTGTCTTCAGAGAGCCAAATAGCCCCCTCTTCACTTTTCCCAAATTTTTTCCCATCAGCTCTAGTTAAAAGAGGAAAGGTCATTCCAAAACCAGACTTTCCTGTAAGCTTACGGATCAGATCGGTTCCTGCTGTAATATTACCCCACTGATCACTTCCCCCCATTTGCAAACAAACATCGTAAGAAGAAAACAAATGGTAGGCATCATACCCCTGCAGCATCTGGTAACTGAACTCAGTAAAGCTCATTCCCTCTTCAGATTGCACGCGGGTTTTCACACTATCTTTTGCAAGCATGCTTCCTAGTCTAAAATGTTTGCCTACATCTCTTAGAAAATCAATCAACTTAAACCCAGAAAACCACATGTCATTATTGAGCATGATAGGGGCATTGGGACAATCAAAGTCTAGAACCCTTTCAAAGTTTTTTCTAATCTGCCTAATATTATGTTCAATGGTAGCTTCATCAAGAAAAGGCCTTTCTTTACTTTTACCCGATGGATCTCCGATCCTACCGGTAGCACCACCAAGTATAACAACAGGTGTATGACCAAACTTCTGAAACCATCTTAGAACAACAATACCTAAGAGGTTGCCAAGATGGAGGCTATCAGCTGTTGGATCAAATCCCACATAAGCTTTTAAAGGGGCGTCAGCCCGCTTATGAAGTTCATCGCTCGATATAGCATCGATAAGCCCACGAGACCTTAGGCAGTCTATTATATTAGTCATATGTGATCCTTTGTGAATCTAAAGGCTAGATGCTACTGGATCGGGTTTTTTTTGAGCAAATCGTTTAATCCGATTTACTCTGCGAAGCTACCATTCCCTGCAAAATCTTTTTAGACTGCAAAGAATTTGTGGCTCTCTGAGGGGTAATTTTAAAATCTTTTTGTAGTTGCTCTGCAAGGTCAGATACCTTTTTACTAAGTACTGCGGTATTTTGGTTTTCATCAAATAAAGAAAAGGTCTCAGAGCGAAGGACAGCCCTTTGGGAAGAATGCCTTTCAATCCAGCGGTGAATTTCGATAGTTTTTTCTTCAAGAGCCTGAGGAGTAATCTGCTTTTCAAAAGCCTCTAATTTTTTCTTCAGCTTTTCTCTTGCTCTTCGAGTTTTTGCACTTTCTTCAGCACAAACCTTTTTCTTGTCTTTTGCGGCTACAGGCATGACATTTCTCCAACAATAAATCCCCAGCCAATCTTACTGTTTAAAGAATTTTAATGCAACTCTTCAACCTCAGAAAAACTGGGATACGAATAAAAAGTATTATTCATTTGAAGCCTTGCGTTGGTCTGTTACAGAGCTCCGAAAGAAAACGCTAAAAAGAGGATCCATGCCAGGGTCAGCTGGAGGATTAAGCAAACTTACGCCTGGAGGAAGATCATATCTTTTAGGTGTGACAAACCCTCCTTGATCCTTAGGAGGTGTCCCATCAATTTCACCATCGCTATATACACCTAAGTCACAAATCTCATGGGGTGGTGCTCCCATATCTGGCATAACTGTGCTAAGATCGATATCCCTTCGCGAATCGAGATCTTCCCCATGTGTCTTTAACCTAGAAATCTCAGAATCAACAGGAGCCCTTGGTAATGGAGAATAGGTTGTTGAACTGGAGAAAGTCCTCGCAAAAGCTGAATGAACCGGAACTACACTCAACGGCGTAGTCGGGGCCGGGGCAAGCCCGCCTGAAGCTGCAAAGGATCTAAGCATAGAATAGCCAGCTCCCGCAGTAGGAGTTCCTAAATGATCAGCAGGGACTAAAACAGCGTTACGAAAAGGTGCCGCTTCATCGATCACAGACAGAGCTGCCCCCCCTGTCGTTCTACCAGGAGAAGAAAGAGATGAACCTCCTGAATCAGCTCCAAATCTTGATATACTAGCACTCTGAGTTCTAACGTCTGATTCTATCGAGCTAGAGGGTTTCCTCGGGCTTGGCAGGAAAGGAGAAACCGAAGTTGCCCGAGTACTTGTTGCCGCGGAAGCAATCGACTTTGCCAATTGAGCCGCACCTGAAGATAAAACTCTAGCTGCTGTTTCCTCTGCTCGATTAACTAAAATTTCATCTATTTGCCTTATTGTTTGACAGGCAGAGCTCACTAAATATGTTTGTTCTTCCAAAGAAAAACAATCATCATGCGCCCCATTATGATTGTTTCTTAGCAGGTCTTCACTCGCCCTAAGCAGAGCTTGCAATTGTTGATTCGAATAAGACGACAAGGCTAAAGACATAATTAACTCTCCAATTCTTTTTAAGAAAAAAAGGCATTTTACTTCGCATCAGAATTTAACTGCATCATTTTCCCATAAATAAATATCATAAATTTAAAATTCGACATCCCACCCCTAAAAATACCCCTTGTTTTCAAAAATGAATTCTTGAAAAATGAAATTATGAACCAAGAAACTCTCAAACAGGCAGTCGGTTACAAAGCAGCAGAGCTCATCCAAGAAGGGATGCTAGTCGGCCTTGGAACAGGCAGCACTGTATATTACTTTATTCAAAAGCTTATTGAAAGAGTGGCGGGCGGGCTAAAAATTCAGGCTGTTTCAAGCTCTTTGCACTCAGCGGAGCTAGCTTTGAGCGGTGGAATCCCCATGGTGGATATCAACAAGCTCCCCCATTTGGATATAACAGTAGATGGAGCAGATGAGATCGATGCGGAAAAAAGGATGATCAAAGGGGGTGGAGGAGCTCTTCTTAGAGAAAAAATCCTAGCCTCTATGAGTAGAGAAATGATTGTCGTCGTTGATGAAAGCAAACTCAGCCCACATCTAGGGCAAAAGAAACTACCCGTAGAAATCATTCCCTTTGCCCATATCGTAACTTTAAAAAAAATAGAAAAGCTAGGGAACCTTGCTTGCTTTAGAAAAGCAAAAGACAACTCTCTTTATGTAACTGATAACGGAAATTATATTGTCGATATCACCTTCTCTGATCCTTTAATTCACCCGGAAATAGTAGACCTAGCACTAAGAGAAATCCCCGGAGTTGTAGAGACTGGATTTTTCTTTCACCTAGCAGGTCGCATCATCGTAGGCTTTCGCGACGGTCAAGTTGTTATTAAACCTTAGCAATTGCATCTAATCTTAAAGCCCCGTATACAGAAATTAATGCACAACCCTATGGGGACATCTTCTATGAGCTCAGATCTCATACCCGTTGTATTAAGTAAAATCATGCAATCCAAATCTTACACGGTGATTATCCTTGGCGATGACACCAAAAAATTTGCGATTTATACCGAGCCTCATGTAGGAAAGAATCTGCAGTCGTTTTTGACTCAGGGCAAAAAACCAAGACCTTCCACATTTGATCTTATAGAAAATATTTTTAAGGGATACAGCATCGACATTCTCCAAGTCGTTATCCATGATGTCGAAGACACCACCTATACCGCTCGTCTTTTTTTAGAGCTGAGCGAAGGGGACAAGAAAAATATCGTAGAAGTTGACGCAAGACCCAGCGACTGCCTAACGCTTGCTCTAATGGGTAATATACCCATCTTTTGCAGGAAGGCAGTCATGGATAAAGCTATCTCAGTTTCCGAATGATTAGTACTTAATGTAGAATTTGTTCTTGGCAAGATCTAGAATGGACTGAACTGCTTCCTTAGCATCCTCTCCCTCTGCTTCAACCTTAATTTTAGATCCTCTTGCCGCAGCAAGCATTAAAATTCCAAGAATAGATTTCGCATTAACTGTTACATTTTGGTAAATGAGATTCACTTGAGCTTTGAAAGAAGAAGCACATTTTACAAGTTCCGTTGAAGGACGTGTGTGCAACCCTTTCTCATTAATTACGACAAAAGACGCCTTTACTTTTTCTTGAATTTGATTTGCCATGATTAATTTTACTACTTTTTTTAAAAGCTTATGAAATAAGGAAATTATATTTTTCATCACATTCACATACTGTGATAGAAGATTTATGGCAACTTTTTTTTCACTATTTGCGTTTTTTAGGATAAAATCCTCTCTAGCTCATCAACAAGACCTGTAAAACGATGTATTAAAGCATCTACCGGCTCCGAGCTTTTCATATCCACTCCAGCAAGAAAAAGAGTATCCAAAGGATACTTACTAGAGCCGGAAGAAAGAAACTCTAGATACTTTTTGCGGGCAGGCTCCCCTTCTTTTAAAACCTTTTGAGAAAGAGCACATGAAGCACTAAGACCTGTCGCATATTGATATACATAAAAATTGTAGTAAAAATGAGGTATGCGAGCCCATTCTATATCGATTTCGTGATCGATAACAAGTTCCGGACCATAATATTTTTTATTAAGCTCCCTATATTCCTGTTTAAGGAGAGCTGGGGTTAAAGGAATATCCTGCTCTACTAACTCATGCATCTTCAGCTCAAATTCAGCAAACATCGTCTGGCGGAAAAATGTCGCCCTGATATCATCAATCTTTTGATTGATGAGATAGGCCTTTTCTTCTTTTGAAGAAACCTTTGCCATAAGGTGCTGCAAGAGGAGCTCTTCATGAAAGGTGGAAGCAACTTCTGCTAAAAATATCGGGTATTGGGAATATTGGTAGGGCTGATGCTTAGAGCTCATGTACGTGTGCATACTATGACCGGCTTCATGAGTCAGCGTAAGGGCGTCATTTAATGTGCCCTGGAAATTCATGAGAATATAAGGACTACTATCGTAGCAACCGCTAGAGTAAGCTCCACTTCTTTTACGAGCATTCTCATACCTATCAACCCATCTATCAACTGTAAGTCCCTTGCGAAGAATCTCCTGGTATTCTTTTCCTAACGGAAGAACAGAGTCTATAACAAGCTCTTCGGCTTCCTTGTAATTCATACTAAGATTTACCTCGGAGACAATCGGCACATAAACATCATATAAATGGAGCTCATCAACTTTAAGTAACTTCTTACGGAGCTTTGCATAGCGATGTAGAGAGGGAAGCTGCTTATGAACAGACGCTATAAGAGCCTTATAGACGCTCTCATCCACCTGATGGGGAAATAAAGCAGCCTCCAGACAAGAGCCATAACCTCTTGCTTTCTTTTCAAAGACATGTCGTTGCATCTGGCCTTGAATAAGTTCACATAAAGTATTTTCAAACTTAAGGAAGGAGTCATGTACACTGCAAAAAGCAGCTTTTCTAAGCAGCCTATCAGGGCTCCTCAAATATAGGTGATATTTTCCGTGGGTTACTTCCCTCAGATTTCCTTCAGAGTCAGTTACTGAAGCAAATTTGATATCTGCATTATTAAGTACACCGAATGCTCTTTGAGAGGTTTCTAGGGCCTTTCCAGAAAGGGCCATCAGTTTTTCCATTTCAGCAGACAATGTATATGGCTTAAACCTTAAAATCTTTTCCAGATGTATCCTATAGTCCTTAAGAGCATCTGCATCTAAAATTTTCTGGATAACTTTTTCTTCAAGCTGAAGAAGCTCTGGCTCTACCCAGGAAAGCTCTTCTTTAAACTCATAAAGAAAAGAGACCATGCGCGTATAGGCTTTGCTCGGAACTTCTGCAGAAACGTCTTCGTCATGTCTTAGGTGGGCATAGGTATAAAGTTTGCTTAAAGCCCGGTCGAAGGTAAAGGTTTTATCTAAAAATTCAGCTACCACGTTAGGGTCTGAGAGTTTACCCTTGAAAGAATCAAATTCAGGCCAGTGAGGCTTAAGGGCAGGTCTTGCCCACTTTTCAACATCTTTTTCCCATTCATCCCAAGAAAGATAAAGAGCTTCCACATTCCAACAATCATCTAAAGGAATTTCTTTGCGCTCTTTTACTCTATCAGTTTCTTTATCGATAGACGCTGTCGGCTGCGACATGGGTAGACTCCTGGTATGTAAGGTTAAAGACAAGGCGATTATTCAAATTTTCCCTCTTATGTCAAGAACTAGGATTTTTCTAAAGCAAAGATTCTTTAGCAGTCGCCCTACCTATTTGCTAATTTTATTGCTAAAAAATAGCTATGCACACTAAAATCGGGCAAAGAAAGTTATTAATGAGAACCTTCTAAAAAAAAGGAGTTACATATGACACAGCAACAAACATCTAAAAAAACGACATTAAAGCCTCTAGGCAACCGCGTTCTTGCGCAGCGTCTGCAGCAAGAAGAGACTCTTAAAGGAGGAATCATTCTTCCAGATAGCGCTAAGAAAAAACAAGAAACAGCAAAAGTCATTGCAGTGGGCCCCGGCATCGAAAATAAAGAAGGAAAATTGATACTTCCTCAAGTAAATGTTGGAGATACCATTCTCATGGATAAATACTCCGGACAAGAAGTAACGATCGATGACGAAGAATATGTGATTGTAAAACAAAAACATTATGTAACAAATCCGGGAATCCACTGAAGGCGAAGTGCCAGTTCCGTTCTTTTAACTTTCCCACCAATTGACCATAGCTGAACGTTTTCTCATTATTAATATCCTTTGGAAAACAAAAGGCAACCTTTCCAGACATATCATAACTTAAAATATCCCTGTGTTTAATGGAATTTACAAATCCGGTACTTATAAGATTGTTTATGATATTTAAGAGGGTTCTATTTGAAATGAAATCATCCTCATAACCATCATTAAGTACACCAAGCGTGTTATAAATCCTGCTATTGTTTTGATCATAATCCTTTGTCTTTGGAAGTTGCTCCACAAAAGAGTAACACGACCCAAAGGTTGCGGTGCATCGTTTATAACCATATGTAGGGTATGGCATTTTATTCCACTCGAATCCCCTTGGAATCATGCCTTTAAAATTATGTATGTATAAATTCTCCGGAAATTTTATAAACTCAAACCAATTTGACGAATACGTCTCTTCCTTCTCAATTGGTTTTCGATCATTTAGATATATAGCATTCCAATAGTTATGTATTAAATCAAAGTCCGGATTATCACGTATTGGCACCTTTGGTTCATCGTCAAATATGCTAAGGAGATCTTTTAGTCCTTGTTGCCAATCTGTTTTAAAATTCAGATCGATCTTTCTTTTGAGGTTTATGTTAACATTATCATATGTTAGATCAGAATCAAAGTGGAGAGAAACAATAAATCGGTTGTCACCGGTTACCTTTTCTGTAGCCTGAGCTACTGACAATTCATTCAAACAACCTTCTCTTTGGTTAGAATATTTTGTCAAAACATAAAGGAATTTGCAGGTATTGTTTCTGATTTCATTCTCAATTTCTTTCCAGAATTTCTCGCCACCTTTTAGGTTAATTACATCACACCACACTTCGTATCCTAATGTCATAAGCTGCAACCCGATCCATCTGGCCTGATCGTTATCTTCCGGATTTGCATGACTTATGAATATTTTGTTTCTCATTATGATCGTGACTTGTTTTTATTTTCTCTCTATTATGGCTATCTCTTCCTCCGTCAACCCATAAATCTGGTAGACAAGCTCATTAATTTTATTGTCGTAATGATTGATCTTGGCCCTTATCTGGTCCATTTGTGAAGCAAGTCTTGCGTTTTCAAGATCATTGTTCAGTTGAAGCATCATATTTACATATTGCACCATTTTCTCTTTATTTTCAGAAGACTTAGCAATAGGTATTTTTTCAAGATATTGACGTTTGAATCTCAGATAGCCACCACGGATAGAACTACTGATCTTTGAAAAACAAAAATGAAAAAGATTTGAATTTATAATTCCCAGAAGATACTTGTCATTGACAGGAATTATGTAAGTGGTATCTCCAGAATAATGACCCCAATTTTCGTCAAATGTTGCCTGCATCTTTAACGCGATCTCTGGTAAGAGAATTTTGGGCTTCTCAAATTCGGAATAATAATCGCATGATCTTAATTCCCACCAATATTCCCCTTTATCATATCTTTTCTTTGCATTCGGCTCAAATGGTTCCAGGTGTCCGCCAATGGCTGGATAATTCTCCTTTATCCATTTCCAGGCATCTTTTGGATTTTGTCCTTTTTCCCTGGTGAAACCCTTTGGAAATAAGATCAGATAATGTTTATTTGGCAAAGGTTGATACCTTTTTATTTCTTTCCCTGTGAGGAATGGTTTAATTATTTCTATACTCCTTGCGTCTTCAGCCATCAACCTTTCTTTCGTTTCACTGTCAATAACAAAAGCCTCATTGAGACCGGTCAGAACACCTCTGTAAATTTTTCTGTTTACATATTCACCCAATGGTTCACCAATCTGGGCTATTTTTTTAATAAGATCTTGCTCAATCTCACCTGCCAAACTCCATCCTGCATCACTTAAAGAGTCTTTGTTCAATTGGCCATAATTATGGTCAACATATTCAGTAAGTGAATTGAATTTTAGTGTTTTAGCAAGGGTAAGTTTAATCGGACCGATTTCTTTCCCTGGGTTTCCGGCAATTATTATACATGGATATGTAGTTGCAGTTTCAAAAACAGGGAGATCGCCAAAATCGATAATTTCATAAAGGGTATGAGCCTTTAAAAACCTGCGCAAGGGTTCACCATAATTTGCACGCATCCATTTATTAGCAACAATTACTCCATACACACCATTCGGG
>Ga0118677_10000954_pt4 | contig 10093 bp, 5 predicted proteins | sample AliMusrvi5mmetaG_FD_86154 | JGI IMG/M metagenome (GOLD analysis project Ga0118677, IMG submission 86154)
AACCCTTAGACCGCGCTCGTCGGTAGCCGACAGGAACCACACGAGTGGTCGCTGTGCGGGCAAATGCGCGCTGATAATGCCGTACCCCACTTCGGCTGGAACGGTTTCCCATCGACGCTTCTGCCATTCGCCAGTGTCGCAGGTGTAATACAATGCGGCCTCTTTGATGGGCACAGGTGCAACGACCTTCGCGCTGACACTGTCGCTGTCGATCTTCATCGGACCGAGGAAGGGCAGGGGAGTGCCGCCCCGCAAAACGCTGTCCACGAACACATCGACTTCATTAAAGGTCCAGATATGGCCGTGAGGCAGATTGAGCACCACGCTGACATGACGGAATTTGGCCGGCACCAAGCGATAGGAGGCTTGAAACGAGTCGAGCGGGTAGGCGAAATCGTTAGAGCCGTTCAAGAAGAGGATGGGGCAATTGACGCCGCCAAGGTATTGCGAGGGGTCGAAGTCATGCAGCCAGCGGGCACGCGACTCGGGGCTCATCTTCGCCAGGGAGCTTGGTTTCCAGACGCTGTTGTCCCCCAGGAAGCCGCAGCCGTAAACAGGCACAGCGACTTTCAGGCGATCATCGAGGCCTGCAATGATACAGGTGAGGTAGCCACCCCAACTAATGCCCGTGATGCCGATACGTCGAGGGTCCACTTCGGGCAGCGAAGCCACCAGCGACACGCCACGAATTGCGGCGCTAACCGCGTGGTAGGTCCACATGTCGGGCACGTCCTGATCGGTGAAGTCGCGGAACTTGGTATCGTCGCCTTGGCTGGGCCCTCCGTCCGGCAGGGGGCCATCGGGACCGCAGCCCGCCGTGTCCATTGCCAGGGCGACGTAACCGCGCTGAGCCCAGTGCTCGGCCCAATCGCGGAAGGCTTTGCCGCCTCCGCCGTGGACAAGCACCATTGCGGGAAACGGGCCGTTACCAGAAGCGGGCCGGCCGAGGTAGGCGAAGACGCGCGTTGGCTTGCCGTGGTAAGGCTCGCCTTTGTAATAGACCTCCTGCACCAAGCCGGTTCGACCGCCCCAGTCGGCTGCAGGGGTTTGTTTGAGCGCCTCCATATGCCATGGGCCAGTGTTGCGGTGGGAGGTTCCGAGCGAGCTGCAGCCTGCGACCAGCAGGAGCGTAAGCGAAAGAGGCAAGAGACGATTCATCACGCAGTTGCTTACCCGGCTTCAGCCTCGCCTGCAAAGCAGAAAGTGGTTTTTCGCTGTTTTCGGTTGAATCGGGGGCAGCAACAGCCCCTACGGCCCGCTTCGCTTTGTTCTGGACTAAACCGGTCCAGATCAGCAATTAGAGGGGAACTTGATTGTGCCCGATAAATCGCCGGTAGCCCGATCTTAAGGTATGAACTTAGCACTACACACAGGGACTAACAGCACCACGCGCCGCGAATTCCTCAAGACCTCCAGCAAGGTGGTCGCCGGAGCGGCCCTGACCGCAGCCATCGCCCGGCCCGGCTACACCGCTGAGGCCAACACCATCCAGGTGGCCCTGGTCGGCTGCGGCGGGCGGGGCACCGGTGCGGCCGCCAACGCCCTCGCCACCACCAGCGGCCCGATCAAGCTGGTGGCTATGGCGGACGTCTTTGCTGAGCGCCTCAATCGCAGTCACGACGCGCTGACCAGTGCCGCGACCAAGGTTTCCGGCTCGGCAGACTCGTGGGTCATGGGTTTCAAACCCAGCCAGGTTGATGTGGCACAAGAACGGATGTTCCTGGGCTTCGACGCTTACCAGAAGGCGATGGACTGTCTGAAGCCGGGCGACGTCGTCATCCTCACCACCCCAGTGGCTTTCCGCTGGGTGCACTTCACCTACGCCATTGCCCGTGGCCTCAATGTATTCATGGAGAAACCGGTATCAGTGGACGGGCCTACCACCCGGAAGATGCTCCAGCTTGGTGAAGAAGCCGCTAAGAAGAACCTCAAAGTGGGTGTGGGGCTCATGTGCCGCCATTGCAAAGCCCGGTTAGAACTCCTGGACCGCATCAATCAGGGGAAGATCGGGGACATCACTACTCTGAGGAGCTATCGACTGGTGGGGGCGGCGGGTTTCACGGGGCCGAAGCCGAGCGAAATGAGCGAGCTTCTCTACCAGATACAGCGATACCTCGGTTTTATGTGGGCCAGCGGCGGTTTGTTTCATGACTACGTTGCCCATAATGTGGACGAGTGTTGCTGGATGAAAGGCGCCTGGCCGGTGCGCGCCGACGGCATGGGTTCGCGCTGCTACCGGAGCGGGGAGGTGGACCAGAACTTCGACCACTACTCGGTCGAATACACCTTCTCTGACGGCACTAAGCTATTCCTCAATTCCCGCTACATGCCTGGTTGCCGCGAAGAGTTTGCCAGCTACGCGCACGGCACCAAGGGGTCGGCTGTGATCTCGACCTTCATGCACACCCCGGCCAAATGCCGCCTCTTCAAAGGCCAAAGCTTGACCCGGGCTGACATGACTTGGGCTTTCCCTCAACCTGAGCCGAACCCCTACCAACTGGAGTGGGATCACCTGGTGGAAGCCATCCGGCAGGACAAGCCCTACAACGAAGTCAAGCGCGGCACGGAGGCGTCCCTGGCGGTGTTAATGGGCCGCAAGGCGGTCCACACGGGCCAAACCGTGACCTTCGATGAGATGCTCAACGACGCGCATGAGTTCGCGCCCGGCCTGGACAAGCTCTCCGCGGATTCGCCTGCCCCCATACAGATCGCCGCCGGGGGCACCTATCCCGTCCCGCAGCCCGGCCGGCTTAAAGAGCGGGAGTTCTGACATTGCAGGTGGCTGCGCACGCGTACCTCGACCGCTTCAATCTGGAATGGTTTGGGTATGTCGTCCACGATCATGATCCGGGGTATCTTCGAGATCCCTTCAGTTATAGTTCCTCCTTCTTCAACGCCCGCAAGAGGGTGTGGTATTCGTATTCCGCCGCCAACTGGCCCAGCGCCTGGCCCAGCGCCGGCTGCGAGGGTGATACGCCCTGGGCGATCAAGTCCCGCAGCCGGGCGCCGTCGCCGGCCTCTGTGGCCCGGATGATGTTCGCGCGCAACCCGGCGGGAAGCTGGGCGATCGCGGAGAGTTCCAGTATTGGCCGGGCCGGTGCGGGCGGAACGGATGGTTCGGCATAGACGTAGTTCAGGTCCAGCAGGGTGCCGATCTTGGTCAGGAGTTCCTCACTGCGGAAAGGTTTGCTGATGAATCCATCCGCCCCGGCCGACTGCCATACTTCCTCGGAAGTTCCAATGGTATCGGCGCTGACGATCAGAATCCGGACATCCCGCCCCCCGGGCCGGTCCCGAATCATCCGGGTCGCGGCCAAACCGTCGAGCATTGGCATCCACCGGTCCATCAGCACCAGGGCGGGACGCTCGGCCTGGCAAAGCGCCGCGGCAGTCGCCCCGTCATCCGCTTCGCGCACAACGAAGCCCACCATCTCCAGCAGGTCCCGCAGGACAGCGCGATTTGATTGAGTATCGTCCACCACCAGGACCATGGGAGGCGGGCCTTCGGCTCTCAGGCCGATCACCCGGCGCGCCCGCGCCTCCGAGGTGGCCGCGCCACTGGCCGCCACTTGCACTGCGGCCACAAAGGTGAAGCGAAAAGTACTGCCCACGCCCGCCTGGCTGGTCGCCGTCAACTCGCCGCCCAGCATCTGGGCCAGCCGCCGGCTGATGGCCAGTCCCAGGCCGGTGCCTCCGCTCGGCGACCCCTGGTTTCGGGCTTGCTCAAAGGCTTCAAAAACCCGGTCCAAATCCTCCGGCAGAATGCCAGGTCCGGTGTCGCCCACCTCGAGGCAGAGGCGCACGGCTGGTTGGCCCGAGGCCGTTGGCGGAGCCGGCTCGGCGGTGACCCGCAACCGGATGCCGCCTTGCTTGGTGAACTTGACGGCGTTGCCCAGGAGATTCGCCAGCACCTGCCGGATCTTGCCCACATCGGAGAACAAGTGACGGGGAATGTCGGCCGCTTGCTGGAGCTTTAAGTACAACCCCTTCTCCTCCACGCGCAAGCGGAACATGGCCTCCATGGCCTCCAGCAGTGACGGGAAGTCGAACTGCTCCTGCGCTAGCAGGACCCGCCCGGACTCGATCTTGGCCATATCGAGGATGTCGCTGATCAGGTGGATCAGATGTTCACCGCTGCGGTTGATGGTTTGCAGCCATTGCCGCTGCTGCTCGGTAAGGGCCGGATCACGCTGCATCAACTGGGCGAAGCCCAGGATGGCGTTCATCGGCGTGCGGATTTCATGCGACATGTTGGCCAGGAACACGCTCTTGGTCCGGTTGGCCGACTCCGCGGCGTCCTTGGCCTGGCGCAGTTCCTCGGCGATGCGCCGGGCCTCGGTGATGTCCACCATAACAGTCAGCCAGAGACTGCCCGTCTGGAGGCGCAGAATATCTCCGCTGAACAGCCCGTGCCGAAGGCTGCCGTCTTTGGTTCGGACGCGCCACTCCTGGCCGGTGAAGGACTCCCGATCCGTCATGAGGCGGAGCATGCTCGCGCCCTGGTTCAGATCCGCGAACAGCCCCAGTTCCACGGGCGACGAGCCGACGACGTCGGTCCTGGTGTAGCCGGTGACGCGCTCAAAGGCGGCGTTCACATCCAGGTATCGCCCGTCCGGGATAGAGGTCAGGGCCATCGGCGAGGGGTTGTTGCGGAAGATGGCGGAGAACTTCTCCTCCGAGCTCCGGAGCTCGGAGATGTCTTTGCTAACGCCAAACAGCGCGGGTTGCCCGCGCCAGGTGCCGGCGACGACCCGGGTTTCCACCGGCACCAACGTGCCATCCTTGGCCTGCAGAGGCACCGGGCAGAAGCTGCGCGTGCCCGCCACCATGGCCATGACGATGCCGCCCGCCTCCGCGCGCCGATCCGGCGGATGCAGGTTTATCACCGGCATGCCCGCCAGTTCCTCTTCCGTGTAGCCCAAACGGGACACCACGGTCTGGTTGGCCTGTAGGATGTTCCCTTGCAGATCGAGGATGAAGCAGAAGTAGTCGATCGTGTCGAAGAACGCGCGCAGGTTCGCCTCGCTCTGGGTGAGTTCGCGGGTCCGCTCGGTCACCCGCCGCTCCAGTTGCTGGTTCATTTCGCGCAGGGCGGCCTCCGCCCGCTTCCGCTCGCTGATGTCCCGGAGCACGCCCACCGCATGCCAGGCGCCCCCCAAGGGGATCGGGGCCAGGGAAAGCTCGATCGGGAACTCGATCCCCGCTTTGTGCCGAGCGGCCAACTCCACGACTTGGCCCACGGCCGCCCCGGTTCCAGCCTTTTGAAACTCGGCAAATCCTCGTTCATGGGCGGCGTGGAAACGGGTGGGGACCAGGAGGGAGTGCAGGTTCTGCCCCAATGCCTCCTCCGCCGAATACCCGAGGATGCGCTGGGCCGCCTTATTCCAGAGCGAGATGCGGCCTTGCGCGTCCATCATGATGATGGCGTCCTGCGCCGCGCCAATCAATTGGGTGAGCCTGTCCTCGCTGTGGTGCAGCGCCTCTTCCGCCCGCTTCCGGTCGCGGCGGTTCACGGCTTCGCGCAAGGCGCGGTGCACTACCGGGGCCAAGCGGTCCAGGTTGTCTTTGTGCACATAATCGGTTGCCCCCGACCGCAGGCTCTCGACGGCACGCTCCTCGCCGATGGCGCCGGAAACGAAGATGAAGGGGAGTTCCGGGTGCAGCTTCTTGATGGTCTCCAACGCCTCGGTGCCGTTGTAAGAGGGCAAGACAAAATCGCAGAGAATCAAGTCCACGTTCGGCCCAGCCAGGGCGGCTTGCAGCTCCGACTTGGTCCGGGCCCGGATGATTTCGCAGTCCAGACCATCGGCCGCGAGGCGTTTGGCCACGAGTTCGCAATCACGAGGATCATCCTCCAGGTGGACAATCCGCAGTCTGCCGAGTGATAATGGGCGCATCCTATTCCGTTAAGGTTTGGGGTCGCTGCGGGTCCGGCGGTCGATCATTGAGAATCAACCAGAACGCTCCTGCTGGTTCGACCGCCTCGGCGAACTCCGGAAAGCTCACCGGCTTGACGACGTATGCGTTCATGGCCTGCACAATACGGGAAATGCTACAGGCAAGGCATTCGCAGCGCCAGCATCTGATCCGGGGTCAGAACGCCTGACCCACCGCGCGAGTTTGGAGAAGTATGGGGCTCTCCCGAGCGTAAATTGAATCGGCCGTCTCCTTCCTTATAAAACAGACGAGGTGTGGTTATCCAGGCATCTCCGGATGGTTTCCAGGATAATGCGGGAGTCGCAGGGTTTAGGAAGGAAGCAGGCCCCCATCTCAGCAGCAAGATCGAGGTCGCTGCCGCCGACGCCGGCGGAGTACCCGCTCATGAAGACGATCTTGAGCCGAGGATTCTCCTGACGCAACCGCTCGGCCAACTCGCGCCCCGTGAGGTTCCCCGGCATCAGGATATCTGTCAGCAGCAGGTCCACCTCGGAGGCGTGCTCGTGCCAGATTTCAAGCGCCTCGTGAGCCGACTCCGCTTTCCAAACCCGGTAGCCGAAAGTCTCCAGCAACCGCCGCGTCACCTCTGCCACGCTAAAGTCATCTTCCACGAGCAGGATGCGCTCAGTACCTCTTGGGATGGTTGCTTTGGTTTTGGATGCGTCGGCGGACAGGACGGGAGCCGGCATTCCCGGCAAAAGGATGTCAAAGCGAGCGCCGGCGCCGGGTTGGTTTGTGACTTCGATCCAACCCTGGTGCTGTCTTATGATCCCGTAGACCATCGACAGGCCCAGCCCCGTGCCCTTGTCCTGTGCCTTGGTGGTGAAGAACGGTTCGAAAATGCGAGGCAGCACCTCGGGCGGAATGCCCGTCCCGGTGTCGCTGACGGAAAGGCGGACGAACTCCCCCGCCTGAGCCTCGGGATGACCCTGAATCGGGTCCGCCTCGAGGCAGACACGGTCGGTGGTGAGCCGGATCTTCCCGCCCCGGGGCATCGCGTCGCGGGCATTGACAACCAGGTTGACCAGGACTTGCTCAATCATGCCGATATCGCCGTGGATGAACGGCGGGTCGGAGGCGTAAACGCATTGCAGGTGGATATTCTCGCCGATGATGCGTTGCAGCATCTTGGCGAGGTTGACAATTACGTCATTGAGGCTGAAGGGCCGCGCCTGCAGGACCTGTTTGCGGCCAAAGGCGAGGAGTTGCCGGGCGAGGCTCGCAGCACGCTCCGTCGCGGACACGATTTGTTCCAAGTCGTGCTTAAGGTCTTGCGGAAACTGGTCGGCGGCCATCAACACCAGTTCAGCGTTGCCGCGCATGACCCCCAGCAGGTTGTTGAAGTCATGGGCAATCCCGCCCGCCAATAGCCCGACGGCCTCCATCTTCTGCGCTTGCCGAAGCTGTTCCTCAAGCAGTTTGCGACGGGTGATGTCCTCCAGGCAAACGAGGACTTTCGGCTCGTCATCCAGCCGCACGAGGGCAGTCGAAATTGAAACGCGGGCTTCCCGACGGATGCCGGTTTGGCGCAGGATCAGGTCAGCCTCTACCTGGAGACAAGGCTGGCCGGTCTCCGAGGTTTTCCTTACCGCCAGTTTCAGCGGGCAGGTCTCACAGGTCTTCCCAAAGCCGCACCCGCGCCGATCTTCCAGCACGTCGAGACAGCCCAGCAGTTCACCTAGACGTTGCGGCGGCTCGATTAACAGCGGGACGTCCAGGAACCCAGCCATGGTTCGATTAACGCGCTCGACCAGGTGCCCGGAGTTTGAGCAGGCAGATCATCAGCGGCAAGGCGTCGTAGACCGTGGTCATTTCTGCGTGGCTACGTTCCATGCTGGCGATCGCGTGGTTGCGCTGGCGCTCGTAATCGATGGCATCGAGCGCAAAGGCGAGGTCTCCCGCCAGCTCGTGCAACAGGCTAAGCTCCTCGGCATTGAAAGCATCCACCTTCGCCGAATAGACCGTGATTGCGCCCCAAGTGCGCGCTTCCCGCATCAACGGTACGGCGGCAGCAGAAGCGAACCCGCAAGCTAGCGCGTCTTCTCTCCACGGTTCGAACCGGGGATCGGTGGTAATGTCCTGGCAGGTTGACGGGCTGCCGGTGCGTATGGCGGTGCCGGTGGGTCCTTGCCCGGATGAGGCTTCGTCCCAGGTCACAGTGATCGTCTCGACGTAATCGGTGCTTTTGCCGGCGCGGGCGGTTCTAGCGACTCTGCTCGAGTTGGGAACCACCCGTGCGACCCAGGCGAGCAGGTAGCCGCGCGTATGGACCAGAGCGCGGCAGGCTTCCGCAAGGAGCCGCTCAGGATCTCGTTCCCGGGCGATCAGCCGGTGGATCTCGCGAATGGCTTGCAGTAGCAGGTTCAGCTCGTAAACCCGAACCTCCGAACGCTTCCGGTCGCGGCTATTCATGGCATCACGCAAGGCGCGGTGTACCACCGGGACCAGGCGATCCAGGTTGTCTTTATGCACATAATCGGTTGCTCCCATCCGCAGGCTGTCAACCGCGCGCTCCTCGCCGATGGTGCCGGAAACAAAGACGAAGGGGAGTTCCGGACGCAAGTTCCTGGTCGTCTCAAACGCCTGGATGCCGCTGCACGAGGGCAGTGTGTAATCGCAGAGAACCAATTCCACGTTCGGCCCGGCCAGGGCTGCTTCCAGTTCCGACCTGGTCCGGGCCTGGATTATCTCGCAGTCCAATCCCTCCGCCGCGAGCCGCTTGGCTATCAGCTCGCAATCACGAGGATCATCCTCCAGGTGGACAATCCGCAGTTTAACATGTGTTAACGGGTGCATCTTATTCCTTTGAGGTTTGGGGTGGCTGCGGGTCCGGCGGTCGTTCATTGAGGATCACCCAGAAGGCTCCGACTTGTTTGACCGCCTCGGCGAATTCGGGAAACTCCACCGGCTTGGCGACGTAAGCGTTCACGCCCAGCTCATAGCATTTCTTCAGGTCCGGCTCTTCCCGGGACGACGTGAACATCACCACCGGCAAGTTCTTGAATTGGGGGCTGGCCTTGATTTGCCGCAGCACTTCCAGGCCATCGAGCCGGGGCATCGTGATGTCTAACAACACTACCACCGGCAGGCCCGGCGGACGGGCGGCGAACTTGCCGCGGGCATGCAGGTAATCGAGCGCTTCGACCCCGTCCCGCGCCACATCCACAGTGTTTCCCAGGCTGTAGCTTTTCAGCGCCGCCACCGTCAGCTCGACGTCGCGGGCGTCGTCTTCCACCAGGAGAATGCGTCGTATAGTGATCATAACGTCAATGAGGCTCCGGGGGAGGGGGGCTGTGTTCTAGCGTGCTGCGAGCCGGGACGGCTTGCGGTCCGAGGATGGGCAACGAAAAGTAGAAGGTGGCGCCCTCATCCACCTTCCCTTCGGCCCACGTCCGGCCGCCATGGCGGGAGATAATGCGCCGCACATTGGCCAGGCCAATGCCCGTGCCCTCGAACTCCTCGTTGGCGTGCAACCGCTGAAATACCCCGAACAGCTTATGGCCATACTCCATGTCGAAGCCCACCCCATTATCGCGGACGAAGATCACCGTTTCCGGCCCGTCGTTGCTGGCACAGCCTATTTCAATCGTCGCCGGGTCCCGCGTGCGGGTGTATTTGAGTGCGTTGGAAAGCAAATTCACCAGCACCTGGCGGAGCAGGACGGGATCGGCATGTACCGGGGGCAGCGCCTGCGTTTGCCAACGAATATTCCGCCCATTGCTTTCAGGGCGGAGTTGGTGGATGGTCGCTTCGACCAGAGCGGCCAAGTCAAGTTCTTGAGGGCGCAGGCCGGCCCGGCCCATGCGCGAGAAGAGCAACAGACCATCAATCAACCGCCCCATGTGCGCGGCCGACCCGTTGATCTCATCGAGGAAGTGCCGGCTCTCCTCCGGCAGGTTGGGGCCCGCGGCCTGTCGCAGCAGGCTGGCATACCCGCTGACGTGCCGCAGCGGCGCGCGCAGGTCATGTGAAACCGAGTAGGAAAAGCTGTCCAATTCATGGTTGGCCGTCTCGAGTTCGGCCGCCCGTTGTTTCAGGATTTGGTTGGCCTCACTCAGTTGTGTGGTGCGCTCGGTGACACGCCGCTCCAACTCAGCGTTGGCTTGGCGGACTTCCTCCTCGGCTCGCTCCCGTTCCCGAACCTGTTCGTTGAGGC
>Ga0118677_10016515_pt1 | contig 10093 bp, 10 predicted proteins | sample AliMusrvi5mmetaG_FD_86154 | JGI IMG/M metagenome (GOLD analysis project Ga0118677, IMG submission 86154)
GGGGTGGTGAGAGGATAGTGCTACTTTTTCCGCCACCCCTCACCCCAACCCTCTCCCCCTGAGGGGCGAGGGGGCAGCTCAAAACCCTAAAACTCAAAACTCAAGCTCCTCGCCCCTCAGGGGGAGAGGATGCCCGACAGGGCAGGTGAGGGGTGGCGACAGCCCTACTTCACAAACGTAAAAGGGAACGGCTCTCCTTCGTGCACTGTGATACTTGCGGCATTCTTGTGGCCGTTGCCGCCGTATGTTTGTGCGAGTGTCGCAAGATCGATCGTCCCGTTGCCGCGCATCGAGAGGTGCCATTCGCCGTGGACGAAGTAAAAGACAATCGCAAATGGTCCTTGTTTTTCCGCGAGCCGATGACCGAGTTCCGAGCGAAGTAGGCGAGGCGCATTGACCGCAAGGATGCGGTATTCGCCGAATTGAATTTCCTGTGCCTGCGCGACGAATGCGCGGTACAGATATTCCAAGTATTCCGCGTACGCCGCACCTTTTTCGCGCATTTTCTCGAACTCCGCATCGTCCTCCATCCGCTCGACGAGAGATTCGAACGTCTCGAAACCGTGCAGCGGCATAATGCTCAGAAATGCGCCGATTTCTTTATTGTTCGGCAAAGCATGTTTCCACAAATCGGCATCCTGAATGTAGGCGAGCAGGCGGGGAAGTGGGACGTCCGGATGAAAGTAGTTCCAGGCAATGCCGGTGCCGGAGTGGTTGTTATCAAAAATATGTTCGCGTACTGCCTCAACGTCGGCTTTTGCGCCGATATGATGATCAAGGACGACCAGGCGCTCGGTGCTTTTTTCCAAACCCAACAACAGCTCCTTCGGATAACTGAAGTCGACCATATAGACAATCTTTCCTTCCAGTCCGACAGGAACCGGCTCATCGTGGAACACGGGAATGTAGCTTGCCGCGTCGCCAAACTTTTTCCACGCCGCATACGCCGCGCCGAAGCCGTCGGGGCAGGAGGCGTGGTAGAGGATGACGGTGGGTTTGGAGGACATAAGGAAAGGTGCGAGAGTTGCTTGAGTATTGTGCAAAGGGGTGCGATACAGGACTCTCCCTCGGCTAAACATTTTTCGTCAAAAATGTTTGCCTGGGCACCACCTCACGGTTTCGCCTGCTGGCGAAACATCGTTCCGGCGTTCGAGTCCTGCCGCGAGTGAAGCAGTTCACTCGCTATCGCGCACAAAAAATTATATTGGAATTTCCAATATAATTTTTTGTGCGCGATACAGGACTCGAACCTGTGACCCTCCCCACGTCAAGGGGATGCTCTACCAACTGAGCTAACCGCGCATCGGTTACGTGTATACTATAGCGCAACGCCGGAAAGATGGCTAGACCAATGTCGGGAAAGCGTGCGTGGTATACTGTCAGCATTATCGTCATGTCTTCACGTTGGCACTGGATCGTCGGGGCGGTGTTGTTGCTGCTGCTCATCAAAGCGGGGTATTGGTATCATGCGAACTATCAGTCCGGACAGAACGCAAGCACGACCGCACCGCAGACACCGGCGGTCGGCTCCAATTTGACCACCGCACCGCAGGACATATCGAGTATTGCTCTTACTCAAGACCTGCAAGCGATCGACGATCAATTACAGAGGCTCGGTGCAGACATCGCCAACGCCGATCAAGGCGTGCATGAGATCCTTGCCGCCACGACCACCGCGCAGATTCCGGCCATTATCGCCTCACATACGAAGCCGACGAAATCATCGATCATGATAGCCGCCGACGCGCCGGCCACGACGACACCCACAACCACCCCGGTCGTCACACCTTTTGCCGCGGCCGCGCATGATGCCACCCGCGCCCGCGCGCCCGGCATGCTCTACAGCACCGCCTCTACCACCGAGGCACTGAACCACCTGTTCGCCTTGCTCGCGGGGCGCGGCGGGCAGGTGAAAGATCTCGTAAGCGCGCTGCAAGAAAAAGGTGGCGACGCGACAGACGCCCAGGCGACCGTGCTCACCTCGCTCAGCCAACGCGTCGGCGGCATACAACAGCTTCCGGATCAGACGAAGACCGGCCTCCAGCAAGAAATAGCGGCGCAATCCAGCGCACTGGAAGATTTGCGGGACAAGGTATTCAACGAAGTCTCCGTCGGTTCGCTGCGGGAAGACGCCAAAACGATGGACGTCCTGCTGCGCTCGTACGCGCTTAGCGTCCCGAAGATAGCGCTCATCGCGGCGACCGATCGCATCGCTACCCTGACGGATGACATGCAGACCGTCGGTGCGAAGTTCCAGTCACGCATCGACGCGCTCCTCGCCAAAGGTTCCGACGTATCCGCCGCCCAGCAGGCACTGACCGATTACAACGCCAAAACCGCCGACGCACAGACGCTGGCATCGCTCACACAGAACACGCTGCTGAACATCCCCGCCGGCACGACCACCCCAACCGCCTTCGCGGCCAACGTCGCCACCCTGAAAGACGCCGACGAAAAAATAACCCAAGCCCAACAATCCCTTCAAGTCGCCCGTCAAGACCTCACCGCCTTGCGCCGCCTTTTGACCGGGAACGACGCACCGTAAGAAACAGTTTCTAATACCATCTCCAACTAACCTCTCCACATATCCACCTCAAAAACCGGCTGCGACTTTGAGAAAAAGCCTCAACGTATCTCGATACGCTTCGTTTTTTCTCTTCGTCTCGCTCGATTTTTGAGGCGTCTATTGTGGAGATCTTGATTGGGGATGGTATAAAAAACCGGCGCAACCTCGAGAGTCGCGCCGGTTTCGTATCATGCCTCCTTCGCCGCCAAAGCAGCGATCGTCTCGCGATCATGTTGGAGCCGAGCAATATGGCGCGGCTTTTTGTCGCTCATGATATACAAGCGGACATCGCTGATGTGCGTGTATCCGGCCGCTTCTTTCGGATCCGCATTATTCCCCGCATCATCAACATACCAAGAACGCGCTCCCGGGTCCGCACACGAGGGAAGCGAGCGCACTTCTATTCGCATCGAAACGGGGCGCGAGTATTGCGGCCGCCCGCGCGAATCCTTTTGCACCCGATTCACGTGCGCCGCCAACAACACCACATCATCGTCGATGAGCGTCTTGAGGCCGCGCAAAAACTCCTCCCGGGAGTATTCCGCCTGAACGACCGCAAAGATCCTCCTCAACGAGACACCCGCCATGACACCCGGAGTTATGTTCGGCGGATTCCGCCGAAGCGTCCGAATCGCCGCCATGATATAGCCCTCGCAAGATATCTTTTCGCACTGTCCCATATCTCCCTCCACATCATCGCACCAAGAGGTACCACTAAACACAGATTGACACAACCAAACTATTTTAGCAAATTTGACGCAACAGCTTATACGGTGCATTATAGCGTGCAGACGTATTACACCCGCAAAACAGGAGCAAACCATGGGCGAGCAAAAAAGCGACGACTTATTCTTCCCGATAGGGGACACGGTCGCACAAATAAAAAGCTATCTTGTTGAGCAACGAATGTTGCCGATTAATAACGATATAAACAAGTCAATGATCGATCAAGTGATTGGCATGTTGCTGCAGTTGGATTATCTGAGCAACGAACCAATCCGCCTTCTCATCGACACGAATGGCGGAGATGTCGCGGCCGGTTTCAAGCTATACGGCATCATCCAAAGCCTCAACTCGCCGGTCGACGGCGTCGTGGTCGGCAGAGCCGCTTCAATGGGAGCTACCATATTACAGATGTGCCGGCGGCGGTTTGCGTTGCCGATGACTCGCATGTTCTGCCACCTCATCCGCTGCGACATCACTCTAGTTGATCGTGGTGAAATGTTCGATGAAGAGGCGAGGGAAATGGTCGTTGCGCGTGCACGAAGATGCCGGAATAAGACCGAATCGCTCTACATGCAGCGAACCGGAAAAACCGTCGAGGAAGTACGTCGACTTTTTCATCTCGGCGAAACTTACGACCTCGACCTGTCCGCCGAAGATGCATTGAAGGAAGGGTTGATCGACGAAATCCTCACCGACTTCAAATTCTTCCCCGGCCGCCACCAGGCAAAAGCAACTTGAACTCCGTGTTCAGAACCGCCCCACCACTCCGGTGTCGGCGGTTCTTTTTTATACGTGACCCCATTGGCTGAATGCTGATTTTTACTTTTTCTTATCGAACCATTTTTGTGCGTTAGGCCTTCGATGAGGACAGCCGGGCCAACAGCATGGACGTCGTTTCCCTTTTTGCAGGTCCGCACAAAGTCGTTTGAGATGCTCGGCTCGAGTCTCATCTTTTTTAACGATCGTCACCCAACAAATCCACTCATTCCGGGCAAGCGGCGTTAGCCCGTTCCACAACTCCAACACGCCGGCATCCGATTGAAGCACCGTTCGTAAGTCTTTCGGCACTTGATGCACAACGCCGGTTTTTATAGTCACTTTGGTCATATAAAATGACTTCTAAATTTTTGACCCTACGGGGATTCGAACCCCGATTACCGCCGTGAGAGGGCGATGTCCTAACCATTAGACGATAGGGCCGTCCTAGGTACTATAGCCGAAAGATATGAAAAATGCTATTGTTTAGAAGTTCGTATACGGAGGAGTCGCATAGTGGTCTAGTGCGCCGCACTCGAAATGCGGTGTACCGCAAGGTACCGTGAGTTCGAATCTCACCTCCTCCGTCAGTCGACACCCAACTCATTGTTTTTGAGGATGGGGTCAAAAGGGTAGATATAATATAATTATGTCAGTTTATAAAATAAAAAATAATACAGCCGAACAACTCAATCTAAAACACAATGGTTTTGGTAATGAGTTTGCACTCCGTGATTTTTTTGCTGAAAACGACAACCTTTACAATATTTTGGGTATTAGATTTCTTGCAAAAGAGTACCAGATACCAAACGGTAGAATAGATACTCTTGGTATAGATGAGAACGGTTCGCCGGTAATAATTGAATACAAATGGAAAGAAAATGACGATGTCCTTTCACAGGGACTTTTCTATCTTGATTGGTTACGTAACAACAAGCCTCACTTTGAATTGATCGCTAAAAATATATTTGGTAGTGACACTGAGGTGCTTTGGAGTAAACCTAGAGTTGTACTCATTGCTCAAGGGTTTAATCGCTACATTAAATCAGCGGTACGTGCAATACAGAATGTAGAACTCAAAACTTATAATGTTTACGATGGTGACATTTTACAAATAGAAAATGAGTATAGCCCCTTTCCTGAGATGGTAAGAGAGACAAAAAATACACCAGTGAATGATGAAAGTGAGGAAGTCTATAATTTAGAGAGCCATTTATGTAAGACAAAAGAAGATGTGCGCGTGAAGTTTAGTGAGCTCAGAGAGATGATACTAGCTCTTCCAAACGTAGAAGAAATGGCGGAACAGAAAAGTGGCATCACTTACAGAACAACTAAAAGCTTTACACGTTTTGAATTTAGAGCACATTCTATTCAGATACTTGTAAGAGAGCCTAAGTATGATGTAGATATTCAAGGAGTTGTGAAAGATGTTACGAACAATAAATGGGGTTACCTTGGAGCGATTAAATTTACCGAGGAACTAGACATTGCTCAAATATTTGCAATAGTTAAAGCCTCTTACCTTTCCACCTTATAGTTTACTGCACCTTGTCGATTTCGGTGTGTTGGATGGTGGAGGCTAGGGACATTACGCTGGTGCCGTAGCTGTTTACTAGGGACGATTTGCTGCAGGGGCTGCCGGAGTAGTAGCGGCAGGCGGCGTTGCTTTGGGCGGTGTAGCCGCCTTTGGCGGCGCCGAGGTCGGTGAGGTAGATGGCGGATGCCATAAAGGCGTCTTGCGGGTTCCAGGGGTTTGCCATACCGGCGGAACCGAGGGCGGCAGACACTCTGTTGGACAGCAACACCCAGGTGGAGGCGATGAATTGTGCCGGGCCCATCGCGCCGCCCCAGCCGACGGATTGCGGACAGGATATGAAAGTGCGGAGCGGATCGACGCCTAGCTCGGAGGCGATCCTCTGGAACGGCGGGACGTCGCGGGTGGGATGCATAACGTTGGGGAACGAGCGGCCGGACTTCACGCTGATGCCGGCGCCGGTGGAGGGGTTGGTCAAATAGCACGTGCCTTGGTTCGACCCAAGATTTGTTTCTTGGGTCAGAATGGCAAGAAGGAATGCGGGGTCTATGCCGGTTTTTTTCTGTGCGCCGAGCGCGTACTGATAGGCTTGTCCGAAGGGAATCGGGTTGGAGCCGCCGGCGAGCACGAAGAGTTTTGCGTTGATGGCGGCCGCCTCTTTTTTCTTGGCGGCGACGAGCGAGGCATAAGCCTTCTCGTTATTTTTGCTGATCGAGAGGAGTTGCTTTTGTTGCGCCTGATCGCCCTGGAGCGCTTTCTGTGCTTGTTGTATTGCGTATCGGGCGTCTAGGGCTGCGTTTTGTCGCACGACCAGCGCATCCTTTGCGGCGACACTGGAAGTTTCTTCAACCGAAAGTGCCGCCGAGAGCAGATTTATTTTTTGCTGCAGTGCATCCAGCGTGATTGCGGTATCGAAAAATTGTGAGAGGGTTTGACCGGCAAGGATAACTTCGACGATGGAAGTTTCTTCGGATTGTTGTATCTGCCGGAACGTTTCGCCGACCTCTCGCTTATGCGTAGCAATCTGCGAATCGAGTTCATTGATCTCGCTCTGCTTGGTGCTGATGTTATCGCCAAGTGTGCGTATAAGGAGATCCTTGGCTTGGATGCCGAGCTGTTCGGCGTTTATTTTTGCGGTCAAAAGATTGATGTCGTTTTGCAGTGAAGAAGATTGGGAACGGGCGACGGTAAGCGCGGTCTGCGCCTGCGCCGCCTCCGCCTGCACCTGCGCGAGTTGTGCCTCCAGTGCCGCGCGCTCGGCGGCGGTGAGTGGTGCGGCCGATGCGACAGAAAAGGGCAGCGGAAGCACCAGCAGTAGCGCGCAGAAAAGATAACAGAAAAAAGGCCGGAGACTCATTGCTTCCATTGTACAACAGTTTTCCCGCCTTTCTGCGAAAAAAGGTGACAGGCACATTTATTTCGGGAAAGGAAATAACAAGGGAAAAATAAATGTGCCGGTCGCCCTTTTTACCCTCGCGCCTTCCAAAAATCCACCCAATCTTGTAGAAAGTCGGAGCTGCTCCACTTTTTTTCCCAGCCGATGCCGGAGATGATTTCGGTGTCTTGGGCTTTGCAGATGTGCCATTCGGGGATGGAGGTTTCGTCGATGCGATCGCCGCCTTTGGTGAAGATGTGCGGTTTTATTTTCTCGAGTGCAACACAGACCGTTTGATCATTTTCAATTTCGAACGGCACGACGTAATCCACGCCGGCGAGATGGGCGACGATGTGGCAGCGGGTTTCGATGTCCATAAACGGACGACCTTTTTTGTTTTTTAAGAACGTATCGCCGTTCACAATCACGACCAGTGTATCGCCGTACTTTTTGGAATCGCGGATGCAGGAAACGTGTCCGGGGTGAATAGGGTCGAAGCCGCCGGAGGTGCAGACGATTTTGCCGAGGGTCGGGCGCAGGGCGATGAAGTCGTCGATGGAGATGATGGGGGCGGGATTGTGCATGTTTTTTCGTTGTAGTTTTCCAGGCCAACACCCCTCACCCCAGCCCCTAACACCTGTTCGCTATCGCTCACAACGGTGTTTGCCTTCGGCACCGGATTAAAAGCAAAGCAGTTTGCTTTTAATTCCCCGTGAGGGGAGAGGGGGCAGACCCTCGCAAAGATATCATTTACTCAATACAGCAGTCGATGGCTTTTTTTACGAGGCTGCCGAGTTTGCCCATAAAGCCGGACTTTTCGGTGTCGCGGTTGTGGAGGGCATTGTCGTCGATTTTTTTGATGTCGGCGACGGGGACGAGCTTCATATTGAGGCCCCAGAAAAGCGAGTAGAGCTGGTAGGATTTCTCGAACATTTCTTGGGCTTCGGCCTGATGTCCCATCGAGTGCTGCTTGGTGCCGACTTCCATCAGGCGCATCGAAGCGGCGAGCAAGTGTTTGGAGATGCACCAGACTTCGCCTTCGTATTCCTTGATGATTTTGCGGAGGAGGTCGCCGCGCATCTTTCGCACCTCCTGGAGCAGATCGTAATATTCCGGCTTGCCGGTTTTGGCGGCGGTGAAAAAGAAGTGTTCCTCGATGCTGACGAGGTTCATAATGGCGATGGACAAATCTTGGTCGGACGAGAGATCCATCTTGTCCTGCTTTTTCATCTGATCGACTTTCTCAATGAACTCGTTGAGGTCTTTGATCGTGGGGTCTTTTTGCATACAGAAATATATTATTTAGTAAGGAAGTAGAACACGGCGCTCATCAGGACGAGCATACCGACGGGGATGGCGACTTTTTGGAACGGGAAGTGGGCGCGGCCGCCGTTGCGAGCTTTTATCTCGAGGTACCACGCTGCCGAAAACCAGAATGCGGCGCTGCCGACGACGATGCCGACCAGGAGTTTGTCGATGCCGAAACCGAAGAGCGGCAACTGATTGAGCGGATGACCCATAATGCCCATCGAGTAGAGCGGCGCGACAATGAGCAGATAATACGCGACGGTGATGCTGGAGGCGCGAAAAGGGAAGTGCCATTTTTTTCGGTCGCACCAGTCGATTGTCCACATAATCATCGAGACCGTGAGCCCGCCAATCCACACGCCGGAAACGGTGTCGTCCACCCCGAGATAGCGAGAAAGCCCCACGCCCGCTGCGACCGCCAGCGTACACACTGGGCACACCGCCAGCGCCTGCTTCACCACTAAAAAGTTCAATCCGAGCATCGCCCCAACCGAAAAGGAAAGTTTTTTCATACACTGATTGTATACCAATGCGCCCGGTGCCGCAAAAAGAAAACCCCGACCGCGGTGAGGCGGTCGGGAGTTGGTGGTACCTAGAAACGGCACAGCGCGAGCTGTTCCCGGGTGGTATTTATGGAGAGGTTGGCAAAAGAGCAGAAGTGTTCGGCGTGCGCCAGTGTCGTTTCGTCCGGCTTGTCCGCGGCCGATATTTTTTTGAGTAGTTTTAGCATTTGCCCGAGCCAGACATACACGAATGCCTCCGGCGGACGTTCTTTTTTGGTACAGACAATGTATGCATTTGAGAATAGGTATTCGTAGCCGAGTCTTTTGAATCGCGTACGACCAAGGTCGTGTATGAATTCGAGGGACTCAACAAAGCGCGCGAGCTGCACGCAATCCTTCCGGTGTTTCTCCCCGCGCAACACCTGCAAAATTTCCAGCGACGCATCAAACCCTGCGCAATCAAACAGCGCAAGTTCGCCCGCCGCTGTCGCGAGCTGTAACGCAGTCATTTGGGTTCGATACATCCCCGCCTCCCACGGTTGGTCATCTGCGATGCAGGATAGCACACATTCCGTGACAAACAAGATAGCGCACTACACCTCCTTCACTGCTTCCACAGCGATGGAGAATTCGTTGTTGCGGTTGGCGAGGCGGCCTTTGATGGCGATGCAGGCGTCTTGTTTTATGAATTGTTTTACGTCGGCGTAGGTCTTGGGGAAGATGACAGCTTCGATGTGGCCGTCGTAGTCGGCGATAGTGAGGAAACACATTTGGTCGCCGCCGCGGGTGAGAATGACGCGCAATGCTTCGATGATGCCGCCGGTGATGACGGGCATACCGGGCTTGAGGCGTTCGGTAATTTGCGCAATGTTCATCGGGCGCTTGGCGAGATTTTCTTTGATGCGATCGAGCGGATGGCCGGACACAAATAGGCCGAGCAATTCTTTTTCCCACGCGAGACAGGTAATGGTTGGCACCGGAGGGGCGGGCACCATCACGACGTCGTCGGGTTCGCCGCCGAGATTGGCGAAGAGGGAATCCTGCGGGGAATCAGCGTGCGAGTGGCGATGGTATTCCAACAGACGTTCGATGTTGGCGAGCATCGTGCCGCGGTCGCCGAGCTTATCCATTGCGCCGCATTGAATGAGCGCTTCGAGTGATTTTTTGTTGAGGGTGACTTCCGTGACGGAGCGATCGGCCGTGGCGTTTTTCTTGCCGACGCGGCGCAGGAATTCGGAGAGAGACTTGAACGCGCCGCCGTCTTTTCGTTCGGCGATAATCGCATTGGCGATGCCTTCGCCGAAGTTTTTAATAGAATATAAACC
>Ga0118677_10016516_pt1 | contig 10093 bp, 12 predicted proteins | sample AliMusrvi5mmetaG_FD_86154 | JGI IMG/M metagenome (GOLD analysis project Ga0118677, IMG submission 86154)
ACAGGGCCGCCTGACCCTCCAGCGTGCCGAGGAACTCATCAGGTTGATGCATCAGGCAGCCAATCCCAGTGATACCGAATCGAGCTTCAGACGTTTCGCTGGGGAGTGGTTGGACGTCAAGGAGAAGGACACGGCGTCGACTACGTGGCGGGCTTACAGCGATGCAGTCAAGGCGGCCTGCGCCATCCTCGGGTCCAAAGCCAAATGCCACACTGCAACACTTCCCTGCGGAGATGGCGCGAGTGCAAAGGCGGATGAAAAGCGAGATATATTGAATTGGGGGTTTATACCACTCTGTCTATGGTTCCAAATGAAGGCTTAGCTCGGGGATTAGACGCTCGTAAGTTGGATAGATGCGATAGGCCGGATTGCTATCGTCGAGCCAGTTCACGATGCGTTCGAACTCACCTTTGGCAGCCGTCTGGAGTCCACTGGCCAACGCGCCAGCAAGATGGCCCCGCGCAACCAGGTATTGCGTAAAATAGTGAAAGGCTTGGATCGTGGACAGCACCGTCACGGATCTAATCCCAAAAAAGTCCCGGCAATAGTCATCCAAATAATCACGGAGGGTCCCCGCGTCCAGGCCGAAGGATGCCACAACCTTGGTCTTTCCACCTTTTTTCCCGCTGGCTTTTCCGCCCTTCTTCGCGTTCTCAGCCCAGTACCAATAGTTGAGCATGGCTTCAGCCAGGAAGCGGGCGCTGGCCCACCCGATATCCTTGGTCCGCCGCAACCACCCGGCAAAGCTCCAAGCCACATCGCCGTCGAATCGGGCACTGTGAGCCTGTTTCAGATCCAAGCCCGCTTCAGTCTCCGTCGGCAAGGCCATCTGCATCCCGCGCCTCAGCCACTCCCGGTTGGCTGCATCATCCCTGAGATAGCCCACAGCCATCACTTGCTGGCACAAACTTTTGATGGCACCTGGAGAATCGTCGCCAAGCTCCAGGAAAGGGAACATGGCTAGATTTGTAAGCCAGCGCATTCCGAAGCCGCCATCGACCAGTTCAGCGGAATCCTCGATCGCGGCAGCGGTAGGCTCCAGCAACCCGCGCAGTTCCGTCTCGCATCCTTGCCAGGCAAGCAGATCCACCACTTGGGCAAACTCTTCGATGAACCGGATCGGCTTCTGGCGGAAGAGCGCCAAGCAGGCCGGGATGCCCTCCCGCCGACCGGCTCGAAGCGACTCAGCCAGCAGGTCCAGATCCCAATACCCGAAGCAGCGCGAATACACTTCAGGTTGCTCGCTGCGAAGCCGGAGGAGTAGCGCGCAATGATCCGACTTGCGACCGGCTCGGTCGAGTTTGGGGCCGATTTCCAAAAGAAACTCTTCGTGCAGGTGGAGATAGCGGAATAGCTGCGGGTGCTCATCCAGGAAGGCCACGGTCCGCTCCAGCAGCCATCCCACTTGTTTTAGTTCACCCCTAGCCATATACACGACGTTGACCTCGTCCCACCACGCGTCCACCAACCGCTGGCTTTCCGCCGAAAGTGCGGACCACCCGAGTTTGATTGCCGCCCGGGCCGCGTTGTCACCGGCAAACTTGTCATCACGATTCTCCACAGGAGCGGATGCTCTGGCATGCTCCGCTGCAGCGCTCCGGATGTTCTCGACAGCAGCCTCCGCCTGTCTTCGATCCTCTGCCTGTTTTTGTTCTTCCGCCCTCTGCATGACGGCTTCGGCCTCGTCTTTGACAAGGCAGCACTTCTTGTATTTTTTGCCACTCCCGCAGGAGCAGGGATCATTTGGTTCCATCACCATAGCGCACGAAGCTATTCGAACCCCCTATTTGCCGTCAACTGATTCTGACTTGCAGCCGGGAGAATTTGAGCCGGGCATTGGACACCTGTTTGGCGGTATGATCGTCCGCAGGCCGGGCCGGATATGATCAAAGAAACCTATTCACCAGTCTTTCGGGCATCGGACTTATTCTTCCTTGGCTTGCGGGTCCCGGATTTTGGGTGGCACTCCGCCATCGTCCGGTCCTCGAAGTGAATGGCTTGGCTTGCAGGGTTCTGAGACACCTGAGATCTCAGGGAAACTGTACGACTGTAAAACTCGATGCTCGGGGTCCAAGGTAAAAATCCCGTTGGTGTTGGATGCGCCCTTGGCATTGAGGAAATCCACGTACTGGGCATTGGAATCTGAAATATTGTCATTGCTAGGGGGCATGGATCCGACATAGTCCAGCGCATGCACCGGCTCGTCCTTGCCCTCGTTCTGATCCATTCCGCAGGACAACCCGGGTCCCAGCGACATCAAATAGCCATTCCAGCCTGTCTGATCCGAAGCCGCTAAAACAGGACATGCACAATTTTTTTCTCATATTCTCAGCCAAAAATAACCTGAAGATTCCCTGAAATGAACCCCACCCGGATCCTCGCTTTTCTCAGCCTAGCCCTTCTTGCTGCCGGAGTCCCGGCGAAAGGCACCACTTATGCCACCTGGATGATGATCTGGCACGGTAAGGACCAGGGATGGTGGAAAGCTGATATGTCTCCGCAAGTGCAAGTCGGTGATGAATGGAAAGCGCTGGACTGGGTGGACCAGGCGCAGGTGGAGGCGCACTTGGACGGGATCAAGAATGCCGGTGTGAGCGTGGTAGTCGCAGATCTTACCAACGGCTGGAAGTGGCTGGACGAGCGTTGCAAGTTGATCCAGTCACTCTGCGCGAAGAAGGGGCTCAAGTTCTGCGTGGCTGAAAACAGCTCAGGGAATTTGGCCCAATTTGAAAGCCACGCACAGGATATCTGGAACAACTTCGCAGGCCCGTTAGCTGCCAATCAAGACACCTACTTCCAATACCATGGCAAGCCGCTGATCGTCTGTTACGGCATCAGGAGTTGGGTAAAGAGCTATCAGGACAGTGGCAGCGAATTCCGGAGCAAGTTCAACCTGGTCTGGTCATCGGGGGAGGATTCAGAAAAGGACAAGTGGGGCTGGCAATTGGAGCCATGGGTTGGGAGCGTTCCCTCCAAGGACTCGATGTTCGTAACCTCTGCCGTCAAGTGGAACTCCACGGACCCGAATGCCTGGCGCAAATCGCTTGCATGGATCGACTATAACTTCGCCTTGGCAACGAAGAGCAAGCCGGACTATGTGATCGTCGGTTCCTACGACGACCCGACCGAGCGCAATGGCTGGCTTGTCTCGGACACATCGAAATGCGTCCCGGGTCTGCAGATGAGGGACAAGACCGGTTCACTGAGCAAGACCGCCTACTACAACCGCGTCAAGCAGTGGATAGCCGGCCAACCGGACTCCGAACCCGGTGGCCTGCTCAAGGACGGGGCCTATAGGATCTCACCCAAAGCGGGAGGAGGCAGCCTGGGAGTCATGGCAAAGAGTCAGGAACTTGAGGGCGAACCGGGTGCCACCATCGGTATGAAGAACGGCCAGAAGGACCCGCAAGGACTGGTGTGGCTTTACCATCTCGGCGGCAACCACTACCGCCTCATCGTCATCGAAAGCGGTCTTGCAATTGAGGTAAAGGATGGCGCTGTCATCCAGGACTGGGACAGCCCAAACGTCGCGCAGATGTGGACGTTGTCCCGCACTCAATCCGGCCGTTACAGGCTAGTCAACGAATCTAACGGCCAAGCGCTGGCGCTCAAGGCGGCTTCTCCGGCTTCCCTTCATGCAGTGGGCAACGAGGAGGACCAGCAACTCGTGCTGCAGGAGGTGCTGACTCTATGACGGGTTTCAGGGGAATCCACCTGTAGGATCGAGGTTGCTCCGGTAAGTCCTCCCTTCTCGGGCAAGACCTAGTGAGTGCTGCGGGTCCTACGATTTCATCGTCACAGCAGTGGACACCGAGATGTGATGTTCTGTCAGCAATCGCTCGATTTTGGCTGCCGTCGCTGCTGTCGCTTTCCTCTGGCCTTTTTCGATCTCGCTCCACCACTTGGAACAAAGGCCCGCTTTGCTTGCAGCTGCGACAACACCCATGCGCAGTCTGCGACGCAGAATGATCATCCGGTCGCACAGAAGCCCCGAGCGCGGATTGCATGGCGGAAACTTGGAAGGTGGCACCACTTTCACTTTGAGCCGTTCCATTCCCCATCCCGTTTCTCTCATTACCAGGTAAAGCCCACTGCCGCCATTTTTCATGGTCCTGAGGGTGCCGTAGGTGAGGACCTTAGGGACAAAGAACCATCATGCCCCAGGAGGAATCTTTTCAGCCATCAGCGCCCGAAGATTCATTTTCCTGCCGTCCGCCACAAAGGTGCCGTCACCGACAGCATGGAGCGTGCGGCGTGTGTGGCTGTCAGGATCAATCCATGCCCGCACTCCCTCAAGGACAAACAGGTCGTGCTTTTTCACGTAGTCGATGACCCGGCATTCAATGTTTGCGATGCATTCGGCGATGAGCGGGGCTTTGACGACTTTGGCCTTCGTCGGAGTCAGCCCGAACTTCCGGAACTTGTCGGTATCCGCCCCTGAGCAGGTTCCAATTCCCACCGCAGTTTCCGCCATGTCCACGGAGGGTATGGCGATGACGCATTCCTTGGTTAGCATCAACGCGTGGAAAGAGTGGTTCCATGAGCCCGTCACGAACCCCAGTTTCGGAGTGAAGTCCATCACCAGCGTCCATGAGATTGTCATGATATTCTTTTTGCGTCCGATCGCGGTGGTGACAAGTGTCACGGGACCGGGTTCGATCAACATGAAGGCTTTCGTGATAGGCAATTCTTTCATGTGCTTGTTTCCTTTCCGTGAAGTGCGGGCGCGTTTGCCATCATAGCGCCCGGTGCCGCAGTGCCAATGAAATAGTTGGAGGACTCCTCATGAAGACTCCAGCAGGAGCTGACCTCCGCCGTGCATGGCCTGCCAAGGTATCGACCTTGAGAATGCGGAAATGCAGCGACACCTCCGAGTCACTCATCCTCCCCCCCCGACCACATCTAGCCAAGGTATCCGCTGCCAAACGGCGTGGTGTTCCATACTTCCTGATCTCGAATTTGAAATGACTGGGAATTGGCAATGTATGGCAACTGGCAACGACGGGCAACACAGCCATCGTTTCCACGCAATTGCTCCCGGAATCCGACATTCAGGCCGGTGGACCGGTGGACTTGAACGCAAAGGCAAAGAACGCCGCGACGCCAAGGAAGGCGAAAGCCACGAGGTAATTCCATGCGAATTTTTCCTTGAGGTAGGTGATCGCGAAGACGATGAAGACAACGAGCGTGATGATTTCCTGGATGATCTTGAGCTGGAACCCTGTGAACTGACCGTAGCCAAAGCGGTTGGCCGACACTTCCAGACAGTATTCGATCAGGCAACCCTGGTTTCAAACAAGCCTTTGCCCGAGGCGCACCACGCAGTTCCGCCGTCCATTCCCTCAAAGACCTGCAACTCCATGACCGGCTTATGCTCCAGCGTTGCAGCTTCCTGATCTATTCGGAAAGTTTCCTCGCTCTGCCCACCACCCTCAAAATCCGAATCCTCGACCGGACGAGTCATGAAGATGATTTTGTAGCGGTGTTTGAGCGGAAGTGAGGGAAGCAGGGCGGAGATGACTTTGACAACTTTGCCGTAGGCACGCTCGATGACCAAGCGCCTGTCTTCCTCAGCCTTGTCGAGGAATTGACACAGCCGCGCCTGCTGCAAGGCGAAAGCCGCTTCCGTCGTCTTGCCTTGGGCGCTTCTGACGTGGGCCAGAGTACGGAACGCCGCACGGTTGCGAGGCGCAAGCTTCACCGCAATTTCCAACGTGGTGAGATTGCCAGTCACCCCGGCCTCCATCAATCGCGAACACGCGCCCATCTTACCAGCCGCAATAAGAGGCCGGATAAATTGCCAATCGGCTGAATCCCAGCCGATAGCAATAATCGCGGCTTTGACATGTAAGCCGCAGCGAATGGTTCACGCGGCCTTGCGGCGGCGGCGCAGCATGCCTACGGCACCGAGTGCCAGCAGCGCAGCGGAGGATGCCTCCGGAATGGCTGTCGCCCCAGCTGTCAAATCACCGCCGGAAGTTTCCACGGCTCCTCCGTTCCAAGTGAACAGGCCGCTGGTAGAGTTATAGGTCACCGCGAGCCAGCCTTTGTTGCCAAGCGGCGTCACAAACCCAACATAACCGCTCACGTTGCCTGTGAAACCAAGTTGGACTGTGCCGTCGTTTACAAGACTGGCAACACCAGCATAGCTACCGCTGTTGTTGGCTGAAATTGCATCGCCAAACTGAAGCAGACTGACGCCAGGATACCCGTTTTGAAATGTGCTTGAGCCGGTAAAACGTCCAGCGCTATGCCAGTCAGAATTGAAAATGAGTTCCAGATAGTTGCCACTGTCGCCAGGATCTAGATTCAGGACACTGGTGTCCGGAAGGGAGATATTCACCGTAGGTACGTCTGGAGTGGTACTCAGCCCCTGATAGAAGGAGCCGCTGTCCGCGAAAGACACCGTGGCTCCCTGGCTGGTGCCAGTGAGGGCCGCCGCTCCAGCGAGACCCGTGAGATAGAACGCCAGCTGGTTGGATGATTCTGCAATCTTGGATACTTTTTTCATTGAGTTTGGTGTTTGTGTATCATTGTCTGCTGCGGGAATGCCTACCTACTCCATTGGGGTGTATGGCATGCAACCAAAAGCATGCTGTCCAATATTTTAACCTGCAAATCATGCAAGAAAATAGCAAAATATGCGTGGTAATTTTTGATTACTGCAAATGATGCAGGTGCCGTAACGGCCCGGTGGGTGGAGTTGGTCCGCGCAAATAAAATCACTTCCGGATCGCCAAATGGCATCAGAAGAAGCGGCAGAGTGTTTGAAGCGCTGACGTTCTCCGCGCCCTATTCGCGCAGCGTCAGGACACCGGTGGGGCAAACGGCGACGGCGGCGCGGGCGGCCTCCAGAAGACCGTCGCGCATGGATTCGTGGAATGGAACGCCGAGGTGTACGTCAAACCCGCGGCCGATGAACGTCAGGCCGAGGGCCTCTTTGTGGTCGCCGGGGACCTTGATGCAATTGCCACAACGGATGCACTTGCCCGCCTCGAAGCGCACCAGGAGATGCTCGACATTGCGTTGGTAGCGCATCCTCTCGCCACTGGTGAACCGATGGAGGTTTACGTCGTAATCCATGGCAAGTTGGCGCAACTTGCAGACATCGGCCTTGGCGCAATTGCACAGGACACAGCGGGAGGATTCTTCGATGGCGCGGCCAATATCGATGGCCATTGTCTTGGCCGCCTGGCATAACGGTATTCGGTGTCGATGATGTTGCTGGCAGTTGATCTGGGCCGGGTGACTGCGGTCCCGGTGATCCCTAGCGGATGCGTAGCCCGTCACAGCTTGCAGGGGGCCGCCAATCCTTCGGACCGCCTCCCAAGCGGCGGCCATGCAGGCTTGCCCGAAGGAAATGTTTCCAGTCCCAAGATCAGGCTTTCCATCCGGCGGCGAAAGGGCTCAATTGGAGCCTCTCGCAGATAGTCGGATGGCCTTTGATGATTTACATGGCGGCGAACTCTCTCTGCGCTGTTGCTTGCCCCTCTGTTTCCCATCTCATGACCCGCGAAAAAATCACCCTTTCCCAGCTCGAATCCTTCCTCTTCAAGTCGGCCGACATCCTTCGCGGGAAGATGGATGCCTCGGAGTTCAAGGAATTCATCTTCGGAATGCTGTTTCTCAAACGCCTCTCCGATGAGTTCGAACTCAAGCGGACTGCCATCAAAAAGGATTTTGCCCATTTGAGCCCCGAGTTGCTGGCCGAACTTCTCGAAGACAAAACCACCTACGGCGAGACCTTTTTCGTGCCGGTACGTGCGCGCTGGCATGCATCGTGGACCGATGAAAATGGCGAAATGGTCCCGGCCCTCAAGGATCTTAAGCACGACATCGGCAGCATGCTCAACAAGCCCATCGCCGCCGTGGAGGACGAAAACGACGCCCTCGCCGGGGTGCTCAAAAACAACATCGACTTCAACGCGGTCAAGGGAAAGACCAAGATCCTCATGAAAAATGGAAGGATCTGCTGGACCACTTCAACCAACCGGGCTTCGTGCTGGTCAATGACAACTTCGAGTTTCCCGGCCTGCTCGGCGCGGCCTATGAATACCTGATCAAATTCTTCGCCGACAGCGCGGGCAAAAAGGGCGGCGAGTTCTACACCCCCGGCGAGGTCGTGCGGCTGCTGGTCCAGATCGTCAAACCACAGGTCGGCCACGAGGTGGACGATCCCACCATGGGCTCGGGTGGCTTTCTCATCCAGAGCCACCAATACGTCGAGGAGCAAGGCCAGAACCCGAACGATCTAGCGCTTTTCGGCCAGGAATCCAACGGCACGGTCTGGTCAATCTGCGTGATGAACATGATCCTTCACAACATCACCCGCTTCACCATCGAAAATGGCGACACACTGGAGGACCCACTCATTCTGGAAAACGGAGCCCCGCGCAAGTTCGACCGCGTGCTGGCCAATCCGCCATTCTCACAGAACTACAGCCGCGCCACCCTCAAGACTCGCTTTATCCCTCTCGGCGTGTTGGATGAATTCCAGAGCGCCGGGGTGTTTGTAAATTGGTGGCAGCAGATCCGCTATGACCTGAAAACCATCATCTCCACAGGCTGGCATCACACGCTCATCCCTCATAACTGCAATAGGTCAACGACCGCATCACACACCTCTTCAAGGCCAACGGCCTGACAGACGACAGCCCAGGGCAACGCCCTGGGCGATGTTTTCCAAGGATTGCGGGGGTTAGCTCGTCGAATCAAGCCGGCATTGCCCCAGTCATCACGTGTGAGTCAGTAGCTCGATCCTCTTGAATTTGTGACCCTGAGGTCACCTACGGGAGGATTCTCGATCACTAAGGAAGCCCTTCCTCCGAGAGTCTTGATGGTGAGCAAAGGAGGCAGGCATTGGCGGAGTTCGTCGTAGTTCATGATTGTCAGTTTGATCGGTTGGTGAATTGGACTCGGTCTGGTCAGGCAGCGATGAGACCGGAGGCTTTGGTAGCTATGGCTAACAAGATGTCCCGGCTGTGTCTTGCCCTCTCAGGATCGCCGGTCTTGAGCGAGCGCCGGGTACGTTGGATGGAACCTGTCGCGGGTTGCAGGATGGAATGGCACCAGTTAGTGCCATTGGCGGGGACGCCCGTTCACATACTTGACACTGACATGATGCCCGGGTGAACAGGATGCTGCAAGGAGGACAAGGATTTCATGGGATGGCGACTCGATGTTGGTTCCACCGAGGACGGTTCCGGCGCAGTAGAAAATCGCGGCATTGGGGTCATCGGAGGCGACGCGCAGTGGGTTGAGGCGGCCGGCGTCGGGCACCAAGTCCGTGGCACCATCCGCGCCCGCCGGATCACCAGGAATGTAGCGGACGCCTGGGCAGGTCGGGATGCGCAGGCGGCGGCGCTGGGCTGACTCGCCGGAAAGCGGCACGATGAAAGCGATGCGGATCGAGATGGCATCGCCGGGTTGGACGTTGCTGAGTTGCAATTCGAAGAAATTGTCACGGACCGTTTCCACCAGCGCGGCACGGTGTCCCGGAGCTTTCGCCTTTTGATAATCCTGGCGTGCGCCTTCCACCGGTTTGATTTTCGCCTTCACCGAGCGGGACCCGACCCGCAATTGGCAATCGTGGACCGACGCATTTTCCGGCAACGGAAAGGTGTAGATGACATCGACGGGGTTGGGGCCATCGAACTCGAAAATCTGTTCGAGCTGCACCGAGGCGCAGTCGCCACTGGCCTCAAAACGGGCGTCGATGGTCTTGAGCGGAAGCGGGACGCTGCGCCTGCCTTTGGCGAGGGCAAACAGTCCGAGGGCTTGGCGGGCGGTGGAGTCTTCTGCGGGATTGCTGGGTGTTTTCATCATGGCGTGTGAAGAATGCGTTGGATTTGGAGGAGTTTGGCGGGCGAAAGGATTTGGCGACGGGTGCTCACGAGAATGAAGCCCGGCGCTACATGCCAGGATGAGCAGGTTGGCATCTCGGGTGCCTCGTCTGGAACTGTAAGGGATTCGGCCTCCAATTTACGGAGGCTGGCCGAATCGAGCCCTTGGATCCGCTGCTGCACCTCGGTGACCGAAAGCCCGCGGGCCTGCAGCGCCCGGGCGGTGACGAGCTGCTGCAGGTGGTTTTCAT
>Ga0118677_10016517_pt1 | contig 10093 bp, 6 predicted proteins | sample AliMusrvi5mmetaG_FD_86154 | JGI IMG/M metagenome (GOLD analysis project Ga0118677, IMG submission 86154)
CCTCTTTACTGTCGGCCGTTAGGCCGCTTTCATCACCAATTCACCAACGAATTGTGCGGTACAGCCTTAAAAAGGTTGCCGACAGTCTCCACGAGTTTGTGAGGATGTCGGAGTGGAAAGCGGCCTATGTAAGGGACAAGAACATATACACGTTCGAGGTGGCACCAAAGCCGAGTGCGGGGGACAAGTGGGGCAAGGCGAAAATCGAGCGAGTAAGCGAGTTTAAGACGGGCGATTTCGACAACCTTCGGTGGCTGCGGTACAGCCCGGAGAATGGGAGTTTTCTGTTTTGTTCCCGGCCAACGAACTCGAACTGGAGGTATCTCTTCAAGCTGGACGCTGGCACCAAAGGAGTAACCCAGTTGACGGACGAGGACACCTATAACGGACAGTGGCTCGAACAGGGCAAGGGCTTCGCTTACGTTGGGAACACAAACAACAGTTTCTTTCTCGCCGTGAGGGGCGAGGGGCCGGGACTGGCAACCAACTTATTTGCCAATGGGAGCGTGGCTAACTATGTGGTATCTGAGAGCGGGCACAGGATCTACGCGACGGCTTCGCTGGGGATTGAGCCGCAGGGGATTTGGGAATATGATGTTGTGGCCCGAACCTTGCGCGAGGTGGTGCCTGGAAGCACCCGGTCGGGATCCGTGTGCCGATGGGTCGAGCCGCAGGAGTTCCGGGCAAGGTCGTTCGATGGCCTGGAGATCCCGTACTTTGTCGTGCCGCCGGTGGAGGTGGCGGGCGACAGCCGGTCTTCGCCAGGCGAGATCGGCGCCGGCGGTAGCAAGAAATATCCCGTGATTGTCTTCCTGCCGCCGCAATCCTTCCAATACCAGCGGGGCTTCGAGGCGCGGTCCCAGATGATGGCCAACGCGGGGTTTTACTTCGTTGCCGTCAACTACCGAGGGTGCGATGGCTACGGGAAGGCCTACGCCAGCCTTGACGACGCCAACGGGGCGGCGAAGGATGTGCTGGCAGTTTGCAGCGAATTGGGCAAGATTCCAACCGTGGACTCAAGGAACATGTTTCTCTGGACGAGCAGTTCCGGAAGCAGCGCGGCCTTTGAGTTGCTTGCCGACGCGCCAGAACTGTGGCGGGGTGCGGCTCTCATCAGCCCGGTCCGTTGGCATGATGATGGGCGTTGGCGACCCAAGCAATTTCCCGCACTGCTCTTTACAACCGGCGACCAAGACCCTGCCCTCCCCTCGCTCAGAGAATTTAAGGCTTGGGCCTCAGGGAACGGCGTTCAGGCCAAGTTCGTGGTGTACAATAATTCGGGCCACACCACCTACAACTCGGACGAGGTGAGAGCCAACCGCATGCTTGTCGCGCGGTTCTTCGTGGACCATGTCAAAAAGTAGGAGTTTGGCCGCTCGCTTCCCTACCTTTCTGGTGATGCTCGGGGCTGCGGTCCTCGCCGGAGCCCTCTTTTGGGCAAAAGGGCGCGATCCCTTCGAGCGGGACTGGTTTACGCTGAAGATTCCCAGCGGTGAAAAGTTTGAGTGCGTGCGCGTGTCGCCGAGAGCCACCGCGCCGCCGTGGCCGATCGTGCTGTACTTTCACGGCGCGAACGGGACCATTCTTGGCAGCGGGGATGAGGTCAGGCAGATGGCGGAAATGGGTCTTGCGGTTGTGGCAGTGGAGTACAGCCAGACCAACCAGGGCAAGTTCGGGGAGCAGGTCATTGCTCTGCAAGAGTACCTGGTGCGCCATGCCTGGGCGGATACCAATCGTATTGCTTGGGTTGGCATGAGCCTGGGGGCACAACGGACGCTCGCTCTGCTGTCTAGCGGGACTTTACAAGATAATGCGAGGAAAAGGCGGGCCCGAGGCCGTGGAATCGGCGTGGGCTGACGATTCGGGATGTATGACCTAAGCGCGCTGGTAGCGGCTCAAATTGAGTTTGGCGAAGAGGGGCTGCTGCTCTGCGTCCAATTCCGACAGGCAGGTGGCCGTGGGCGGTTGCTGCTGGCCGGGTTGGCGAGGATAGACCAGCAGGACTTCCTGGATGCCGCTCAGCAGTTCGAGCGCTCGGTCCATGCTCAAATCCAAGCCCTGCTGGTGGAGGGTGCGCTGGAGCAGGGAGGTGAGTGTCAAGGCCAGCACGCAATAGAAGGCATGGACCCGGATTTTACTATCGGTCCAGTGAAACATCGGCGCCCACCCCAGGAAGTGGGGATTCTTCATGTCCCGGAAGGCGCTCTCGATCTGGTTCTGAGAACGGTAGCCGGCGACCAACTCCTCGTTGCTCCAAGCGTCGTTGTCGGTAAAGAGAATGGTTTTACCCAAGTGGGTGCGCACGAGGCGGGAGAAGGCAGCGGTGTCGGTGCGATAGGTCAAGGTTGGCACGGGGCCGGGTTGCCCCCGCCAGCGGAGCAGGGATTTGAGGAATTGGCCGTTGAGGATTTGCTCCACCCGCCGGGAGACGGTTTGGACGGTGGGGGGCTGGCCGCCTTTGACCTTCCCCAGTTGGCGCCGCCGTAGCGAAGCCTGTAACTCATCGAGCTTGCGGCGGGCCTTCTGGAGGCTAGCGTTGATGCCCTGCAACTGCCCTTCGAGCAGTTGCTCGTTGTAGGTGACCACCACCGTGCGCTCCTGGTGGAAGACTACTTTGCGGGTGCGATAGGCCAGGCAACCGGCGAAGCGTTCTCCGGCCAACGGCTGAAACTGGTCCAAGGGGATGGCTAGCAAGTCCGCATGCTGGGTAGGGACGAGCGAGCCGATGAAATGAAAAGGGGAGGAGTCGAGCACCGCAAAGGCTTCCGTGGAGTTGTTCCCTTTATCAAAGATCAGGGTGATGTGCTCACAGCCCTGGGCCAGTTGGCGGTAGCGTTGGCTCAGTTCCTGGCTAATGGTCTGGAAGGCGGTGGCGTCGTTGACGTTGCCCGTATAAACTTTGTGGAAGAGGGGGACATGGAAGTCGGTGCTGACGAGCATCCCCAGGTTGACTTGGCGCAGGTCGCCGCGTTTCTGTTTGTTGTGGCCGCGGGCGGGCAGGGTGGCGGGATTGCGGGTGTTGATATAGGTGAAGAAATTGGTGCCGTCATAGACGAGCGTGCGCAGGTTGAGCTTCAAATCGCGCACCAAACGTTCGGAGAGCTGACGCTCAATGGCCACGATGTCCGCTTCGTCGATGCGGTCCATGTGGTTCCAAAACGCCTGGCTGGAGAGTTGGTCGGTGGTGGCCGGTAGCAGGCGGGTAAGGATGCTTTGGCGATGCCAGCGGGCCAGTTGGGCTTTGCTGCTGGGAGCGACGGCGCGGTTGAGCGCGGCCAGCAGGAGGTATTGCCCGACCGACAGGCCCTGGTCCCGCTTGGGGAGTTGGGCATCGATTAGTTCCGCCAAGCCGAGTTGGACGGCTTGGTCGTAGAGCGCGGCGATCGCGCCGAAGGCCAGGACTTCGGCCCGCAGAGGTGTCGGCGGGGTCTGGGCCTGCTCGACGGTTTGGAGGAGGCGTTCGAGGGAGCCCAGGTAGGTGGTTTTGACAATTTTGGGCCGGCCGTCGATGCGCTGGCAGTGACGGACGTAGAAGTAGGGGCGGCCCTTGATGAGTTTGCGCGTGAGGCTGGGCATGACTGTAGTTAGGTCATACAGACTGCGTTATATAGCTGGCATCGGGGCCGCAATTCATCATAGGAGTAGCATAGAAGGTATTAACACGGTTTGTAAAGCTGGAAACCGACGCAAAAAACACTTCCCGCTGACCCATTCGCGTCAATTGGTGCGGATGGCGATAGTAGTTAGGTCATACAATACCCTGGAAGATGGGGGTGGAACCGGAGGCGAGGAGAAGCGATCGGGAAAGTGAGGGAGAGCCTGATACGACAGGCACAAAACGAGGTGTCGGCACGCCGACGATCAGAGTCCACGGTGGCGCAGGCCAAAAACTGCTATTGCAACTTGTAAAGTCCCGCTAGGCGCCCGCCCACCATAAGTTGTCTTCTACTGGCCCACAGCGCGGTAAAAGAGTGGGCCGGGGCCGACCGGGAACTCGGCAGTAACAATCGGCCCGTTCGTTCCGGTGACGCCACCACCCGCCGCTGACGCCCACGTCCCGCCGGTGAGAACGCTTTTCTGCTGAATACTGATGGGCTGGTTCGGATACTGCGCCCGCACAGTGAGACGGAGGTTCCCGCTCGTCAACTGACAATCCGTAATCTGAATGGTCGGCTGCGCCACCAGTTCGATGGCGTTGACGATCGTACTGTATATCGTCGCCGCAGTCTGGTGGCCTTCGATGAGCAACTTGCCAGAATCTGAGGAAGTCAGCAACGCGCCAAAGGTCGCTGTGTAATCGTTCGTTGGAACATTGAGACCGTCAAAAGTGTAACCGGTTACGATCGGGACGGGTGTGCCGGAAGCCGTTTCGATCCAATCAGTGACCTTGTTATCGCCTGCGGTTGTCTGCCACCACGACCACACCGTCAGGCCATACTTGGTGTTGGGCGCGAGGCGTTCAATTAAAACGCTCAGGCCGGCCCCGTCTTTAGAGTCGCGAGCCATCAGCATATCATCGTAAAGCGCAGCCTGGGTGAAGGCCGGGGGGTTGTTTGTGAGCGGCGTGTTGCCCGTCGTGGCATTCACGCCCCGCAGGCGCTCCTGAAGCTCGGACACAGTGGTGCCACCGATCGGTGAAACGGTCACTTTCACTCCGCTAAAACTGTTGCCGTTCATCGAGAGGTTCCATTCCGAGAAGCCGGACTGGATGTCCGGCGATCCCGACAGCCCGAAATCGAGCTTCAGAACCTCGCCGTTCGTCACTGGCGCATACGGGATAACCGATAGTTGCGCAACACGACTGGTGATAGCCCCCGCCACGTTCGTGATGACCACCGAATATCCTGTCGCATCCGCAGGGTGCACATGGGCAAGAGTCAGGAGGTTGCTTTGAGAGCTCGCATTAACCAGCGCCGAAAGGGGGACACTGTTGGAACACCATTGATAGCTCAGCGGGGCGGTGCCAAGCGCCTGCACGGAGAAGCTGACTGTGTCACCCGCGTAAACGCCATTGGTGACGTCCGCCGGTTGCATGACAATACTGGGTGCCGTGGCGGAAGTCTGCGCCGGTATGCCATTGGTCCGGATTTGCTGCATTTCCGTCCAAGTCAAGCGCCGGCTCCACTGCGCGACGTCGTCCACGGTGCCACCAAAGAAGTTATTCGTCGTGCTCCGCACCATGGCTCCGAGCGCCGTCGTGTTCAGCGTGAGACTTCCGGGGGTGTACGAAAAATCCGTCGCATCGACAAGGCCATCAATGTACAAGCGAGCGCGGCCGTTCACATCGGTCCAGACAATGTGGTGCCAGTTGTTGTCGAAGACCGGCCCTGTGCTCTTCCGATTGACGACCGCGGTGTTCCCATCGGTTCTCACAAGCACGACGAGGTTGCTGCCTAACCCGCTCGATTCAGTACTGAAGCCAATGACCGGGGTGTCTGTGGTGCTGGAGCCCTCCATGTAAACCGTGCGGCTGGACTGCCCTCCCCCTTTGATCCAGAAAGCGACGCTGTAAGCGTTTGTGTTGTAAATTGGCGAGCCGCCTACCCGCTTGGCGAATTGGCTCCATCCGTCAAACATCAACGCGTTGCCAAACTGTCCGCTAACCAGGCTGCTCCCATCCATCAGGTTGAGGGCCATGTCATTGTGGTTGTAAACGTCGGGAGTCACAGCCGGGGAGTTGGTCACCTCATCGAGGGGCCAATAGGCGATCACACTTTGGCCAACGTTTACCGGCGGATCGGCAACGACCACCAACGTCGTGCTGTTGGTCAGCGCGCCGAGAGAGTTGGTGACAACGAGTGTAATTTGGTTCGTCTGCACTGCGGTTAAGCCGCTCAACGCCAGAGTGACATTGGTTTTGCCGGTGAGGGGAACACCGTCCCTATACCATTGATAGCTTAACGGTAGCTTACCAACCGCCCCGGCTTGGAACGTGGCAAGATCACCCAGGTAATTCGTACTGGGAACAAGGGGTTGAACAAGCGTCGGTATCGCCGGCGGAATGGGTGTGGAGATGGAGTTGGTGCGGACCTGGTTGACTTCATCCTGCGAAAGGGGACGCTGCCAAAGGGCCACATCATCCACTGAGCCTGTGAAGTAGCTGGCACCCGCCGTCCGCAGCAGCGCACCAACCGCTGTGGTGTTCAACGTGAGCCCGCCTGCTGTGTAGGTAAAATTGGTGTCAACAACGCCATCCACATACAGTGTGGCCGCTCCCAGGTTATCAACCCAGGCCACATGATGCCAGGCGTTGTTAAAAACGGTGGCGTTGGAAACCTTGTCGCAAACGAGTGTGCCGCCCGTTGTCCGAACCATGACGTGCAATTTGCTGGTTACGCCTGAGCCTCCGCTTTGGAGTTGCAAGAGTGGATTACTGCTGCTCGTGTTGCCTTCGGCGAAAATGTCCTTGGTGGTCTGTGCTGCGCCTTTGACCCAGAACGCCACGGTGTAGCCCCCGGGAGAGTTGTAAATGGGCAATCCGTTGACATTGAAATCTGTATCATGCGTCAGGCCCAGATACTGCGAGGTGCCATTGAACGTCAGGGCATTGCCAAATTGGCCCGCAGCTGAGGTTGGGCTGTTGTTGACGGTCAGATTGTTGCCGTAAGCCAGGTCAGGGGTGGTGCCGGCAGCGATCGTGTCCAGCGGCCAATAGGAGACAAGGCCCACCCGAAGATCGTCGGCGGAGGCCGAACTCAGTCCAACGCTCACGATTAGCGCGGCGAGGAATAGTGTGGGGGAACATATCAGGGTCTTCATAGGAGTTTGATTGATTGTTTTTGGTTTGCTTATGTCATTGATCGTGTCTTTGCTTGCATTCGTGAATCAGTTCAATGGAATGATCATTTGTCCGTGAACAATAGCAGACGTGCTGGCAACGGCATGTCATAAAGATTTGGACGCGGGAAGAAGCAGCTGCGCTGCTCCCGCAAATATAGTTTGGTTTCATTAATCGTGTCTCTGCTTGCATTCGTGAATCAGTTCAATGGAATGATCATTTGTTTGTGAATAATAGCAGACATGCTGGTAACGGCATGTCATAAAGATTTGGACGCGGGAAGAAGCACCTGCGCTGCTCCCGCAAATATATTAACCTCGCTGGACCCTTTGTAGGGCGATGATTTCTCGCCGAGTGCGGACGTGGAGTTTCTCGTAGATGCGCTGCACGTAGGTACCGACCGTACCAAGCTTCACCCCAAGTTGATCGGTCATTTCTTTGTAAGAGTAGCCAGCCACCAGTAGTTGCAGCACCTGGTCCTCACGGCCGGACAACAGCGTGCCCTGCCCTTTGTCATCGGCCGTTGGCGGTGCCGAGGCTGGCTGACTGAAGGCGGCAATGACCTTCCGCGCGATCGTCCGGCTCATCGGCACGCCGCCGGCACGAATCTCGCGAATGGCCTGGAGCAGTTTTTGCGGCATCACAGGTTTGACCAGATACCCGTGCGCCCCAGCCGCCAGGGCGCGAAAAATCGTATCCGGGTCCTGATAGACGGTGAGCATTACAATCTGAGTGCCCGGCAACCGGGGGGCCAGTTGCCGGACGCAGTCCACACCGCTGAAGTCTGGTAGATTAATGTCCATAATCACCACATCCGGCCGCAGCTGGGGCAACCCCGCCAGGGCCGAGGTGCCATTGGCAAACCCGCCAGCACACTTGCAGTCCGAAGCGCTGGACAACACTTCGCATAACACCCGGCGTAGCCGGGCATCGTCCTCCACCACTGCGACACGAATGATACTCATGATTTTTCTCCCCGGACGCTTGCCCCAGGCAACGGCAGGACCAGTTCGATCCGAGTGCCCTGCCCTGGTTGACTGGTGATGCGAAATTCGCCGCCAATAGCTTCCATGCGCTGCCGCATGTTGGTTATGCCTTCATGTGTTCCGTTTTCAATGGGGACCACCACCGAAAATCCGTGGCCATTATCTTCGATAGCAATCTGCAGACGGCCATTGTTCACCCGCACAGCGAGGCGCAATACGCTGGCGTTTGAGTGTTTTACGACATTGTTCAAGGCCTCCAAGGCCGCCAGAAAAAGGAAGTGTCGCGTTTTCCCTGGCAACACCACGCTCGGAAAGGTGGAGGGAATATCAAAGCGAACCGACAGTCCGGCCGCATCCAGGAACTGTTCACTGTATTGTGTGAGGTAGTTTACAAATCGATCCAGGGTGTCGTTCGCCGGATTGACCGCCCATACAATTTCATCAACGGCGCGGGTCAATTCCACCGCGGATTGGCAGACCGAATCCATCCGCCGCCCGACCTCCGGTGAGGCAAGAGGAGCGGTCTCACGCCGCACCCAATCGGTCAGCATCGCGATGGTAGTCAACCCAGCGCCAACCTGGTCGTGCAGGTCGCGCGCGATGCGGGCTCGCTCATTTTCCATTTCCCGTTCGCGCTCAAATGCCTGGAGCCGCCGTTGAAGCCGCCGCTGTTGAACATAGCGGCTAATAAGCGCGGAACCCACCCCTGTGGCTGCCAGCAGGACCAGCCAAAATTCCGTTCGTTTATATAGCGGCGGCACCACCAGCAACGGCAGCGAGAACTCAACCCCAGTTGGTTCCCCGTTGGCTTTGACGGCAACCACCCGGAACCAATAGGTCCCGCGCCCGAGCCGACTAAAACGGGCTATATCCGGGCCGCTGCTGCCCAGGCTGTGCGCTGTCTTCCACTCCAAAGTTACCTGGTCGCCGGCGTTCACAGGTATGGCTTTCTCAGGACGAAGCGCCCAGTTACCGAATCGGGCGCGGTCGTCATCGTAAATCACCAGCACCGGATGCGGGACTGGAACCGGACGGGTGCGCAATTGCGCGAGCTCAGCACGTGAACCTTCCCGGAACCAGTTCGACGGTGTCCCTAGCGGGTTCGCCATATCGGTGCCCCGAGCCGCGGTCAGATCGAAGGATCGGGTTGGACCATCCGCACGGGGTTTAACTGTTACCAACATTTCATCAACGGCAATGACACCGATAGCGGGATCGCCCGAAAGAATAGCCATACTCATACTGGCAGCGCGTTCCGGGGCGAGCATGTGCTTTTGCCGGAGAACAAAGTCGGATGTTTCCACCTGGTAACGCCAGCCAGGTGTTTCACCTTGTATGAGGTATGCTTCGCTTCCTATCACCTGGTTTGCGTGGTCGAAAAAACGCGCAAGAATCTTTGTGGAACTTGTTGGCAGGTCGTGCCAGCCTTCGTCAACACCCTCCAGCTTGTAACGAAGTCGCGGGCAAGGACGCTCCGTGGTATCGGCGTTGCCGAAATGAAACTGCACTTCGCGCGCCGAGGAGGAAATAAGAAGCGGCTGTGCGGATGGGGCGGAGGATCTGGAAAGCGGCAAAGGCACTTCCTGCCCGTCCACAAGGACCTGGATAACTGCCAGGTCCGCCCAGCTTTGGGTGGGGCATAAAACAAGCCCGCAGAGCAGGCCGCTCACTCCTACGCTCAAGAATCGCGGACTCATTAACACGGGAATCAAAGCACAGGCTTCACAAGAGTTTAAGCATTTTGTTCATTACTGCTGCGGGATAAGGCTACCAAAGCCCGCAGCATCCATTCCAAGAAGCTCCCTTTGTGCTTGTTGATACCACGTCGGGACCTGCTCATAAAAACAAGGTTAGCGGACTTCCTGGTAATAATGCCGGAACATCCCCGTTTCGTGGTGTCATAAAGATTATGACACGGACACAATGAAACTGCTGCATTTCTCCTTGGGGGCGGACGAGTGAGACGAGCAGGACGGCTGCCGGCGGGTTGGGCAAACGTTTGAAACCGGCCATCCCGCAGCCGTTGCAACAGATCCGGTGCCTCCAAGCTAACCCACAAATCGTTGCGACTATCCACAAACAAAGCCCAAATGGCGTCGCTCCCCAAGCCGTCTTGGTGCCGAAGTGATATGAATTTCCCATCCCGCCAGTAATATGGTTCTTCAGGAATTACCTGGTGAATTTTCATTGGGTTTGTTTGAGGGACGGGAGGGAAGAAGCTTTTAGAGTGGACTTCTGAACTGGCGCTGGGCCATGCGGAGCCAATCGGTTGGCCGTGGACCTACCGCTTCGCGCCGGCTCTCGCTCCGCTCCGCTGCGCTCGGCCGGG
>Ga0118677_10016519_pt1 | contig 10092 bp, 3 predicted proteins | sample AliMusrvi5mmetaG_FD_86154 | JGI IMG/M metagenome (GOLD analysis project Ga0118677, IMG submission 86154)
GTGCGGGGCGGTCGGCTGGAGCGGGGCGGTCGGCTGGTGAGGGCTGGCCGGTTGGTGTTGTTGTGCGAACGCACCCGAAGTGGCGATGACGAGTGAAGCGACTGAGGGAATCAATGATTTCATGTTAGCTATTTGGGTTGGCAAGTGGGAGTGATGCGCCCGCCGGATGGCGAGCTGTCGTGGCTATAACAACACCGACAAGGAAAAGTTTCTGTCAATACATCACGGCAAGCGTGCAAGTTCAAGGATTCGGGAGATCCAGCTCGTGCTCCATCACGCGGATGAAATCGGACTCACCGGAGGGCAAGCCGTGGAGGATGCGCTTGCCGCTGATGAGTAGCTTTGGCAGATTTTTGCGACTGGCGGAGAAAGCCACCCAGTCAAGGACGTCGGCTTGGATGAGTTCCTCGATCCACGGATCGCGCAAGGCGGTGTCGAGTTCGGTCTGCGACATGAGTTTGAGGGCCTCGGAGCGGGCGGCCGCCGCGGCCGGTTGCTCGAGGAGGTGTTGGTGGAACGCGGCAAATGCCGCCGGGTGGGTTCGCCAGACGGCCAGCGCCAAGCAGGCGAGTTCGCAACTTCCCGGGTGCTGCACATCGGTGGCAGAAAGACTGGGATTGCAGGCACATTCCAAGGGGACGGGCAGGACCACCAAGGCGATGTCATCGGGGTGTTTGGCCATCAGCGCGGCCAAGAATCCGCGCATCGTCTGACAAGCGGCGCATGAGTAATCGAAATACTCCACCATCACCCGCCGGGCGTCCGTCCGCCCCAGATGCGGCAGCGCGGCCACATCATAGATTTTTCGGCCGTCATCAAACGCGATCTTGCGGCCGTTGCCGCGCGCGTGAACCGCTGTCCCCTGCCCTGTCCCCTGCCCTATCGCCCTGCCACCGGCCTCATCGATGCGGTGGGTCATCGGCCGCGGGCCAAGCCCCTGAACCAGCCCCAGCGTCAGGAGCGCCGCGGCAGCAGTCAGGCCGAGCGGCTTGTCGGGGGGGGGAGTGGCGGGGTCGAGGGACTGTCGCCAAAATCCCAACGCGGTGAGCAAGAGACCGATGGCGTGGGTACACATACACCACAGGCAAAAGCGTCCGATCACGAGTGCCTGGAGCAGCACGAACCAAGCTGCCGCGCCCAGAATGACCCCCAAAAGCGGAACCACCAAGCGTTTGAAGTTAGCGACCAGCGCCACCAGCAGGGCGGCATAAACCAGCCCGCCAAAGCCCGCCACTGGCAGTCCGAGCACTTGCGCCCATCGCGATGAGAGCAATTCATCGCAGGAACTGCCGCCCCCACAACCGGCGATTCCACCGCCTAGCACATGCCGATAACACAGCACTAGGTTGAGCGCCAACCCGGCAAGCGCAAGCGCGACCATGCAACCTGTCAGCCAGTTGGCGGCCCGCGCCCCGTGTGCGCCCGGCTGGTGAGGGTTCATGGCGTGGCCACCTCCACTTTCACCCGCATGAATCGTTTCGCCGAAGCAGGCCCCAGCGGCGTCAGGTCGCGTACGACCAAGCCCGACGGGACATCCGCCGTCACTACGGTGGCTGCCGCACCGGACTGCCAATGGGTCATATCAGAGCCAACTTCCACTGTGAACGTCGCCGGATGATCGCTGCGACGCGGTATGCTGATTTGCAAAAACCGCTGCCCACCAACCGTCGCGATCGTCACCGGCATCACTGGCACTGCCCCCGACTGGCGCGGCGGCAGGCCAAACACATATTCTAGCAAATTCGTGACACCGTCGCCGTCCGGGTCGTCATTCGGGCCGTTGAGCGCCACCCCGCCCAACTCGGCTGCCTGCCATTGCGCCCAAGTGGAAACCGGCGAGGAGATACCGCTCACTGCGGCGGATTGCATCAGGTACGGCGAACCGCTGGCATGGATGGCACCGAGCACCGCAGTGGCATTGGCGGTGTTCCAGTCCAAGCCAAGCGGATCCATGGAATTGGGTGCGGGCCAGGTCCAGGTCGAGTTGCGGAACAAGATCCATTCGGACACCGTCACCCCACCTTGAAAACCCCAGATGTAGGCGGTCTTGCCGACGGTAAATGGAGACACGTTAGATGTGACTGTGAACTGGCCCTCGAAGTGCTGATTGGGAGCGTTGTAGATGACTCGTTGTGCCGGCACCCAGTTGGCAACCCATTGCGCGATGTTGGCGGCACTCGGCACAAAGGTGCCCTTGAAGACTCCCAATTCAAAGTTGAACGACCCGCCCATGGGTGCCCCGGAACTCGTTACGTTAGTAGTTGCATTAGGATCATTCTCCCAGACTATGGTTTCCGCGTGGACGGCTGCCGCAGCCAGCCAGACCATGCAAACTAACAAATTGATGAGTCGAGATATCATGGGTCATGAGCAGGCGCAGCCACCGTGCCTGAGACTGGAATATATACCCGATATGCCGATATCAACCCCGAAGTTAAGCAACCCGGCGGCGGCGCAGGAGGCCGGCGGCGAGCAGCAGGCCGACGATCGCGCCGGTGGGCTCGGGCACCGGCGAGTAGGTGAGCGAACCTCCGCTGTAGGAAAACCTGCCATAGGTACCGACATCCAGCGGATTACAGCAGTCGCTGGAGCTGTAAACCGCTATTTGCGAGGTGTTCCATGTCCGGGTGGTGATACCAGTGGCCGCCATGATATCAGTCCAGGTGTGCTGGGTTTTCCAAAACTCTTTGGTAAAATCCGCCCCGTCGTGCAAGACGATCTTGAAGATGGCGTTGGGATCGACGGTGAGGTTGCCGACCACATTGACGCCGGTGTAGGCGGTGCCGCGGGCATTGGATGAATCGCTGTCGGAAAACAAATCCCACTGGAAGACCGAGCCTGAGGCGTAAACCAAACCGCTGGAACCCATGACTCCGGTTTTGATCAGTGGCACATCGGTTGGGGTGGTACAGGTGTTATTGGCCACCAAATCACTGACCGACCACTGCAGCGGCAAGGTATGATCGCAACATCCGGAGCCGGGCGAAGCAGCGAGCACCGGAAAGGTCCAACTTGCATTGCGAGCCAACAGGTATTGGCCGCTGGTTGAAAACGCACCATCGGTCCCCGCAGTGTTGCGGACAAACAGATAGGCTGTCTGCCCCGCGAAATCCGTGCTGCCGCCAATGCTGTTGCTGCTCAGGCCAGTGGTCGGATTCATCGTCGCCTCCGAGCCGAAATATCCTGCATCCTGGCTGTATGTTGCCCGGTCGAACGGCTTCCAGTAGCTGGACCAAGAGGAGATATTGCTGTCGGTCGGGGTAAAGTTAGGCACGTCAGACACGAAGGTTCCCAATTCAAAAACATACGAGCCGCTGGCGAGCGCCGCGCCTGAGTTATCTAGCAACTTGCTCCAGACCGGGCTGCCCCAGTCGATCGTTTGAGCCTGGCCGAGTCCGGCCAGCGCGACCCATAGCATGATACATCGGAGGACTTTAGCGTTCATGAACATGGCTGGAAAGGATTTTAGAAATTGCATCATCATGGCCTAATCAGGGGCTCCAAGGGCTGGGGGTGACGTAGGACGGCAAGGCGGCATTTGCCCGAATGAACACGCTGCGGTCGCCGAGGAGGATGCTTGCCGCATCATAACTTGTGAGTCCGACATCCCCCACCCTCACCCATTTGACCACCGAGGGGGTTGTCGGCGCGTTGCTGAGCAAATAGTAGGTGTCGTAGGTGTTGGTTCCGGGGGATGCGTCGCCCTTCCAGACAAAGAACGAGTCGGCCGTCTTGAAATCGCGGCTGCCAAAGAAACCGGCGGCAATGTTCATTGCGCGACCGCCGCTGGCATTGGCGGATTGAGCGACGGGATAGCCGCCGCCAACCAAATTCGTGCCTTGGCCGATGGGGCTGACAAATGCGTTGGCACGCACTTCGCCGTATGCCAGATAGGTAAGACTGGTGCCGCGGCGGTTGAAGAACATTCCCTGACCGGGTGGAATGACGGTGGCAGCTTGGTCGGCCATGGTTCCATCCCCCAACAAGACCCATTTTGGCGAATTGCTGTTGCTGTAGAGCCAGTAGGTGCTCCAAACCCCGGCGGCGAATGTTTGCACCTGATCGGCGGTGGCATGGGTGGCGGTAGCGTTGAAATTGGCAACCGGGAACATCTGGCCCAGCGTCCAGTGCTGGCGGACGACCACCGAAGCACCCGCCAGATTGGGCAGCGAGGTGAGCGTGTTGAACGGTGCGGTGGCAGCATACGGATCGCTGTCGGCGACCAATGTGACGGTGTAGCCGCTGGCCGAGTCCACGTCAAAACGTTGACCGGCGAAGCTGCCGCTGGTCACCTCCAGATAACAACTGCCGGAAGGCGCGAAAGTCGGCTCGACCACGTTGGCGAAAGTGAGGATCTGGCCAGTGACCGAAGCGACGGTGCCGGTGAAGGCGATTTCGCGCAGATACGGGTTGTTGAAGGTGCTACAGGATACGAGGGCGGTTTCCTTCCAGCCTTCGACCTCGGTGTAGGAGGTGGCGGTGGTTTCGCCATCGTCCAGGTACGCCTTGAGGCGAACGATGCCGGTGCCACCGAGGAGACTGGTGATGCTTTCCAGGTTGTGGAGGGTGACGGTTTGGGTGCAATCACCGTTGTCGGCTGTGGTGACCACTCCAGAGGCCAGACCGCTGAGAGCGAGGGTCGTCCAACTCGTCGGATTGCCGGGTGCCGCGGCATATTGCAGCGAGTAGGTGACATTTGTCGTCGCCTGTTTCGGACGAACAAACACGCCGTCGAGGGCACCGGCCGGGGTGGTGGCTGGCTGAATCCACCAAGCATTGCCGGCACCGGTGTAGCTGGGCAGGGCGAAGGCAAATTCGGCGAGATTGTTATAGGCGCCGCCAGCGAGATTGCCAGTGGGCGTCTGGTCTGGGTGCTGGGCTTTCCACTGCGCCCAGGTATCGGGGCAACTGATATCAATGAAGTCGTTTCCGCTGCTCGTCGCCCCTACAGTGAGGGTGATGGGCGTCACAACCCCGATCCGGTAAGGAATGCCACCGTCAGAATCCGACAAGAAGTCGTAGCCGGCGGGCTGGGTTTGGACAACTTGATAGCCGCCCGCCGCCACCAGGAAACTGTAGCTGCCGTTTGAGGCCGTGGTCGTGGTGGCGAGGGTGCTGCCGCCGCTGCTCTTGAGTGTGAGGGTCACGCCGCCAAGCCCCACGTTCCCGATGCCATCCCCGTCGGTATCCACACGCACCGATCCGGAAATCGTCGCTGCCTGCACGATCCCAAAGTTTGCCTGGGTCATATCCCCTGTCACGCTCACCGCCAACAAGCCATCAGGAGTGCCGTCACTGCCGCTGCCTGCGCCGAGGTGCTCACCCGTGTAAATCCAGCCGCTGGGCAAGGCCGTCACTGGCATCGAATGGCCCACTGTCTCTGCGTGGATGCTGAGTTGAACGGTGTCGCTGCCGCCGGAAATACCGCTAAACGTGTAAGTACCGTCCGAGGCCACCGCCACGCTGGCGAGCACCACATTGCTTGCATCGAGCAGGTTGGCAAACAGGGTGCCGCCCACGTTGGTGCCAGTCCCGTTAACCGTCGAATCGTTCAAGCCGTTGGCGTCGTCAAACACCGTGCCGCTCAGGCTGCCGCTGGTAAAAGTGAGCGTCACGGTGGCCGGAGTCGGGTCCAATTGGCCCGCCGCATCCTTGAAGCCGTATGTAAAAGTGGAGACGCCGCTGCCCTCAAAATGCGGGTCGAGTGTGAGTTTGGTTGGATCGTAATGGGTGATTGTCTGGCCCGCGCTCACTGCTACTGAGTTGTAGTAGAGGGTGGCATTGGACGGCAACGCTGTGACCACCGTATTGCCGTAGCCAAGGTCCCCGTCTTCCGGGTCGCTCCCGCCCAGCGTTGGCACCGTCACCGTCGCCGTGCCGCCCGGATTCATGGACGTCTGGCTAGCCGAATAACTGTTGGGCAATTGCTCGATGCCGAAGTTCTGGGCGGCCACGCTGCTGGTGACCACCGCCACGCTCAGCTTGCCGTCCACCGTGCCATCCGGGGTTCCGCCGGCATTTTCACCGGTGTTCACCCAGTTGGTTGGCAGCGCGCTTGCCGGTGCCGACTGCCCGGCCGTCCCCTGGTTGATTGTCAGTTGGAGAATGTAGGATGTATTCGGTGCCACATTGGCGATGCTGTACGTGCCGTCTGAGTTGACCGTCGCGGTGGCCACCACGGTCGTGCCCGCCGCATTGAGCAAATTCAAATACAAGCCGCCACCTGCGTATGTGCCCGCCTCGCCGCCACTCAGGATCTTGGACCCGTCCGCATCGTCGAACACCGTGCCGCTGATCGCAATGTCCGTGAAGGGCATCGCCACAGTCGCCGGAACCGGGTCCGCTCTGCCTGCCGCATCCACCGCCGCATAGGAAAAGCTAACCGTCACTGCGCCGTCATTCGGATCCACTTTCAACTTCGTCGAATCGTAGCTGGAAATCACCTGGTTGAGGGTGACAGCGGCATTGTTGTAGTACAGCGTGCCATCCGTTGGCAAACTGGTGATCTTGAAACTGTGGACACCGCCCGCCAAATCGTCTTCCGGGTCGCTACCTAACAATGTTGGCACCGTCACCTGCACCGTGCCGCGGGGATTGCTCTGGGGGGACGGGCGCAAATCGGTGGTGTTAGGCAATTGCTCGATACCAAAGTTGAGCGTACTCACGCTGCTGGTGGTCACGGAGAACTTGAGTTCGCCATCGGGATGACCGTCCGGCGTGCCGTTGACGCTCTCGCCGGTATTCACCCAGTTGGCCGGAAGCACATATCCTGGTTCGGGTTGCCCCGCCACCCCTCTCTGGGTTGTGAGCATCACCTCTGTAAGCGTGTTAGGCGTCACGTTGGTAAACGCGTAGGTTCCGTTCGAGTTGACGCTGGTGGAAGCGAGCACGTTGTTATTCTGGTCGATCAAATTGACGTACAAGGAGCCGCCGACGTTGGTGCCGGTGCCGTCCACGGTGTTGGACGGGCTGCCTAACAACCCGTTGGCATCGTCGAACACCGTGCCGCTGAGGCTGATGTAGGAGAATGGCACGGTGACGGTCCCCGGCGTCGGGTCCTCCTTGTCGCCATTATCGATTGCTGCATAGGTGATGACCACGTTCACGGCCCCGTCGGTGGGATCCACGCTGATGGTCTCGGTTGGATAGCCGCTGGTGTCGGTGGGCACCGTCACCCCGCCGCTCGGGAAGGCAGTGGTGCCGCCACTGCCGCTGGTGGTATAAGTCGTGCCATTGATGGTGATGCTGGTGGCGTTGGTCGGCATGCCGGTGATGCGGATATTGTTCACCGTGCCGTCTGGATCGGTACCGTGGAACAGGCTGGAACTCACCACTGCACTGGTGCTGCCGCCCGGATTGGCCTGAATGGCTGCCGTAGCTGATTCGCTGTCCGGCAATTGTTCAATGCCGAAGTCGAGAGCCCCGATGCTGGTGCCAGACATGTTGAATGAGGCTTGGGCCAGCGGACTGGTAGCAGTCCACCCAGTCGGCAGGCCGGCGGTGGGTGCGGTCTGGCCAACCGTGCCTGCGCTGGTGGCCAACCGGACGGTCAACCCGGTTTGGGGGGTGATCACATTGAGGAACAGATAGGTGCCGTCGGCTGCCAGAGCCTGGCTGGCGACCACGTTGCCGACGCTGCTGACCAGGATGGCATAGGTGCCAGTGGCATTCGCGCCAGAGTCGCTGGCGCCCAATAGGTTGGCGAACGAGCCGGCGGATATGTTGTTAGGATCCTCCCACACCGTGCCACCGATGGTCACCATGCCAAACGGCATATAGATGAACCCCACGCTGGAGAATTTGCCGGCGGCATCACTGACCTTGAATAAAATCTCAGAGGTAACGGTGCCGTCCACTGGGTCAACCGCGACCATCCCCGTGGGCAGCAGACCATCAACGTCGGCAGGAATAGTGACCCCGCCAACTGGGAAGTTCGCCGAAGTGTACGTGGTGCTGTTGATGACGACATGGTTGGCATTCGTCGGCATGGCGGTGATGACGTAACTTTGAACCAACCCCTCGGGATCGGAGGCCAGGAAGTTAGCCGATGGCACGGTGACGGCGGTGGAGCCGCCGGGATTCGCCTGGCCCGGCACATCCACCCCTTGGGCTGTGGGCGGCTGCTCGATGCCGAAATCCTTCGCTGTGATGCTGGTGGTGACCAGATTGATTGTCGTTTGCGTCTGTGGGCTGGTAGCCACCCAACCACTCGGCAAGCTCGCGGTGCTCGTGCTTCCCAGTGTGGCCGCAGCCGGGGTGAGGTTGATGGTCAGGTCGCTCTGGTTGCCATTGAGGCCGGTGAACGCGTAGGTACCGTCGAGGCCGACCGGCACGGTGGCAATGACATGGTTGGAGCCATCGATCAGGTTGGCGTGGATGCCGCCGGCATCGGTGCCACTTTCACCGCTGGAGTAGATGCCGGAGAACGTATTGTTAGCGCTGCCATCGGCGTCGTCCCACACGGTGCCGCTTATGGATAGAGTGCCGAACACCATCGTCACGGTCGCCGGGGACGGATCTGCCTTGCCGGCAGCATCAACAGACGCGTAGTCGAAGTCCACCGTCACAGCACCATCGAGCGGATCGACTTTCAGCTTCGTCGGATCATAACCACTGATGACTTGGTTGAGCGTGACCGCCACATCATTGTAGTAAAGCGTGCCAAACACCGGCAAACTGGTGATTTTGAAACTGGTGACCGTGGTATCTTCCGGGTCGCTGCCAGACAAGGTCGGCACTTGCACCGTGGCCGAACCACCAGGATTCGCCTGCGCACTTGGCGTCAGATCCGTGCTGCTTGGCACTTGCTCAATGCCAAAATTCTGGCTGCTGGCGTTAGTCGCCACGACCCCCACCTGGAGCTTGCCGTTGGGGTTGCCATCGGGGGTGCCGCCGGCATTCTCACCGGTGGTCGTCCAACCGCTGGGCAGGCTTGTCGCCGGGGCAGCGCCACTGGGCACGCCCTGGTTGCGGCTGAGTTGGAGGACGTAGGTGGTATTGGCCGTCACGGAGGCAAACACATAACTGCCATCACTGGCCACTGGGGTGGTGGCTACGACCGTGGCTCCCGTGGCGTCCAATAGATTCACATACAAGCCGCCACCTGCGTTAGTGCCTGCCTCGCCGCTGTTCTGGACCTGAGTGCCGTTGGCATCATCAAACACCGTGCCACTGATCGATAAAGTGAACGCCAACGTCACACTGCCCGGCGTCGGATCTTCCTTGCCCGCGTTGTCGATCGCCACATAGCTGATGACCACACTCACCGCCCCGTCCACCGGATCCACGCTGATGGCTTGGCTCGGCTGACCGCTCGAATTGCAAGACACCGTCACCCCGCCCGACGGAAAACCGGAGGCCGTGTATTGGGTGCCGCCGATCATGATGCTCGTCGCGTAGGTAGGGAACGTCGGAATGCGCAGACTCGTCACTGTCCCGTCCGCATCCGTCCCACTGAACAAACTCGCGCTCACCGCCACGCTCGTCGTACTGCCCGGATTGATCTGGCTGGCTGCGGACGCCGTCCCGCTGTTAGGCAATTGCTCGATGCCAAAATTCTGTGCGGGCACGGCACCAGCGACCACCACCACGCTCAGTTTGCCGTCAACCGTGCCATCCGCCGAGCCGCCGGCGTTTTCACCGGTATTCACCCAGCCGCTTGGCAACACCGTGACGGGTGCTGCTTGCCCGGAAGTCCCCGGATTGAGCGACAATTGCAGCGTGTAGCTTGTGTTGGGCGTGACGTCGGTAAAACTATAACTGCCGTTGGATGCCACCGCCGTGCTGGCCACCACGCTGGTGCCCGCCGCATTGAGCAAGTTGACATACAAAGCGCCACCGACGGAGGTACCGGCCTCTGCGCCGTTCTGCACCTTGGACCCGTCGGCATCGTCAAACACCGTGCCTGCTAGGGTGATGTTCGTGAATGTCATATAAACCGGACTCGGGGTGGGATCCACCTGGCCCGCCGCATCCACCGCCGCATAGCTGAAAATCACGGTCACCTCGCCGTCATTCGGATCGACCTTCAGCAACGTCGGATCATAACTCGTGATCACCTGATTGAGCGTCACCGCCACGTTGTTGTAATAT
>Ga0118677_10016520_pt1 | contig 10092 bp, 11 predicted proteins | sample AliMusrvi5mmetaG_FD_86154 | JGI IMG/M metagenome (GOLD analysis project Ga0118677, IMG submission 86154)
GTATTATGATTCCGGAAAACTGGATGAGGCCATAGATGAATTTCAGTCTGAGATAGTGTCAAATCCGGCTGATCCCATAGTGCATAAAGCACTTGCGGATGTTTTGGCTGATAAAGGACTTTTGCCTGAAGCGGTTTTTGAATGGGAAAAAGCAAGTCGATATGAGTAAAAAAGAGCACTTTATTGAATTTTCACTTATCCATTTCCATAACTATTTCTTTTCCTTAGAAGATATTCCTGCAAGAACAAAAAAACATATTGCCACTCCTTTTAAAGGCTCTACCTGTAAAAGACTAAATATGTATCTGCGATGGATGGTGAGAAAAGATAAGAAAGGGGTTGATTTTGGTATATGGAATCAAATCAAGCCTTCAGATCTGATTTGTCCGATAGATCTGCACGTAGCAAGGGTAGCCAAAAGGTTTGGATTATTAGAGCGTAAACAAATCGATTGGCAGGCAGCAGTAGAATTGACAGATTATCTGCGAACCTTAGATCCCAAAGACCCTGTAAAATATGATTTTGCTTTGTTTGGGTTAGGGGTTATAGAAAAATTTTGATTGGCTACGCTATACCTGCAAGATGATTTATGCTGATCAGCTAAAAAGTAGGTTAATTCCAGGCATGCCAATACATTCTGGTTCAGGAAAGGAATTGTCTATTGGGGTTGTTTGTATGATTTGATAAATAAAAAGTGCTATCAGGCTAATCAACAACACAATACCAATCAATCTTGGTGAACCTTGCAAAATAAATGGATATAGTTTCATAAAATGGAACTTAACCATAAGAGCTGGCAAGCAATGAAAGGTTAGAAAAAGTATTTGTTAATCTCCCTCTTCAAGTTGAAACAATTCTTCTACTGAAATCCCAAATGTTTTTGCCATTTTCAATGCCAGAGCGGTGGAAGGAATGTATTTACCAGATTCAACGGTATTAATCGTTTGGCGGCTTACACTGATTCTTTTGGCAAGATCATCCTGTGTAAGATCATGTATGGCTCTCTGTATCTTTAGTTTGTTTTTCATGGATTCGATTTATTGTGTTGATACAATACAAAACGAAAGCGAACTATAAAAATCACCAGTACAGTAAACATATTGTATAAAATAACACTTAGGAAACCTGATCCATAAACAAGCATAACGCACAATATCAGAATTAAATAGTTTACGAGCACAGCCCATTGCAAAGAGGCAAGCCTGAAAAATTGTATAGCCTCATCCTCAATTTTTTCTTTTGAAAAAGAAATCAGCAATAAACTTACTATCAAGCCAGCCAACGCCAGCTCGTCTGTAAAATTGTGGTTATTAAAATCAATTAGTTGCTGTGAAGGCTTAGAATAACTGAGCCAGGGAATTTCATAGTCCCACCCGGCATAGGATATACTCAGTAATAAAAAGGGTATAAACAGCAAAAATCCAACCCTTTGGTAAATATGGGGTAACAGAGGTAGCTTTTTCATTTTTTCTAAATTAGAAGTAAAAAGTACAATATATATTTCATTTTGACAAGTTTTTTTTACATTTTGTATGATTTATTTGTCAAATTTGGCTCTTTTACCCCTGACCATTATAAGCTTTATTACCTTTATATACCATGGAAACTGAGAATCAATTACTTACTATCGAAAAACTAACTGCCAGCCAGATGGCAGATTTTATTAATAGCTTGATAGAAAAAGATTTTTCACGCCTGGTACAGTTATTATACCGTCTTGATGTAAGCGAGGATAAACTAAAATCAGTTTTAATTGAACATCCAACGGGTGATGCGGGTGATCTTATTGCACAACTAATCATAGAAAGAATAGCGCAAAGAGAACTCGCCAAAAATATGTTTACACAAAAAGGTGAAATTCCGGAAGAGGAGAAATGGTAAGCAGAATAATCATTTAGTCCGCAAGCAACTCATCTACTCTTTTAAATTGATAGCCCTCCTTTTTCAGGTAACTGATCAATTCATCCAAACGGTTATATAATTTATCTGTACGGCGTGGATCTGTTCCGGCATGTACTAATAAAATTACTCCATTCAGCTTTTGCGGCCGTGTATCATTCATTTTTTTGATAGACTGCATGATTAACTCACTGCTTCTATAAGATTTACCCATTTCCGGGAATGTATAATCGGCATTACTGGTGGTACCAGGTGTAAAACAAAATAATTTACTATTTGCAGTATCCAGCCAACTCGCTACCTTATCGTTCCACCATTCGTAAGGCGGTATAAATAATTTGCCAATATCTTCATCCTTTATTCCTGCAGCAATCATTGCATCTTCATTTCGAAACAAGTCGGATAATAATGAATCTTTTGTAACCAATGTGCTATCGCGCTTAGTCCAGTCACAATACAAAAGGTGCTCATCTGAATGTGGACCCATCATGTTTTTTTGGAGATACAGTTTCGTAATCCCTTCCTGAAAAGCTTTATTTCTATAAAATCTGCCAGTGAAAAAGAATGATCCTTTTACCTGCTGCTTTTCTAAAGTATGGGCAATCGTATTTAATCCATCGCCGAATTCATCTCCAGTAAACACCAAGGCAATCTGCTTTTTTGTTGAATCGCCGCGTATAGCTGCTTTATGTGAAAATTGGAAAAGATAACTTTTGGGCCTAAAGCCTCTCCAGTTTTTATTTTCAGGTAGATAGTCGAATGATGCCGTTTCTTTTGCAGCCAGTAAATAAATCAGTGACGCAGTTCCATCCATGGTTGGTTCATTCGTACTATAATCGCCATAATCATCATGATAAACAGCCAGATCGCTTTGAAATTCAGCATATTCGTCCACATCCTTTAATTGAATACCAATCAGCCCTTTATATATGGATGTGTACACAGGGCCATCTACTAACCCGCCATCGATCGGGTAATGCTTGATATGTGTAAATGCAGAATGCGGATCTTCGGGTGTATCTCCCCAGGAAGGCAGTCCATATACCATACTCGTCCCCCATGGATTACAACCAAAAAGCCAGTCGAAATTAGCCTGTTCAAATTCTGCAAAAGAATGATCTTGCGTTAAACGTTCATACCAGCTACATTGAATGGCAAAAGAAGTAGTCAGGTTATTACTACACCAGATAAAAGGTATTCCACGATAAAAAGCATTCTTCTTCGCCTTACTCCATACTTTCTCTATTCCTTGTCGATAGTAATCAAGAATTGTATCCTTTTTGGCGCCTTGTAATGTGAGTGCCAATTCATAATGACCAAGATTTATAAATGGATACCATTGGTAATGCTTTGCTGTATCGTTGCCCAGCCAGGGAGTTACCGGTTCCTGTTTCGCATATTGAAAAGCTGCTTGCAATTTGCTACTGTCTTTATATTGCGATAATTGAAACAAACTGGCCCCCGCTAATTCCATATCATCTACCCAATTATCTTCTGCATAGATATAAGGTGACCGAACAGATGCTGTTTGGCTTACTCCCGGTTTTTTTAGTCCAAATAGCCAGGCGCTATTCGCTTTTCTTTGTAATAGAGAAGCAAATACAGGTTCTGTTTCAGCATACATCTGTGACCCTAATGAAAAAGCACTTGCAAACTTTCCGGCAATAGAAGAGGTGCCGGTTGTATTGTTCAGGAATTTACCGCGTTGTTGCCTTTCTCCGCTTACAAAATAAACGGGTCTTTCAAAACCTTTTCCATAAAATGCATCCTCTTTGGGTATCCGCATGCCCATATGATCTCGGTCATCTCCTAACTGGTTAAACATCCAGTCATCCTGCGGATTCATTTTTAATAACCAGTTCAATCCCCATCTCGCTTCATCCAGTATATCGGGAATACCATTCTTCCCATCTAATCCATTTGCTTTTTTACGATCGGTAAATACATGTGAATAGTCCCGGTAAGCAGCCAATAAATGATAAGTGGCATTGGCAGAAGTAGTACTATACTGTAAATAATCACTCGCATCATGCCAGCCGCCTACGGCATCTATATGCGTACTATCGGACATCGGGCCATATAAAGTATACCCGTCATGTGTATGACAACTGTCATTTAGAAATGGATTAAAGCCACTCCTTTGCTGACGCATGTACCGTAAACAAAAATCAGCCGCTCCTTTATACACTGTATCACTTATGGCAAATACAGTAGAGACCGTGTTCCCGGTTTTTAAATAATATTTGCCGGGTCTGAGAAATGCCGTGAAATCGAGCCGATAGGTTTCGGAAAAAGGGCCATACTTGCCAAATGCCTTTCCTGCATTATTCCTATATACGCATTTCCTGCTATCTGCGTCAATCAATTCGAATGATTGTAGTGTTTGTTTATTTTTGCTACACCAAACTGCCACTTTAAGGCTATGGGTAGAGTATCCTAATTGATTAATTCTAATCCAGCTGCTATCAGCTGCGTTGGCATTGCCGATAAAAAATAGGACAGATAGAACAAGAATCCTGCACCTGGTAAGAAAATGTTTTTCCATATCACCTGAAATAGTCAAATAAAGATAGTGTTCCTCTGCAATGTATGCTCATGTTTTTGCTCTATTTTCGCCTCCTAATATTGCTGTATATGAAACTGGTTTCTTATCTAAAGGATGGTCATGATCAACTTGCATTTTTTTTTGATGATCTTTTGTTTGATTGCGATTTATTACATCCGGAGCTGCCCAATAGTATGAATATGTTTCTCCATTACTGGGATGATATGTTTCCAATTGCCCAGCAGGTAAACAAAGCAATTGTTTCAGGAGTTGTAAGTAGAGAGCAAGGCCTATCAATCAATGATATACAAGTTCTCTCTCCCATTCCTTTCCCTGCATCTTGCAGAGATGGATATGCATTTCGCCAGCATGTAGCCGCTGCCAGAAGAAACCGGAAAGTAGAGATGATACCAGAATTTGATCAGTATCCTATTTTTTACTTTACCAATCACCAAAGTATTCAGGGGCCTGGAGAGATCCATTGTATGCCAGATCATTTTGAGAAACTTGATTTTGAACTGGAAGTAGCCATTGTCATCTGCAGGCAAGGCAGAAATATTACTGCTGAACAAGCTGATCAGTATATAGGGGGATTAATGATCATGAATGATATGAGTGCCCGAAGACTACAAATGGAAGAGATGTTACTAAATCTTGGTCCAGCTAAAGGCAAGGATTTTTCTACCGTACTAGGTCCGGTTTTGGTTACACTGGATGAGTTGGAGCCATTTGAAATTCCCTGCAAAGAAGGCCATACAGGCAAAAATTGGAACCTGCCTATGAAATGCGCTGTAAACGGTATTCAGGTAAGTAGCGGAAACCTGGGAGATATGGATTGGACTTTTGCTGAGATCATTGAAAGATGTGCATATGGAGTTACGATGCAGCCGGGAGATGTTATTGGAAGTGGTACTGTAGGTACGGGTTGTTTCCTTGAATTAAATGGTACTGGCAAATTACATGATCCTAATTATGTTGAGCAATGGCTGGAAGCGGGAGATACCATAGAGATGGAGGTAGAATCACTGGGTAAATTGCGGAATATACTTGTTGCGGAGGAGTCAGATTTTTCTATTCTAGCAAAGAAACATAAGCCCTGATCTTTTCACCGCATAGAAAAATATTTTATGTTGATTAACCTTTCTACAATCCCTGTATCGGAAAAACAAAACTGGCTCCAACACGCCATTGCACCCAGACCCATTTGCTTTGCCAGTACAATAGATACATCAGGAAATGTAAACCTTAGTCCATTTAGCTTTTTCAATTTATTTTCGAATAACCCGCCTGTGGTTATTTTTTCTCCTGCAAGACGTAGCAGAGATAATACACTAAAGCACACATTAGAAAACGTAATGGAAATTCCGGAATGTGTTATTAATCTGGTTGATTATGGTATGGTACAGCAAATGAGTTTATCGAGTTGCGAATTTGCCAAAGGAGTAGATGAGTTTGTTAAATCAGGGTTTACCAAAGAAAAAGCTACACTGGTTAGTCCGCCTATGGTTAAAGAAGCCAAAGTGAAGCTGGAATGTAAGGTCATCGAAATAAAAAGTCTTGGTGAAATTGCCGGTGCCGGTCAATTGGTGATTGCTGAAGTGCTCTGTATGCATGTAGATGAAAGTATATTGGGGGAAGATGGGAAAATTGATCAGCAAAAATTTCAACTGGTAGCGAGATTAGGAGGAGATTGGTATTGCAAAATTGATGAGCGAAATCTTTTCAAAGTAGAGAAACCCAATAGAGAAATTGGTATTGGCGTAGATGCGATTCCCGAAAGTATCCGGAATAGCAAATTTTTAAGTGGAAATCATCTGGGTATGCTGGCTAATGTTCATTCCTTACCAATTATCAATCCTGCATTTACTGATGCCCGTTTAAAAAACATCATTCAATATTATGGGATTAACCCTTCAGAAATGGAGAAAGAACTGCATCTGTATGCCGCAGAGCTTTTGAATAATGGGAAAATATCCGATGCCTGGCAGGTAATATTATCAGGAGATAATTTTTAGCTGATTGATTTATCTATGCGAGCCTCTGTCTAGGATGTTCCCAAGGGTGAAAAAATCATACATATCTAATACATAGCCACCAGATCTTCTTCTGATAATAACCCGCCGGTATGAATAGCGTTCCCTTTCTGCAAAGACCTACCTTTTTCAACAGCCATCTGTACAAGCTGATAAGTATTATGAGATAAACTCAATGGAGTAGTTGCAGGAGAGCTAAGCCAATGAGCCATCTGCTCGTGAAAATTGTCATTAATCTGGTCAATCACCACCACGCCGAATTCTTTCATGGCAGCTGCATTACACAACTGCTCATATTGACCTTTGATAGGTAATGCCAGCACTTTCTTGCCCAGATATAGGGCTTCTGCAGGTGTTTCGAAGCCTGCTCCGGTAATTACGCCATGAGAATGTATCAGGCTATTCGTAAACCCATCATTACTTATCGGGAAAAGAGTCACGTTTACTGATTCAGTAGGCTCTTTTATTTTTTTAGAGAAGACCTGAAAACGGATATTTTTCAATTTTTGTAGGTTTTTTACAACCACTTCATCACTATAATGTGATAAATAAACAGTGATATATCCCTGATCAGTTGGTTGTGCGTTGAGTATCTCCTGTTTGATTACCGGAGAATAAATAAACTGATCATACTGTTTAAAGTGCAGGCCTATATATGCTGAAGCTGTTGCATATTGCCTTAAAATATATTCTCCCGCAATATCTTTCTTATCAGCCCTCGGTGTAAGTGAGCTACGGAAACTTGCCTGGTGGCCAAATCCAATACTAGGTACTTTTTTTAAGCGACAGGCCAAAGAAGTAATACTTTCAAAATCATTTAATACCAGATCATATTTTTCAACAGGAAGCTCCTTTGCTTCCTTCAAAACACGATAAATATTCAACTCTTTCCACATTTTCCAATAATCAAGACCTCCAGTATTTCCATAAAATAAACTAAGTCCCTTACTGCGGTAGGTAACCGGTAAATTAGGTTGCAGGTTACTATTACTGCCACTCAGGAATACATCTACCTTACCATATTGTTGTAAAAAAGGCATGATTTCCATAGCCCGACTAATATGGCCATTCCCGGTTGCCTGTATGGAATACAGAATCTTCATGACGGCATTGCTAAGGAGTGAAGAAATAAAGCTACCTCGTCCGTTACCACATTTAATTGTGGCAGTTTCTTTTCCATGGTCACAACAGGAGTAGTTACTGAGGCAAACTGTTTTTCATCATATTGGTATATTGTCCAGTCGTTATGATGATACTCGAGAGACGTAAGATTCTCGATCCAGTCGCCACTATTCAGATACATCACTTTTCCATTTTTTGTAACTACTTCTCTTTTTTGTGGCTGGTGAATATGCCCGCAAATCACATAATCATAATTTTTCTCAATCGCCAATTCTGCTGCAGTCTGTTCAAAATCGCCAATCCAGGCTACTGCTTTTTTTACACTGTTCTTAACCTTCTTACTAAAACTCATTTTCTCTTTGCCCATGGCTTTCAGACACCAGTTAATAAAACTGTTGATATGAATCAACAAATCATACCCATGCCCGCCTAATTTCGCCAGTAATTTTGCACTTCCTTTCGTAGTTGCATCAAAAACATCTCCATGAAATATCCATGTCATCTTACCATCAATTTCCATTACTACTTTATCTGTTAACTGAAAATTCCCCATTTCAATATCACTATATCTTCGAAGTACTTCATCATGATTGCCGGTAATATAAATAACACGGGTGCCCTTACTCAAAAGACTCATGATCTCTTTGAATACCTGCATATGGGCTACGGGGAAATATCTTTTGTTGAATTGCCAGATGTCTATGACATCGCCATTAAGGACAAGGATTTGAGGCTGAATACTTTTGAGATAATTTACAATCTCTTTTGCATGACAACCATAAGTGCCCAAATGAAGGTCACTCATTACTACTACATCTACCGGACGTCTTTCCATATAGGTTTGGGTTTAGCAAAACTCTCCAATAGTTTTTACTTAAACGCCAAAACCGTATTATGCTAATATGATGCGTGTGTAAACAAATTGTTACCAAGTGAAATATAAAAGAGAACTGCCTATAAATCACCCAGTTGCGGTCTTAAAATTATGTCCTCTACAACAGCCATTGGTGAGAGTTGTGATGCGGCAAGCACCATTTTAGCTACGTCTGTAGCTTCCATGATACGTTTTGGATCAATATCAAAGCCATCCCAGCTGGCTGTCAGGGTAGCTCCGGGACAAACTGCCGTTACTTTAATTCCATGAGGTTTTAATTCTTCACGAAGGTTTTTACTGAATCCTAATAAGGCAAATTTGCTGATACTGTAGCTGCCTCCGTTTGCATAAGCTTGTAATGAAGCAATCGAGCAAATATTAAAAATATGGCCTTGATTAGCCTGAATCATGGCAGGTAAAAGTATTCGGGTAAGGCGATAGGCGCTAAAAAGATTTACATGAATCATTTCCTCCAAAATGCCATCTGCCTCTTCAAATATGGACCCGGGAGTGAATTTGCCGGCATTATTGATTACAATATCAGGGGTACCTGATGCAAGTACCCACTCACCAAATCTTTGGATATCATCTTTCACTGCCATATCTGTAATTTGCCCACTAACCTTACAATATGGGTAACTGGTTTGCAGATAAGCAATGGTATCATATAATTGCTTTTCATTCCTGCTGCAAAGAAAAAGGTGGTTCCCCTCTGCTGCAAATATTTGGGCAATAGCTTTACCAATTCCTTTTGATGCACCTGTAATCACTATATTCATAACTCAGTATTATAACTACGAAGTAAGAACTTTTTTACATAGCAACCTTCGTACATAAAACAAGTTCGTACTTTGCAGTATGAAGTATCCGCATGTATTCTTTGATCTTGACCACACTTTATGGGATTTTGAAACCAATTCCCGGAAAACGCTGGCCAGTCTTTTTGAAACTAATGATCTTGCCAGTAAAGGTGTCCCCGATTTTGATCAGTTTTTTGAAAGATATACGTATCATAACCATCGGTTATGGGATAGGTATACCAAGGGGTTTATCAAGCAGGACGAACTAAGATGGAAAAGGATGTGGCTGACCCTGCTCGATTTTAAGCTGGCCGATGAATCTTTATCCCGAAGCCTGGGAATTCAATTCTTAGAACAGTTGCCGGAACAAAAGAGTCTATTTCCTTACACTATAGAAATTCTTACTTATTTGAAGGAAAAGAAATACCGGATGCACCTTGTTACCAATGGTTTTGAAAAAGTGCAACACCATAAAATACAGCAGGCAAATTTGGCACAGTTCTTTGAGCAGGTGATTACATCAGAAGCCAGTAACAGCTTAAAACCCAACAAAGAAATTTTCGAATACGCTTTACAAAAAGCAGGAGCTTCAATGGAAGAAAGCATCATGATCGGCGATAATGTCGTTGTCACGATCGTGGACATTCGTGGAGACAAAGTGCGGTTGGGCATCGTGGCTCCGAACGAGGTGCCGGTCCACCGCCAGGAAGTCTATGAGGCGATCAAACGCGATGCCCGCTAATTTGCAGTATCTCCGCTAAATGGCCGATCCAGAAAAACAACGCGAGCCGAAGCGGACGAGAGGCGCTAAAAAAACAG
>Ga0118677_10016521_pt1 | contig 10091 bp, 5 predicted proteins | sample AliMusrvi5mmetaG_FD_86154 | JGI IMG/M metagenome (GOLD analysis project Ga0118677, IMG submission 86154)
CACGGAGAGCGACCCGGCGCTGCTGGCGCCCTTCCGCGCACGCGGGGTCGAGGTGCTCACCCTGCCTGCGATGAACGGGCACGTCGATCTCCCACTGCTCATGGAAGCACTGGGCGAGCGTGAAATTCTCAGCCTCATGGTGGAAGCCGGCGGAGCATTCGCCGCCGCCCTGCTCGCTGCTGATCTGGTGCACAAAGTCCGCTGGTACCTGGCTCCCATCCTCATCGGCGGTCGGGAAGCCACCCCCGTCCTCGGCGGCCCCGGCGTGGCCCACCTCGCCGAAGCCCCCCGCCTGCAAAACCTCACCTGCACCCGCATCGGCGAAGACTACCGCTTCGAGGGTTACCTACCCCAATAATCGTATCTCTTGCTCCCGTATCCCAAATCCTTCAATCCTTTAATCCGATTAATCAAGGTTCAGACAATTCCCCAATCTCCTGCTCCTTCAACGCCACATCCAACTCGCGCCGTTTCTCTTCGGTCAGCGGGCCTTCCATGCGCCAGGCGAGACGTCCCGTGCGTCCGAGGAGCATTACGTAGGCCTTCGGGTTTCCACTGATGCCCAGCCGTCTTTTCAAGCCGCGCAGGTCGCCGTACACCGTCAACACGCGGCTTTGTTCCTTCGGCTGCGTGCCGCGTTTCATCGCCGCGTCGATCATGCGTTGCATCATCGGTCCCACGCCACTGATTAACGGCACTTCATACAGGGTCAGCTCGGGCTGATCGCCGTAGGTGGTCAGCACGTAACGCGCCCACTCCTCCACTTCATAGCGCGCCGCAAAACGATCGGCCAGGATCAACAGTCCGATCTTTCCCTCCAGCGTCTCCGGCAGCGTCAGCGTCTCACCGGCCAGTGTTGTGCCGGTGAGCGTTGGAAATGTTTCGCCGGGATTCATGGGCGTCACCTCGCCGGCTTCGGTCATTCGTTGCGTGACATACCAGGTCAGACCGCCCAGCGCGACGCCGGCCGCGGTACTCAATAACAATACATTGCGTGGCTTCATGCGCATTGCCCCCTTCAAGTCACCATCACTATTCCCGGCGAACCATTGCATCGTGTCGCGTGGCGGGTGCAATATCGCTACGAGAACGCGGAATCCGGACAATGGTGGAGCAAAAAGACACGAGGCCGTCTTGCGATGGCCTCGTGTGCTTGAGTGTTATCGTTCACTGGCGTTTGCGGAGGCGATCCAACTTTTCCCCTGCAATGAAGCGTGTCATGGCGCCGGCATTTCGTTTGATCCGTGCAAGTGCCCCGGTGCTGAACATGTCGATCCATTCCTTCGGCACCGGACCGGCGCCGTGCAGTACGCCGGCCAGCATCGCCGCGCGGCCGGCATTGGTATCCGCGTCGCGCCCGATGTTCGTGCCGCCGATGGCCGCCTGCCGCATGTCTCCGTTGGCGACTTTGAGCAGCGCCAGCGGCAATCCGACGATTTCCAGATGGGCGGATTGCCACCAGTTGAACACCAGGCAGCGGGCATAGAGCTCCTTGCGTGCGGCAAGAACGTCATCATACTTCGTTGCCACTTCGAGACAGGTCGCCAGGTAATCATGGCAATTCGGATACCGCTGCCCATCCAGCGTACGGAGCTGGTCCGGAAAGGACAGCCGCCAATCATACGCGGCAACCTGCAGCGCCGCTGCCCACACACTGTCCACCGTCGCCTGCGGGTGCATGGCCGCCGCTACCGCCGCCGCGAGAATGGAGGTGGCCGCGATCTCGATGCCCCGGACATGCATGTAGGCAATGGCCGGAGCGTCCACGATCGCATATTCCGGGTCGGTCAGATGATACAGTCCCACCGGCTCGATGCACATCACCGAGGTGCCCATCGGATTCCAGTGACCGGTGATCCGCGGATCCCATCCCGCACGGATCAGGTTATAGGCATTCCGATCGATAAACGGGTAGAGGTTCGCGCGCGGCCATTGGTCGCACCAGGTGCGCGCCAGGTGGCGGGCCATCACCGGATCGCCCCGCCGCGCCAGGTAGGTTTCCAGCAGCAGTTGCATCTGCTGGTTGTCATCCTCGCTTTCCAGGCGTTCCGGCTGTAAAATCGTCGTGACGCCGCCCGGGTAGCGGGCATCGATATCTTCGTAAGACCAACCCTCCACCGGCGAGCCCATGGCATTGCCGATGGAGCCCGCCAGCAGGCAACCGTAGATTTTATCTTCCAGCAGGCTGGCGCCATCGGGTTGCTCCTGCAGCAGGGTTTCGTGTTGCGTGATGATCACTCGTTCCCGCTGCCGGCGCTCTTCGACAACCTCAACAATGGGATGCCACGCGCGGGCAATCGGTTCCGCCCACTGACGCCACTCCGGCGGAAACGCCTCCTTGCCATACCGGGCACCCAGTATCGCCCCGCCCAGGATAGGGGCGCCCACCGGCGCCTGATTGGGTTGCGGGCACAGCAGCAGCGACATCAGCAAGCGGGCATCGCCCCCCAGCGGTCCGAGCAACGGTAGCACAAAACGGATCGGGTTCGGCGCCAGCGGGCTGACTTCCCGCTGCGTGCAGGGGAAGCCCTGCAGCCACCGTTGGAGAAACGTGCCGGACTGCTCGTCATCGGCATGCCAGCCGCTGGTGGCCTGTACGCAGTAATTCAACTCCTCGTAAAGGGATTCATTATGCTCTTGCGCCAATTCGAGCACCGCACGCACGACGCCATCCGTATCGTTGTCCGGATTGAATGCGGCGGCGATGGCCGCGGCGGACAACCCCGCCCAGTCCGCGCCAATGCGCGGTTGACAGACGGAGGCCAGCTCCACGCCATCCAGGTACGCATAGGCCGGATCGCTGTGATGATAAATGCCGACGGCGGGCATCGCGTCAGCCACCACCCCGGACAGGGCGACGCCCATGCCGCTGATACGCGGGTTGCAGCCTTCACTTAGCAATTCCCGGACCGTGTAGATAAAGATCCACAGGGTATGATTCGAGTCGGCAATCGCCTGGTTGGCCAGCAATGCCCGCCCGAAATCCTCCGGCGTGGCTCGCCCGTGTTTTTCGACATACGCCTGCACGCCGATATCGATCATTGGCGTCAATCGGGGATAAAACGCAAATGGCGCATGCGGGTGCTGCTGCCGGTAGGCCTGCTCCTCTTCGGTTGTGATCGGTTCGAGTGGCAACTGGCGCAGGTCGTCCGCGCAGGCGACCCCGCGGAGTCGATCCGCATGCACCTGGCAAGCCTGACCCAATTCCGCACCAATCGCCGCGCCGATAAGACAACCTTCGATGCGATCTTCCAGGGATAACTTGGTGTCCATGATGATGCAACCTCTCTGTCCAGGACGAACCTGAGGGTGAACTATCGGAATGATACAGCGAAAGCATTGGTCTGCCAATGCTTTCTGTGCGTAAATCAGCGTTATCCGTGGGTGTGTCGCCTGGCCAGTGCCTCCGCAAAGGGTGAGTACCAAAAGACACGAGGCCGTCTTGCGACGGCCTCGTGTTGAAAGAAGGGAGGCAGGGAGCTTAACGCTCGCCACCTCCGATGTGTTGATAACTATTGTCCATATTCACACCACCTCCTTTATATGAAATAAGTGTACCACCACTTCCCAGCCCTGTAAACGTCTCCGATAAAATATTTCCCGGAGGTGGCGAGGACTCGGGGATGACCCGGATGGAACGGAATTAACAGTTATATTGGCAGTTCAATCCCTTTGCGCAAAGTGTCCGCCGGCAATCGTCCTAATATTTCGCCGTTGACGATGAGCCGGTAACTCTCCTGCGTGCCGTCCAGCACCAGCCGCAACGGATCAGACCGTTGCGGGCAGATAATCTGCAGTTCGATGGTATCGGAACTCATGCTGAAATGGAAGCTTTCCACCGTCGTGAGCAACACCGTCTCGCTGTAATCGGGATTCACATAGATATCGCCGAATGCCTCGCGCAGATGTCCCAGTACTCGCGCGGCCATTGTCGCAGGCAGCGCACCGAGAGCGGCGATGCCCCGGTAGGCATATTCCTCATGACCGGTGAGGCGGAAGGCCGTCAGCAACAGCTCAGGCATCCGGTCGGCAACATCCGTCCACACCGGATCGCTTCCGACGCTGCCGAAGGGTTGCCCGTCAGCACTCGCGAAGAGACGCTGCTGCAGGCACAATCGATCCAGCCAGTGCAAACCGGCATCCAGCGACTGCCAGTCATCTTCCCCCGCGCGTGCAAAATGCCGTTGCACCAGGGCGGCGATCTCCGCCGGCGTACCCTCCTGCACAAAGGGAACCCACAGTGTATCTTCCGGGATCGCCGGCAATGCCGGCAGCATACCGGACACCGGCGACACGGGGGCAACGGAGGCCAGTCGCAACGCCTCGTTCGTACCGAGCAAGCGGACAATCTCTTGAAAACCGCAATCCGGTACCGCGTGATCATCCAGGCACAGGGCATAAGCAAAACGCACCGGTCCCTGCAGCGTCAATGCCTGCCCCGGAGCGGCCATCACGCCGTATTCCAGTTCCAGTTTGTCCCGATTATTCAACGCCAGACCGAGTTGCCCCCGTTCGCCTTCCTCGAGGTCAGCCACCAGCGCGGCGAATAACGGTCCGACCTGGAAAAAGGCCGCGGGTTCGCCGGGCAAGTCCTGAGCGAGCGCGGGCCGCGGCGGCCAGTGCACATCCGGGTCCGACCATTCAGGCCGTAAACGCCAACAATGCGTGAATCGGGAAATGACAACCGGCGTCCGCAACTGCATCTCGCAGTTGATCTGGCACCAGGGACTGCTCGGATCGAGGGTGGCCGTGAGCGTGACGGGATTATTGCCCAGCGTGCCATGCAAGGTCACGCCCCGCGTGTTCTCCTGCACCAGCACCGGGTCAAAGGCGAAAAACTGTAATGGCATCGCTTCACCCTCCGGCGAGGAGACCTGAAAGGTCGCGCTGACCGGCTGGTAGCGTAGCGAAGTCATATCAGTATCCGACGTCACCGTATCAATGGATAACTCGAGCGTGGCTCCGGAGCGTATCACTCGCAAGCAAACAAAACCGTTATCACAAATGATACTGCCCTCACGGACAGTGCGCCGATCAATAAATGTAGTTCCCACGATCATCCTCCAGTGAGGCGATAAACGGCAAGGGCGCGATATATCCCTGCCAGTTGATGGGGAAAATATCCGTCGCAGGCCTGATGCGGTATGGATTATTGCAAAAGAGCCGTACCTTATGTATAGCGTTCATACTGACGCTATCGTCGGCGCTGACCCATACGCGACATCCTGATACCCATCCTGGTTCTCCTCACGCTCAAATATCCCAATCGCCTTCTCCAGGCGACATCTTCCCAGCTTCCTGCTTTGTAAAAGTATATTCCATATCCAGCGAATCTCAACTCTACTCAGAAAAAATCTATAATCCCTTCTTGATAGTAAAACAAGGCTCTGGGGGTATTACCAGGACATGGCAATGAATACCGAGCCCCTTCTTTCCCCTCCGGCAGGGAATTATGTGAGAAATCGGGTATAATAGCCACAACCTTTCCGACGGAGTATCATGATGCTGCTACGACGACTCGCTTGCGCAACCCTGGTTTGCCTGCTGGCCACGGCCATTTGGGCTAAGGATAAAGTGACGATTAAGAGCCTGATCGCCAAATCCGATGCCGTCTACTATACCCCCGCCGCGCATGGATTGAACGACCTGGCGGTGGATTTCGTGGTCAAGGAACTGGCAGACGATCCGGTGGGGAAGAACGCGGCTATCACCTATTATTATGCCGGTGGGAGCCGCCGGCGCCTGAATGTCGCGAATATTCCGGATGCGCAGGCCAGATATCAGCAACTGTTGATGGACCTGCTCTCCCCGCTCGGTCAGTATGTCGTGCCTGTATCTTCTACGGAAACTTTCTCCGGCATGACGCTGAAGATCAATACCGTGAATCGCCTGTTGCTTGGCGTACCGGGTACCACCTTCTATGAAATCGTTGCCTCCGTGCCCGGAAATCTCAGTCCTTTTACAAAATATGCGGTACTCCTCGACAAAGACGGCTTCCTGCACCAGATCGAGTATACGTTGACCGACAACACCGTAACAACCGCCAGCATGGAGAATATCAACGTCAAAGACGGTGCCTGGCTTTTCTCCGTCGTCAACACGCACATTGCGCTGAAAGATGCCGATATGTGGATGATCTTCCACTTCAAGTATGACACCATTGAAGGCTTTATCCTGCCCACGCAATGCACGGTACAATTCCGCAACGCCATGAACAAGCCCATCGAAGCGCGCCCGGATTATACCGTCGATTTCAAAAACTATCGCCTGAATAAAGGCATCGCCGCCGCGGCAATCACGGAATCGGAGAAGAAATCGACGGCCACCACCACCCCGGCGCCGTGATACGGTGACGCACGTCCGCACAGCAGGGCACGGCAAACGTACGCGATTCCGTACAATCCCATGATGAAAATATCGCATGCTCCGCAACTTCTCATGTCATCCGGTGTCTGAACAAATAGAAAGACTTTGGAAAAGTGAGGGTGCGGGGCATGAATTGTCCCTTGACTTCCGAGATCTGGCAACGTTATCAGGAGACCGGGGATTCCCGCGTGGCGAATCATCTGGCGTCCTGTGCTGCCTGCCGCGAGGAAGCCGGACAGTTTGCGCGCCTGCAACACACTCTCTCCACTTTGCCCGCCCATGACGCGCCCGCCGCGGTTGCCGCGCGCCTGCAGTGTCTGGATGCCGACACGCGCGAGCAGGCGATGACCTGTAAAGAAGTGCGTGCCGTGCTGGAAGCCTGGCTGGATGGGGCACTCGAACCGGCGAAGAGTTTCCTGGTCGAGGACCATCTGCTCTGGTGCCAGCCCTGTGCCGTTGAGGTAACGCGGGCGGAAGCCCTGCTCGTCACCCTGCGCGACCTGCCGCAATTGACGGCGCCCGATGCGATTGCCGAGCGGCTGGAACAGGCCCGCGTCCCCTGGTGGCAGCGGTTCTTCCCGACGCCCGCGCCCGTATGGTCGCGACAGTTCGCGCTGGCTGCCGGTCTCGCTGGCCTGGTGCTCGTCTTGCTCTCATCGACCCTGGTAATGCAAATTGCGCATAAACCGACATTGCCGACCGTGGCGAACATGACCATTCAACCAAATATAACCAATATCGCACCGAACAAGTCTGCCGATGCCGGCCCGACAGAGGAAGCGACCGAACCGACAGCGCCGCAACAGCGTTCGACGGTTCAGCAGCACCATCCCCGGCATCCGGTTATCGTACCGGCGGATGAAACTGATACGGAACCGGCTGTCGTGATACCGGATTCCCCGATGGCTATCAAACCGCCACCGTCGATACCGGATAGTTTTGGGCCAAAGGCGCCACCACCCGTGCAGCAACCGGTGACGGTGGACAAGAATTTTGCTACGGGGCATACGGTGAAATATGAAGCCCGAGAAACCATTGTTGCAGCGGCTATCAACGCAGATCGTGACGCGGCTTTAACCAGTAATGATAATATGGCTATGAGAGATCAATTTTAACAAAAATTGCGTCTAGGATGGCTATGAAAGATCTCTAAACCAAGGTATACTATAAAATCATGGTGTCTTCGCGAAGGAACGAAGCGTTGGCGCCCGGATGAAAATGGAAGTAGTTCTCGGAGTACCGACACCGTTCATTTCCGCTTGCTCCGACTGGCCCCAGGATGTTCGTTAGGATGGCGTTTCGACGCCGAAGTACAACTGTTGCCCCAAACAACAGTCTTTATGAGAGTATCTCTACATCAATTGCATAGACTGCTGCCGCAGTCCAGGAACGTGTGCCGGGTGTTGCTTTGCCTGGCAGGCGTCGTCACGGCTATGAGCGCACAGGCGCTGCAGAGCGGCATCACTACGGCTACCTCGACCACGCCGCCCTCCAGCGACATCACGGCCCCCACCTATCTCGAAAAAAGTGCCAGCGATCCCGTCGCCATGGCCAAACAGCAGGGATGGCAGATGAGTGGCTTGAGCACGCGCTTCGGGTTGGGGCAGGGCGACACCGCGTTGAATTTTTCCGGTGGGTACTATTCCAGCCGGGATCTCACCCCCAGTGCCCTTTTCGGCACCGGAACGAAGAACTCAATGGGATTCAGCATGTTGTCGACGCCGGGAGCATCCGGCTCGCCGCAGGGTCTCTTTTTCTCGCACTCGCCGGACAGCAAAGAGGATCAGGCCTATTTCCAGCACCTGGACTACCAGGGTGGCGGGTTGAATTTCAGCGGGAGTTACTCCAGCATCGGGAAGAATTTCCAGGGATTCGCCGACCTCACCAAGCAGGTGAACCCCGCCGATGCCGGTCTGCTCGGTCTCGGCCTTTCGCAGACGAATATGGCCATGAGCTACACCGGGCTCAAGGGCATAAAACTGGCCTCCACGCGTTCCACGGTGGGCAATTCCCTCGCGGGCAACGCGGAAAACGGCCTTACCCGCACGAAACAGACGAACAGCCTCGGCTTCGCGTTCGGGAAGCGGCAGAGCCTGGACTTCTCCGTTGCTGATTTAACCGAGGAATGGGACCCGACCGTCTTGAAGCTGGGCACGAAGCAAAGTCAGATTCAGACGCTTAAATGGGCAGGCGCCTTCGGACAACGCTCGCAGTTCTCCCTCGGACAGACGCTCACCGATACCACCGTCGGGAAAAGCCGCACGGAAGACTTTCGCCAGCACGACTTTTCCTTGAAATTGAACGAATGGAAATCATTCGGCCTGAACGCCGGGTTTATGACGAAGGACAACGGGCTGAACGGGGAAACGGATAACACGCTCAACCTCGACCTTAACGCGGCCTTCTCCCCGCGCCTGCAATTTACTGGAAAAGTGGCGAACAGCTCCATCGCCTTCAACGGGAATCCGAAGAAAACCGTCAACGATCTGCTCGATTTGCGCCTCACCTCCTCCCTTTCGCCGACGCTGCAACTCGTGTCGGGATACCATGATACCGACGTCACCGGAGTGGGGATGGCACGCACGCACGAACAGCGACTCACCTGGACACCATCATCTCGGTGGAAATCGGTGTCCCATTTTATCTCCACGAGCAACAGCCTCGTCGATGACACCGCGCTGATGGAACAAACGATCACCGGGCAACTCGGCGCCAAGGCGCGACCCTCGGTGTTGAACCTCTACGCGAGCCGCAACGTGCTGTCCGGCACCATCAATCAGGACCGCAGCGAGATCACCTATACGCATCCGCTCGGCGCCGGCGCCGACCCGGCGAAGATCCTGGTGCAGGTCGGCTCGTATCGGCGTGCCGAGTCGCAGACACAGTATGCTGACGACATGGTGGCGGCGCAGGTGTTGAATATACGCCCGCTTGCCCGCACGACCCTTTCCGCCGGCTACTATGATGGCCCGTATCTCGGCGCCGGTTATCTGAACTACCGCACCTGGGGACAGAAAAACGCCGGCAACCTTGCGGTGTGGGGCGCGCCGGACTTCAATGCCTACCGGGAAGTCGGCGGCGAACTGGGCTATAAACTCACCGGCACGTCGAAGCTGATCCTGCGGGAGATGCAGGGGCATCTGCAAGGCACCGGCACCATGGAAACCATGGAGTATGGCCTGGAACAGCACATCGGTCGCGCGTTGCTCCAGGTGAGCCAACTGCAAACAACGCTACCGGGGAAAGATGGCGCCGCCATCGAACATGAGACCATGCTCTATAAGCTCGTCGTGCCGGGCGCGAAACCCCTCCCCGATTGGGCGGCGAACTCCATGCATTTCACTGTCTTCCAGGATGCCGCCACCTGGGGCTTCGTGGCGCTGCCGACCTGGATGCCCGCCGCCGCGCCAACGAGTGGATTAACCCTGGAGAAACGTGAAGCACCCGATGCCCTCGGCAAAATCTACGATCAAAACACCATGCAACTGGCGGGCATGCTGACGAAGAAACTGTGCATCTTATTGAGCGATGAGAATCACCCCTATGTCGCCGGCACCACCCAGGCGGATATGGTGCGCCGGCGCTACGTGCACCTTGGCTACTTCGTGCAACCCAAACTGCAGCTTTTTACCCGATATATCGATGAAGATCGTAAAGACACCATCACCGAACAACAGACGCTGTCGTTCGGTATTATCGGGCAACTTAGCGCCATCTCCCGGTTG
>Ga0118677_10016522_pt1 | contig 10091 bp, 9 predicted proteins | sample AliMusrvi5mmetaG_FD_86154 | JGI IMG/M metagenome (GOLD analysis project Ga0118677, IMG submission 86154)
GTGTAAAAAACAGGCGGCAGGTATAAAACCTGCCGCCTGCATTATGAATCTAGGATTGTATTAATCTTTCTTTTTCTCGTCAAACAACTTATCCTTTGCCACTACCTGAACCAGGGTTCCGTCTTTCAGTGTTTTGCTTACCACTGAATATGGACCGGTAATTACTTCATCACCTGGTTTCAAACCTTCCAGTACTTCAATATAGTTAAGATCCTGAATAGCCGTTTTCACTTTCAGTTTTTTAACTGTATTGTCTTTTTGCAAAATAAATACCACTTCATCAATATCATCATCAGCACTGGTTGATTTTGCGGTTGACTGCTGATCTTTTGGCTTATCATCCGTTTTATCAGATGGCGCTTTATCACTTTTCTTATCTCTTGTAGTTACAGCGTTCAGAGGTACGGATAGTACATTCAATTTGGTTTTGGTCTGAATATCAGCACTGGCACTCATACCCGGACGGAAAGGGAAACCATGGGTGCTCACAGTCAGGTCGTGATAAGATTGTGGCAACAAACGGATATGCACTTTATAATTCGTTACTTCCGTACTGGTAGTTGTACCGGTAGCCGTGGTATTTGGATTGGCAATTTTATAAACCAATCCTTTGAATTTACGGTTGGTATATGCATCCACTTCCACAATAGCTGTATCACCCAGTTTCACTTTTGGAATATCATTCTCACCTACATCCACCTGCACTTCAATACTGCTCATATCTGCCACACGCATCATTTCGGTACCCACATTGAAACTATTACCTGCTACTCTTTCTCCTTTTTTCACATTCATTAAGCTGATGATACCATCCATGGGAGAAGTGATCACAGTTCTGGAAAGATCTTTATCCGCTTTGGCCAATTGAGCCTGAGCATTTTGAATAGAAGCTTCCCCACTTTTTAAACCTTCTTTTGCCGCATTATAATTAGCCAATGCAGTCAGGTAATTCTGCTCAGATTGCTCTAATTCTGAAAGCGAAATTACTTTTCCAGCTAATAATTTCTTTTGTCTTTCATAGATCACTTTCATGTTATCCATTTGCGCTTTTAACCCTTCCAGGCTGGCAACCGAATTGGACAATTGTGCCTTGCTCTGGGTAACACCGGCAGCTACCTGATCACGCTGTGTTAAATAGATATCCGCATAAATTCTGGCAAGTACCTGTCCACGTTTTACGCTATCCCCTTCGTTCACATTCAGCTCAACGATCTCACCACTGATATCGGGACTTACTTTCACTTCTACCTCGGGATATACTTTACCACTGGCGTTTACCGTTTCTGTGATGGTTCTTTGTGCTGCTTTTTCAGAAGAAACTTTGATACCTTCCTCTTTACCGATAACACCGGATTTTTTCAGTCCTACCAGCACCGCAACCACTACTACCAGTAAAATAATAATCCATAGCAATTTCTTGTTCATAATTCAGTTTTTCCGGTTTGTTTGCAGGTTTTCATTTCTCTATCTGCGTCAAAAAATTTATAATTTAATTCCGTTGCCTTTATAAAATTCCAGCAGTTTCATTTTAAATATATAATCATACTGGTTGGCTATTTGCTGCAATTTTGCTTTTAATAAATTGTTCTGATTGGTGATCAGGTCCAAAGAGCTCAGCATATTGATATCAAACCTTTTCACCGCAAAATCGTAGGCTTTCTGCGCATTAATCACTGATTTAATACCCGCGTTATATTTCTGCAGGGCAGTTACGGCATTCGTATAAGCTGTGTATATATCCTGTTTCAATTTTGTGTCGCTCGCCTGCTTTTGCAAAGTAGCGGCCCGGTAATTTAATCTTGCCTGTTGTGTGGATACCCTTGCCTGATGATTAGCATAGATTGGTATACTTAGACTAATACCAACGTTTTGGCCAAAGTTGTTATTCAACTGATCGCCCCATCCGTTCCATATTTCACCGAAAGTGCGGGTTGATTGTGTTAATTTATAGGTAGGATTTTGAACATAATAGGAATTGCTACCAATAGCCACAATAGGTTCTGTGCCGGTTACCGGGGCATATCCTGTAAAACTTCCTCCACTTACATATTTAAAGGAATTGGAAAAGTTGGTAGAAAGGTTGCCACCCAGGGATAGTGTTGGATAATACTGAGCCTGTGCAACCATTATATTTTTTTCTGCTGCCTTGATCCTTAATGAATCAGATTTTTGCTGAGGCTGGTAATGCATGGCCAATTGGTATACAATTTCAGGTTGGAGTTCTGAAAAAGGCTCAATGGGTATTCTATCAACCGGCGGTATTTGAATAGAAAAAGGTTTTGAAGGATCCAGGTTCAGCAAAGCCTGCATATTTAAAAGGTTTTGCTGATCAGTTGCTACAGCTGTATAATAATTACTACTGTCAGAAGCCAGTTGAGCTTCAATTTCTGCCATACTGAGTTCAGGCAAAACCCCTGCGTCTACTCTTTTCCGGGTAATATCATACTGTGCAAGACTTTGGCCTATCTGAACCTTAGTTATATTAATCTGTTCTTTAGAAGCCAGAATCTGAAGGTAATAAGTAGCTACTGTAAAAGAGATATCATTAATTGATTTTGCTACGTCCGATAATGCCGCTTTGGCACTGAATACTGCAGCCTGCTCTGTATATTTTAGCCTGCCGGCATTGTATAACTGAATCCCTGCATTGATTCCAAAGTTTTGGTACAGGAACTGGGTAGTTGCAAACACGTTGGTAGTGGGATCGATTGATCGTCCAAACCTAACTCCATTGGATGCACTTCCGGAAACACTGGGATTTAAATTATACCGGGCTTGATCTGCCTGTAAAGCAGCTAATCTTGCCTGAACATCTGCCTGTTTAATAGAGATATTATTCTGAATGGCATAATCAATACATTGACGCAAATCCCATACATCCGGAGTATTCTGGGCGTATGACTGTATTAGCATCATACAGCATAAAAAAGTAAGAAATCGCTTCATAGACAACAAAAGTATAGGATTCGGGCAGAGTTTGTTAAAAAGATAGACAGACGGAAACTAATCCCATTAAACGAGTGATAGATGTTATGAAAGGTTATTAATGGTGGTAAATGCCCCATCTAGGTCCCGAATCAGGTAGTCGGGTTCTTCCAAACCAACGTATAATCGAAGAGAGCGATGCTCGGGATTTGCCGCATCAAATGCTTCGGGCTTCATGCCAGCACATTTTGGCAGAATCAGGGATTCATGACCACCCCAACTCACTGCCATTAGTATATGCTCCAAAGATTCGCAGAAAGTTTCGATAGTTTGGGCGGAATTCGCCTTAATGATAAAATTGATTAGTCCCCCAGCGCCTTTCATTTGCTTTTTCGCCAATTCATATTGAGGGAAATCGGGATCAAGGGGATAATTGACCTTTTCGACCCTTGGATGCCCTTTTAAAAAACTGATGACTTCAGGAGCCGTTCGGTTCACTTTTTCCAGCCGGGTTGGCAAAGTTCTCAGTCCCCTGATCAGTAACCAGGCATTAAACGGCTGAATGCCAGAACCGATTGTATTGTATTCGCTGTTAAATATTCTTTCTATCATTTTCCCTGAGCCACTTAATACCCCTGCTATCGTATCGCTATGCCCTCCAATATATTTAGTGGCAGATTGCAATACCAGGTCGATACCCAGTGCAATGGGTTGTTGGTATAAGGGTGAACAGTGGCTATTATCACAAACAGTAATAATCCCTTTCTCTTTGGCAATTTTTGCTACTGCTGATAAATCCTGCAGGTCAAAAAACCAGCTATTGGGAGATTCCAGATAGATTAAAGTGGTTTCAGGTCTGATTGATTTTGAGAAATTATCTGTAACCGTACCGTTTACATAACTAACTGAAACTCCAAACCTGGGTAGTATCACATCAAACATTTTTCTGGCCCAGGTATATGGATTACTGACACTTACAATATGATCACCCGATTTTACATTGGCCAGAACAGCTGCAAAAATGGCTGCGGCTCCGCTATTAAATACCAGACAATCCTCAGCACCATCTAAAGCCGCCAATTTTTTTCGAAGTATTTCAACGGTTGGGTTTAGTCCCCGGCTATATAACCAGGTAGTATATTCATCTTCAAAAGATTTACGCAGATCAGCCACTTTTTTAAAAGCAAAATTGCTGGTCTGTATAATAGGTGGTGCGACTGCGCGAAAATATTCATCACGGTCTTCGGCAAATTCATTAATGATATAAGATAGGTCCATACTAAACTTTCTCCTCTGTTTCTATTTGTTTTTTTGAGTGAAGTCCTTTTACCAAAAAATACAATATCATAAAAGCGGCTAAAACCCCTACGCCAACCATTGCGGTTTCAGGAGTTTGAATGGCGATGCTAGTCCCTACAAATATATAAGCAGCCATAAATATCAAAGGTAACAGTGGATATAGTTTCATTTTATAGATTCCGGTATTATCCAAATGCTTTGTTTTTTTACGAAATACAAAAATGGTTGCACTGGATGCCACCATACCAAAACAGTCCAGGAAAATCGTAAAATTGAGAATCTTCTCAAAAGTCTGTGCAAAAAACAGAATCACAATACACATAGCTGCAAAAACAGTCAGGGAAACAGTCAGTACTTCATTACGCGGGTTTTGCTTTGAAAATACTTTTGGCAATACTCCCTCCCCGCTCATTGCATACATTACCCTTGGGTTACTCAGCAACAAAGCATTTACATAAGCCAGTACGCCAAAAAATAAAAAGAAAGAAAACAGGTCAGCACCGTTTTTCCCAAAAGTTTTATTCATAACCACATAAGCAATCTCATGTTCATCTTTCATATTGTTAAACCCTACAATACTATAATAGCTGAAATTAACCAGTAAGTATAACCCAATAATAATGGCAATACCAATAAAGATGCCTCGTGGAATATTTTTTGCCGGCTTATCCACTTCATTTCCAAAATTGATGGTTTGCTGATAGCCGCCATAGGTGAAAGACACGGCAATCAGACTTACCCCCAAACTTTGAATCCAACTCATGGACGGAACGATTGCAGGAGCCGGAGCAGGCACAATCGCTGCGGTCTGTGCAATTTCATGATGCGGGAAAAATAAGGCCACCACCAATAATAAGATCATCGTAATCTTTATCAGCATTAATACATTTTGCGCTTTTGCGCTCATACGCAAACCCTTAAGGTTGATGGCATAAAAGATAAGAATAGCGCCGCAACTGATCAAGGCTTTATCAATATCTGTCCAGGCAATTTGTGGAAACAGCTTCGTAACATATCCACTCCCAATTAACGCAACCCCGCTTAAACTGGCTGCATTGCTGATAAGAATAATACAATTGATAGCGAAGGCGATACTGGGATGGTAGGCATAGGAAAATACTTTATAATATCCGCCGGTAATCGGATATCGGCTTCCGATTTCCGCATAAGTCAATGCCCCACATAAAGCAAAAAAGCCGCCCAATATCCAGGCTGTAAAATATACAGATGGTTCAATTGCATATTTTGCACTGGTAGCTGCAGATCGAAAAATACCCATACCGATCACCAATCCTACCACGATCATTGTAAAACTGAAAAGATTGATTTTTTGTTTTGATTGCATAGTAATTGTGTGGGTTTAAATGTAGGAAACTTAATTCAATTTACAGAAGCACAAATCGTATTAGCCGGATGTGATATTATTTTCCCTCGTAATATTGGTACCGCAACATACAATCTCTTATCTTCGCCTTGTATACGGTTCCCGCTTACGCGGGATTAAAAGGGAAGTCCGGTGTAATTCCGGCGCTATCCCCGTAGCTGTAAGCTCCTGGTTCATATTTGAATCATAACTGTTGAAACTTCATACCACTGTTCCGCCATTGTAGGGATGGGAAGGTGTTCATCAGGGAGCGAGCCAGAAGACCTGCCGCATACAAATCAATTATTCACGGCTTTCGGGTGAAAAGCATGGAATCTAATTTGTTGCTGCAGCGGCATCTTATATTTCTCCGTTTTTTTATTTTCCTGAAAGCTCATTGTTCCATCTAAAAAAAACAAACAATGAGCAAAACAGTAACGCTCCTCACAACCCTGCTTACAGGCAGTACCCTGTTTGCACAAAAAGACACGGTAACCACCAAAACATTAGATGAAATTGTAGTTACTGCCAACAAACAGGAACAAAAACAAAGTTCCACCGGAAAAGTAATTACCATTATTACAAAGGACCAAATTGACAAAAGCAGCGGCAAAACGGTATCTCAGTTGCTGAATGAACAGGCCGGTATCACCATTAATGGATCTCTTAATAATCCAGGTAGTGTGCAAACCATTTTTATGCGCGGAGCGGCTGCCGGGCGTACGCTGGTTTTACTGGATGGAATTCCGGTAAATGACCCCTCACAAATTAATAACGATTTTGACCTGAACCTGCTTTCCATCAATGATGTTGAAAGAATTGAAATTTGTAAAGGAGCTCAGTCCACTTTGTATGGAAGTGATGCCATTGGCGGTGTGATCAATATAATTACCACTAAAAAAGACATAACTAACCCATTTAATCTGAAAGCAGGTGTTTCCGGTGGTAGCCTCGGAACATATAAAGCCAATCTACAGGTATATGGCAAAGCTGGCAGGTTTACCTACACTACCCGTTATGCAAAAATAAAAACCGATGGTTTCTCCGCGGCTTATGACAGTACTGGTAAAATGAACTATGATAAAGATGGCTATGATGGGAATACTGGCAACGCTTCCGTTCTTTTCGATGCAGGAAATGGATTGCAAGTAAAAGGTTTTACGCAATACAGCCAGTATAAGGCAGATGTTGATGCGGGGGCTTTTACTGACAAACTGAATTATACTATTACTAACCGGAATTTTACAATAGGTACCGGCTTTATTGTTAAGAAGAAATTATTTACGATTACCGGTAATTATCAGTATAGCAAAATGCATCGAAATTATAATGATAATGCTTCGATACCAGGTGCCACGGCTTATTCAATGAATGATTATGATGCCATTACTCATTTTGCAGAAGTATACACTTCCATTACACTGGGGGGAGGTTTTTGTTTATTGAGTGGTGCTGATTACCGCTATGGATCAATGAATAATCAGTACCGATCTTTAAGTGTATATGGTCCATATAATAGCCAGTTCAGGGATACTTCCATGAATCAAAGATCTGTGTATAGTTCGTTAATGTATACCAGCAAATTATTTTCCGTTGAGTTGGGTGGAAGAATGAATCATCATTCGCGTTATGGGTACAATACTACTTTTACCTTTAATCCGTCTATCCGAATAGATGATCATTACAGGTTATTCGGTAGTATAGCTTCTGCATACAAAGCCCCTTCTTTATACGAGCTATATTCCAGCAGTGGCAATCTGAATCTCCAGCCAGAAAAAGCAACTAATTACGAAACAGGTGTACAATCTATATATCGCAATATCAGTAACCGATTGGTTTTCTTTTATCGAAATACCCATAATGGGATTGATTATAATTCGATCAATTATCAGTATTTCAATTATGTGAATCAGCAGACAAAGGGAATCGAGTATGAAGCAAGGATGCAACCCACTACCCACCTGACGATCACTGGTAATTATACATTTATTGCCTCCCAGGAAACCACGGAAAACCGCGTGAATTTTAAAGACACGACGTATGGCTATTCTTTACGAAGGCCAAAGCATAGTATGAATATCATAACGAGTTATCAGTTTGATAACCCGTTATTCATAAGTGTTAGTGGAAAATATGTCAGCAGCCGCTATGATGTAGGCGCGTATAAAAAGCCTGACCTGTTATTATCCAGCTATTTTTTATTGGGTGCTTATGCAGAATATAAAACAGGAACCCATTGGAAACTCTATTTAGATGTTCAAAATCTACTTAACCGTAAATTTTTTGATGTAAGCGGATACAATAGCCTCCCATCTTTGTTTACGGCTGGAATCAGTTTTATCTGGTAGTAGCTGATATACAAAGGCAGGGATGTGGGCTTAGCCAATATCCTATGCCTTTGCATATATTTTATCATTGCCAATTCAAAATAAATCGGGTATTTCGCAGTATGGATATCTATCTTATCAGGCATACTGCCCCATTGGTAGACAAGGGTATTTGCTATGGGCAAACGGATCTTGATGTAACAGATAGTTTCGAGGCAGAACTTGAACAAATCAGACCGCATATTCCGGGTGATATTAAAAAAGTATATAGTAGCCCATTACAGAGATGCCTGAAACTGGCAACAGCGCTTTTCCCAAACCAACACATTTCTACGCATAATGACCTCATGGAATTAAATTGCGGAAACTGGGAGATGCAGGTTTGGAACGAGATACCTAAACCTGAAATACAACCCTGGCTGGATGATTTTATTCGGGTAATAGTACCGGGAGGAGAAAGTTACCTTCAACTTCATGATCGGGTGATCAGGCAGTTTCAAAATATTTGCGAGAATAAGGAAACCGCTGTTATTGTAGCCCATGGTGGGGTATTAAGAAGTATTCTGTCATTTATTACCCAAACTCCTTTAAAAGAGTCCTTTGATACATTTACATTTCATTATGGCTGTGTTGTCAAATTACGTGTAGAGAATAACAGATTCAGTCATGAAATATTGCATAATATTTCTCTTCAGGGAAAAGAATGGCATAGGCCTTCTGTTACTTAATAGACGCTTTTTTTAGGTTTCTGCTATATTCAATCCAGGATTTCCCGAATTCGTTTTGAAAAAAGTTAAGGAAGAGTAACTTTATTAAAAATCAGGATATGGAATATCATTTTGATGAATTACTTACCGTAACATTTACTTTGTTTGCGGTAATAGATATTGTGGGATCCGTTCCTCTACTGATTTCTTTAAAAGATAAGATGGGTGGAATCCGGTCCTTGCAGGCAACCCTTGTATCAGGTGCATTGATGATCCTTTTCCTATACGCAGGTAAACCATTTTTGAAAATACTGGGATTGGATATACATTCTTTTGCAGTTGGGGGCTCTGTGGTTATCTTTTTATTAGGACTGGAGATGGTATTGGGACATGAAATATTTAAAGGTGATAAAGATGCCCAATCTGGAACAGTAGTGCCTATCGCTTTTCCTATTATTGCCGGTAGTGGTACCCTTACCACCATTATGTCGCTGAAAGCAAATTTTGAAGAAACCTATATTCTGACAGGTATCCTTGTAAACCTGGTTGTGGTGTATATTGTTTTAAAATCGCTGAAGCTGGTTGAAAGAATATTGGGGCCGGCTGGATTATTGGCAGTAAGGAAATTCTTTGGAGTAATACTGCTTGCGATCGCTGTCAAATTATTCAGTAGTAATATCGGAAAGTTTGGCAAATAAGTGTTTGCGAATTAACGATGCGCAAAACCTGACATTCTTTTCCTCAGGAAAAAAGGAATATAATGAAATCGGATCTCATATATAAAGTTGTAACAAAAGTAAGCCACTTCTCAAAATGGATTCGCGTTCATTTAGAATTCGTATTCTGGGTATCTTCTCTTCTACTTTTATTCTTTTTGCCGGAAGGCAATTCGGGTCCTTCATTATGTGTTTTCAGGTATCTGGGGTTTACCTTTTGTCCCGGTTGCGGTATTGGTCATTCTATTCATGATGCCCTGCATTTTCGTTTCACCGACTCCTTTCATCATCATCCACTGGGAATTATTGCTGTATTCATTATATTTAACAGGATTATACAATTGCGAAAACCTATAAAGCAAATAAATGAAGCCTAATCTTATTAACCTGATTCCCGCCCTGGAAGGAGAAGAACTGATCTATCTGCAAAGCATTACGAAAGATTTATCGGATGATCAATTAATGACTTTTATCTCTGTTTATAATGGTAAACGCAGAAAGACCGACCAGATTTTATTGGGTTGCGTATTGGGGTTTGTAGGCGTAGCCGGGGTGCAACGTTTTCTGGTGGGAGAACCACTGATGGGTCTTTTATTCTTTTTTACAGGAGGCTTCTGTTTTATTGGTACCATACTCGATACCGTTAATCATAAACGACTCGCCTTCGAATTTAACCAAAAAATGGCGAGAGAGTCGATGGCGATGATGTATGCTTATCAATAGAATAGTTTTCTGCTTTGAAAGAATATATTTC
>Ga0118677_10016524_pt1 | contig 10091 bp, 4 predicted proteins | sample AliMusrvi5mmetaG_FD_86154 | JGI IMG/M metagenome (GOLD analysis project Ga0118677, IMG submission 86154)
AGCGTGTCACGCCCACCGAACCGACGCGCCAGGCCTTCGAGCACCTGGTCGGCTTCTTCGTCCGCGAGCAGGCCCTGGAACCGGCCCTCAAGGCCCTGAAGCGGCTCGAAACCGAAAACCTGCTGACGGACCCCATGCGCTTCGAGCTGCAGCGCCTCGAGGATGCGCGGCGTCTTTCGGAGGCGAAGCCCGTGCCGGCGCCGGGACATCCTCGCACCGACGTGATCCCCCCCGGCCTGCCCGAACGCTACTCGGTCACCCGGCGCCTGGGCGAAGGGGGCACGGCCATCGTGTACCTGGCCCGGGACTCGCTGCTGGAACGCGAGGTCGTGCTGAAGTTCCTGTCCAACCCGAATCTCCCCGACGACATCGCGGAGGAGTACTTCCTGCGCGAGGCCCGCATCGTGGCGGGCCTGTCGCACCCGGCCATCGTGCAGGTGTATGACGTGGGACACGTGTCCGCCCGTCACTACATGGTGATGGAGTTCATCGAAGGCGACCCGCTGGACCGGGTGCTGGACAGGGCCCCGGGGCACACGATGCCGCTGGAACGCGTCGCGGCCCTGGCGACGACGCTGGCCGACGCGCTGGCCTACGCGCACGCCCGGAAGGTGATCCACCGGGACATCAAGCCCGGCAACGTGATGGTGCTGCCCGACGGCAACGTGAAGCTGATGGACTTCGGCATGGCCAAGGCCCTCGAGATCCATCGGGACCGCTCGCTGTACATCTGCGGCACACCCGACTACATGTCGCCCGAGCAGGAGGCCGGTTACGACCTCACACCGGCGACGGACATCTACTCGTTCGGGCTGCTGTTGATGGAGTGCCTGCTGGGTCCCCTTCCGACCGGATCCACGGCCCAGGGTGCCCGGCAGGCCCGCCTCAAGCGCCTGGAGCAGTCGAGCCTTCCCGCGGACCTGCGCACCAGCATCACGTCCTGCATGGCGCTGGACATCGAGGCGCGTCCCCCGTCCTCGCTGGACGTGGCGATGGTCTTCCGGAGAGCCGCGGCGGTGGCGCGCGGGGAACTCCCGCCGACCGTGCCAGAGCCGAGGCAGGAGGACCTGTTCGGAGAGGCCCGGGCCGAAGTCCCGGCAGGACGGCCCGAGTTCTGATCGCACCCCCCGGGGGCGGCGTCAGGGAAGGCTGGGCAGCGCCTCGTCGCGGAACTCCATCGACTTGCCGATGGGCCCCAGCCGGCCACGTATCGCCACCACCCCGGGCTTCGAGCGGGACATCGCGACGATCGCCGCGCTGCCCCGGGTGATCCCCGTGATCCCCGAAAAGGACCCCTTCTGCAGGACGCCCGAGACCACGCGATCGAACCGGACCGTGTTCTGGTCGTCGAACTTCCGGGAAAACGCCGTCTGCAGCGTCAGCGTCAGGGCACCGGATCCCGCGTCGTGACGAAAGTCCACGAGGTTGTTGGGAACCAGGGTTTCGGGCAGGTCGTTTTCGCGGAACAGCCGCCGCACCTCGGTCACCGGGTCGCCTCCCGTGGGCGCCCGCGGCATCGTGAGGGGCTTCCGCGCGGAAAGCGCCTTGTTCTGGTCCTCGAAGCCCATCTCCTGCAGGCCCTTCTTCCGGACCGGCTCGGGCGCGGGTTCCTTCTGGAGGTTGTCCCGCACCTTCTTGGCTTCGGCCGCCTTGGCAGGTTCCTTTTCGATGAACATCCGGGCTCCTGCGTCGCGGGACGTCCTGATCCTAGGGAGGCTGGGGCTCGGGGTCAACCGGACGAGGGTCGGGCAATCAGGGAACGTAGGTCGCCAGCAGGTCGGGGCGGGTTTCGAGGAGGACGTCCACCCGTTCGATCAGGTCATGCATCTGGGACAGGGTGCCGACGGTGAAGCGGACCCAGCCGCCAAACCCTTCCATCCGGCTTCGATCCCGGACGAACACCCCGACCGACTCGAGCGCCTGGACCAAGCCTTGAGGATCACGCACGCGCACGAGCACATAGTTGGCCTGGGTCACCCGGACCTCGGCGCCCCGCCGGCGCAGCTCCACGCCCAGCAGGTCGCGGGCCGAACGCACCTGGGCCACGTAGGCCTCGCGGCTGTCCACGTCGGCCAGGGCCGCCACCGCGCCCACCTGGGCCAGGGCGTTGACGCTCTTGGGGTTGTACAGCTTGCGCAGGTTTTCCATGATGACCGGGCCGGTCATCAGGTAGCCCACGCGCAGGCCGGCGATGCCGAAGCACTTCGAGAAGGTCCGGGTCACGACCAGGTTCGGGCACGACGTGACCAGGGGCGCCGACGAAATGCCGCAGAACTCGAAGTAGGCCTCGTCCACCAGGAACAGCGTCCCGGAAAAGGCGCGGCAGAGGGCCGCGATGTCCGCCGGGGGCGTCACGGTGCCGGTCGGGTTGTTCGGGCTGGGGATGTACACCAGTTTGGTGTCGTCCCGGATCGTGTCGAGGATCGTGGCCGTCTGCACCGCGAACGGGTCGTCCGACAGGGCCAGGCGCGGCTGGACGCCACGGGCCTTCACGTAGATCAGGAAGTGGCCGTATGTCGGCCACACCACGACCACGTCGTCGCCGGGTTCCAGGTACGTCCTGCAGACCAGGTCGAGGGCGTCGTCCGAGCCGTTCGTCACGAGGATCGCGTCCGGCCGCACGCCGGTATATGCGGACAGGGCGGCACGCACCTTGGGGGCGCCCAGCTCCGGGTACCAGTTCAGGTGGTGGCCGTTGGACAGGAAGCCGGTGATCGCCTCGATGACCTTGGGCGACGGGGGGATCGACGATTCGTTCCAGTCCAGCTTCAGGGGAATCGTGCCCTTCGGGAGGGACTTGATGGCGGAAAGCGATGACACGGCGTCGTAGGGCGCAAGCGTTTCGACGTCCCTGGCGGGGCGCGGCATTTCCAGAACAAGCTTTCGCGAACGGGCTCGCAGTCCTTCCTGGATCACAGGTTCCCTCCGCGTTGACAACCCCGGGCGCAGGACGGCACACCCGGTAGTCATCAAGCAAGCAAGCCTTGTGCCACAACCCCGGCGATCTGTCAATTCCGTGACACTACAGAGACATGCGTGCGTACGCGGGATCCGCGTTGAAGGCTGGGTTGGATGAAGCCTACTCCATTCTCGGCGGAAGGCACCGCAGGGCCCGGGTTGCCGCGCGACCGGGACATGCCCCCGCCGGTTGGGAGCCGCTCCTTTCGCTGGTCGTATGCGGGACTCTCAACGTCTTTCGTTTCGTTTTCTTGGCGGTTTCTTTGACCTGTCCGACCTCCCCGTTTACGATTGCGCGGAGAGGAAGGTTCCTTTCGCCCGGAGGTCGTGATGTCACGCTCTCGCGTTGCGGGGTTGGTGGTGCTGTGCTTCCTGGCCCTTCCCGTCGTGGTGACGGGCCAGGGCAGCGGCGCCAACCCCATCGCCGGGATCAGTGTCACCGAAGAAGCCAGCGAGACCGTGGTCACCATCACGGCCTCGCGCACGCCGACATTCAGCGTATTCAAGCTGGATGACCCGGTGCGCCTTTTCGTTGACGTGAACCAGGGCGATGTTTCACGGGTCGCGGAACCGGTCCTGGTGGACAACGGTGTCCTCGATCAGGTTGGCACCCTGCAGTTCAAGTCGTCGGGGGTCCCCGTCGGCCGGGTCATCATCGGGTTGCGACAGGATGCGGCGTACGACGTTCGCACGGTCGGCAACGGAATCGTGGTGCGCATCGACGCCGCCGGCCGCAGGGCCAGCACGGCCGAAGCGGGCGCCCTCGCGAAGCAGGTGACCAATGTCCGCGAGGAACTGAAGCACGAACAGGAACTGCTGCGGCAACTGAAGGACGCACGCGAGCGGGACGTGTCCCTTCGCGGAAAGGAAGAAGCCAGCCGCCTGGAGGCCGAGCGCCTGCGGGCCGAGGCCCAGCGGTTCCAGGAGCAGGCACAGCGCGATGCGGCCCAGGCGGACAAGGCGGCCCGCGAGGCCTCCCTTCGCGCGGCCGCGGCCGAGCGCTCGCTGCAGGCCCTGAAGGACGAGACCGCCCGGACCCAGGCGCGCCAGGCGCAGGCCGAGCAGGAACTGAAGGCCCTGTCCGAGCGGAAGGCGACCGAAACGACGTCCGAAGCGAAGCGCCTGGAAGCCCAGCGCGCCGATGCATCCGCGAAGATCGCCGAGGCCGAAAAGAAGCTGCAGGCCCTGCGGGAGGAAACCGCGAAGGCCGAGGCGCAGCGTAGTTCCGTGGCCGAGGCTCGCCAGCAGGAAACCGAGCGGCTGAACGCCCTGCGCAAGGAGCAGGAAGCCCTGCGTTCGCAGACCGCGGCCGCAGAGGCCCAGCGGAAGTCCCTCGATGACCAGACGGCCCGGGCATTGGCCCGCCGCGAGCAGGTGGAGCAGGAACTGAAGGCGCTGAACGAGCGCAAGGCCACGCAGATGACCGCCGAGGCGAAGGCCGACGTGGCGCGCCTGGAGGCCCAGCGCACGGAAGCGGATCGCCAGGCGAGCGAATCGGCCGCAAAGGCGTCCGATGCCGAAAGGAAGCTGGCCACGCTGAAGGACGAAACCGTGAAGGCCGAGGGTCGCCGCAAGGCCCTCGAGGAAGAAACGGCGAAGACGGAATCCCAGCGGGCGGCAGCGGTCGACGCGCGCGCCCTGGAAACCGAGCGGCTGCAGGTGCTGCGCAAGGAGCAGGAAGCGCTGCGGGCCAGCGCGGCTGCCCTGGCCGAACGGAACGCGGCGGACGCGGAAGCGGCCCGGCAGGCGGCCACCCGGCGCGTGGCCGAGGAGCAGGCGGCGGAGCGCGCGCGGATGGCGCGGGAAGCGGCCGAGGCAGCCCTGACGGCGGAGCAGGATCGGCTGGCGGCCGTTCGCACGGCACGGGAAGCCGAGGAGGCCAACCAGAAGGCCCGCAAGGAACTGGCTGCCCGGGAGAACGAGAACCTGTCCCTGGCTCGCGCCGCGCGCCAGAACGAGGAAAAACTGCAGGTCGAACTGAAGGCGGCCCGGGATTCGAAGGAAAGCGCCGCCCAGGCCCAGGTGACTGAACTCGAGCGCACGCTGGCCGACCAGCGGGCGAAGACCGCAGCAGACGAGAAGGCGCGCGACGAGGCCCTCCGGACGGCCAGGCAGTCCGCCAAGGCGACGGAAGCCCAGCTGGCGGCGGCCCAGGCGCGCTCGACCTCGCTGGAAAAGCGGCTGGCCGAGTTGCAGACGGAGCGCGAGGCCCTGGCGAAGCGCGCCAGGACGGCCGAGGCCGAGGCGAGCAAGGCGGCCACCCGTTCCGAGCAGGCGAGCGCGCTGCTGGCCCGCAAGGAGCAGGCCCGCCGCGACGCGGAAGAAACGGGTGCCCAGCTGAAGGCGAAGCGCGAGGAACTGACGCGGCTGCAGGCCCAGGCGAAGACCCAGGCCGCCGAGTTGCAGGCCGTGTCCAGCCGCAAGGAAAAGGAGACGGCCGACCTGTCCGCCATCGAGGCGCGGCGGATCCAGGCCGCGGCGGCCTATGACGAAACGGCGCGGAAGCTGGCCGATGAGGAGCGTCGCCTGGCGGACCTCAAGGCGGAACGGAGCCAGTCCGAAAAGGCGGCCGCCGAGGCGCGCCAGCAGGTGATGGATCTGCAGGCACGCCGCGAGGTGGAACTGACCGCCCTTCGGCAGGAACTGGCGACGGCCCGGGCGCAGGCCCAGGGCGTCGAAACCGCGAAGACCGAGTCCCTGGCGCGCGAAGTCGCGACCCGGGAAGGCGAACTGGCGGCGCGCCAGGCGGAGCTGGCCGAGCTGCGGGCCGACGTGGTTGCCGCCCGGGCGGAAAACGCGTCCAAGGACGCGACCATCCGCGAGATGACGACCGAAATGTCCCGGGCCCGCGACGAGGTCGCCCGCGCCCAGGAAACGGCGACCACGAAGGAAAAGGAAGTCGCCGGGCTGCGGGCCGCGCTGAACGCCGAAAAGGCGGGCCGCGCCGATCGCAGCGAGGTGGAGCGGCTTCAGAACGCGCTGGCCGCCAAGGAACATTCGCTGGCCGGCGTGAAGGCGGACCTGGCCGATCGGCTGGCCCGTGCGGACGACCTGGCTCGTCGGCGTGCGGACGAGGTCGAGCGCCTTGGCGCCGAACTGCAGCGCCTGAAAAGCGAGCGCCACGAGGGCGAGTCCGCGGAAGTGGCGCGCATGAAGGAGCGCCTGCAGAACCGCGAGGCCGAGATGCAGGTCCTGCGGAAGGCGTACGACGACGCGCGTGTCGCCGCCCGCAAGGACGCGAAGATCGAAGGCCGCGCGGCCAGCCTCAAGGCGAAGGTCGAAGAACAGCAGAACGAGTTGAAGGCCTTGCGGGGCGAGTACCAGAAGGAAGCCGCGGCGTCCAAGTCGGGCCTGAAGGACCGCGACGCCCGGATCGCCGAACTGGCCCGCCAGATCGACGCGCTAAAGGCGTCGGGCGCGGCGAAGGAATCGCAGGAAGTCGCGCGGCTGAAGGACATCGTGGCGCGCCGCGAAGCGGAACTGGCCGAGGCCCGCGCCCGGGAGACCGAGTCCCGCCAGACGGTCGCGGCGACCCAGGAGCAGAAGCAGGAACAGAAGGCGGAACAGAAGCGCCTGCGCGGCGACCTGGAGGAGGCGCAGGCCCTCCTGGACCGTGCGCGCACCGACATGAGCGGCGCCAAGGCGAAGGAGCGCGAGGCGCTGGATCGCGAGGCGAAGGCCGCGTCGCGCATCGACGATCTGATGGCGGCCCAGGCCAAGTCCGATCGCGACCTCCAGGGCGCCCGGGCGGAAGCGTCGGAACTGGCGCGCCAGTTGACGACACGGGAGGCCGAGGTGGCCCGCCTGCAGAACGAGCTGGACCAGAGCCGCAAGGCCCAGCCGGCGAAGGCGGTCGCCCAGGAAGCGCCGGCCCGGAAGGCGGTCATCCGCTCGATCGACTTCAAGTCCACTCGCACCGGCCCGACCCTGGTCCTGGGGATGGAAGGCACCCCGCAGTACGACGTGACGCAAGGCAAGAACCAGTGGGTCATGACCATCCGGAACGCGACGCTGCCGAAGGACCTGGAGCGCCGCATGGACGTCACGGCCTTCGAGTCGCGCGTGTCGATGGTCAGCGCGTTCACCGCCGAGGACGGCTCGGTGCGCGTCGTCGCCGAACTGGCCAAGCCCGTCGGGCAGCAGGTCCAGGTCGCCGACGGACGGCTCGCCTGGACCTTCGCCGGAGGGACCTCCGACCAGATGATGGCCGGGTCGGCCACGCCCCCCGCCGCCGGAAGCACGACGTCCTCGGCCAAGGTGTCGTCCCGCGCGATCCCGTCGGCGCCGCCCCCCGGGTATGCGCCGACCTTCGCCCCGTCCACGTCGGCCCCTGCCGGCAACCTGGCCTCCCCCTCCCCCGGCACCGTTGCCGCGGGCTCGGGCGAAGGATCCCGCGAGTACCTGAAGCCGGCCATGGTGCCCAAGAAGAAGAAGTACCGCGGCAAGCGCATCAACCTGACGGTCAAGGACGCGGACATCCACAACGTGCTGACGTTCCTGGCCCGCGAAGGCAAGGTCAACGTCGTCATTTCCGAGGCCGTGCAGGGCAAGGTCACCTTCCACCTGGAAGACGTGCCATGGGACCTGGCGCTGGATACCGTGCTGAAGACCAAGGGCCTGGACTACGTCATCGAGCAGGGCATCTACCGGGTGGCCCCGATCGACGTGATCCAGAAGGAATACGACGCCCAGGTCGAAAAGCAGAAGAAGGTCCAAGAACTGAAGCCGATCATCGTCCGCTTGATCCCCGTGAACTACGGTGAAGGCGGCGAAATGCTGTCGCGCGTCCGTTCGGTGCTGTCGCCCAAGGGCGCGGCGGACATCGACACGCGCACCAACACCCTGATCATCAAGGACACGGAAGAGTACCTGGAGGCGGCCGAGGACCTGGTGCGGCGCCTGGACCAGCAGACGGCGCAGATCCTCATCGAAGCCCGCATCGTCGAGGCCCGGACGACCTTCACGGAAGACATCGGCATCCAGTGGGGCGGCAAGTTCGCGATGGCGTCGTCCTACGGCAACGAAACCGGCCTCGTGTTCCCCAGCAGCATCGGCCTCCAGGGCGGCGCCGAGCCCTCGGCCCCCACCGGCGGCCTTTCGATCACGAACCCGCACTGGGCGGTCAACCTGCCCGCAGCGGTCGGCCAGGGCGCAGGCGGTGCACTGGGCCTGCAACTGGGTTCCATCGGCGGTGCGGCGAACCTGACCCTGCGCCTGTCCGCGGCCGAATCCACCGGCGACGTGAAGATCATCTCGTCGCCGCGGATCTCGACGCTGGACAACCGGCGCGCCACGATCGCCCAGGGCGTGTCGATCCCGATCAGCGTCGTGTCCTCGTCCGGCGTCAACACCCAGTTCTTCTCGGCCGACCTGCGGCTGGACGTGGTTCCCCACGTGACCCGCGACGGCCACATCAACATGAAGCTGGACATCACCAAGAACGAGCCGGACTTCGGCAACGTCGCGGCCAACGGAAACCCGACGATCCAGAAGAAGGAAGCCCGCACCGAACTGCTGATCCGCGACGGCGACACGACCGTCATCGGCGGCATCTACACCCGAACGACGTCCAAGTCCTACAAGAAGATCCCGTTGCTGGGCGACATCCCGATCCTCGGCTGGCTGTTCAAGTCGCGCTCGCAGCAGGATAATCGTTCCGAGTTGCTGATCTTCATCACGCCCAAGGTCGTGAACAGGGAGGTGGCGCTGTGAAGAAGCGAATCCTCAATCCATTGCGGATCGGCGCCCTCGCGATCCTGCTGGCGGCCGTGCCAGGGCTCGTGACCTGCGATCACGCAAGCCCCGAATCGCTGTACATCGTGGACGCGCTGGCCCTGCCGGTGGGCAACTGCGTGCTGCGCCCCGGCCAGACGGCCACGCAGATCCATGGGTACGGCGTCCTGGATCTGATGATTACGAACCAGTACTGGCTGTTCCCGCACCTCAGGAACTTCCTGGATACCCTGGCCACGCTCACCGGGGAAGGCCCCTCGTCGCTGCAGTCGGAAGTGAACTACATCACCGTGAAACGGGCGAAGGTGTTCGTGGACATGGGCGAGTTCACCCCGTCGGCCGTCAAGACCTCCACGACCCCGAAGGACACTCCTGCCAACCTGGCCCTCGGGTACAAGTACGGGACCCAGGGCGTGGAATGGATCGTCAACGCCAGCATGGCGCCGAAATCCGATTCCGTCGTCGAGGTCCAGGCCATCCCCCCGGAACTCGGGAACCTCCTGGATACGAAGATGAAGGACGTGATCGACCGCCTGAAGGTCCTCAGCCCGGCCGTCTGGATCACCATCTACGTCACGGTCACCGGGCAGACCCTGGACGGGCACGTGATGCATTCGAACGAGTTCTCTTACCCGGTCATGCTGTGCTGGGGTTGCCTGGTGAATGGGTTCTGCAGCGGAACGGTGTCCACCACCCCCTGCATCATCGGGCAGGACGATCTCATCGATCCGGACCTCTGCCCCTACGTTGCGAACAATCCCGACGCCTGCTTCCCGAAGTGCTTCCCCGGCCAGTGATCCCCGACATCGCCGCATGAACCGGTCCAGCGGAAGGTCGAACACCCGTACCCAGGGGTCACCCACTCGCGAGGACCCCGAGCCCGCACGCGGTACCGCATCGTGCCGGTGGACCATTGCGAGGTCCAGGACGCGACCGCTGCCTGGGATCCGGGAAGCGCGTGGGGGGTGCGCCGGGGACCGGCGCCGCGAGGCGGGGTGCTACTTGCCTTCGGGCAGGTTGCCGCAGTTCAGCACGTCGGTCATCGAACGAACCTTCCATGCGCACACCGAAAAGGCCATGTCCCCGGCATCGCACCGACGCTGGCACAGGCTGCGGATCGGGTCGCGAGCACCTTCCGAGTCGACCGCCTGGATGAACTTGTCGCACACCTTCCGGCAATCCGGCTTCTTGGGACCGGCGTCGGCCGCAGGCTGCGCGCGAGACCGTACGCCGACATGTTGGCGATCATCAGCGGCAAGATCAGCGAAAACTACAAGGATCTGCGGCTCAAGGCGGCTCTGCCGGGGTTCCGGCCAGGCAAAGCTCCGCAAAGGCTGATCGAAAAGCGATATGGCGATGATGTTCGCAAGGACGTGAGGGACAATCTTGTTGGTGAGAGC
>Ga0118677_10016526_pt1 | contig 10089 bp, 11 predicted proteins | sample AliMusrvi5mmetaG_FD_86154 | JGI IMG/M metagenome (GOLD analysis project Ga0118677, IMG submission 86154)
ACCTAGTATTGATATTTCTCCTACCACTTTATTATTTTGGTTTTTAGGGGATGGGACGGTTGCCAAAAATGGATATGGGGCAATTCTTTGCACAGAAGCATTTTCAAATAGCGAGAATAAAAATTTAAGTAAAAAAATACTGAAATTAGGAATACCCAATAATACAACCCCATCAAACAGGATTAGAATTTTAGGCCATTATGGTTATATAAAAATGCTAGAAATTATTGGAAAATGTCCTATCGAATGTTATAAATATAAATTTAAATATGAATACAACACCTAAAAAAATTATTGTCACGGGCTGCACGGGACAAACGGGAAGTTACATGGTTGATTATCTGTTAAAAAATACAGACTGTGATATTTATGGTGCTATCCGTAGGCTTAGTGTGGACAATCATGAAAATATTGCCCACTTTAAAAAAAATCCTAGATTTAAGTTAATCGAAATGGATTTGGGAGATTCGGAGAGCATCGAGTATTCTATCAGAGAGATTAAACCTGATTACTATATTAATTTTGCTGCTAATTCTTTTGTTGGAACTAGCTGGAAGTTACCAGTCAATCATTTTCAATCTAATACAATGGCTGTGCTTCATCAGCTAGAGGCGATAAGAAAACACGCGCCCCATTGTAGATATTATAATTCTGGAAGTTCGGAAGAATGGGGTGATGTGATATATTCCCCTCAAGACGAATTACATCCTGCACGTCCAAGAAGTCCATATGGAGCATCTAAAGCAAGTTCTAGGTGCATAGTAAAGGTATGGCGTGAATCTTATAATCTTTATGCAATACAGGGGACGGCCCTGAACCATGAGTCTCCTAGAAGGGGGGCAAATTTTGTAACCAGAAAAATTACCCTAGCCGTTTCCAATATGGTAAAAGAAGGAAAGCTAGGACTACCAATTACTCCATTAGTTTTGGGTAATCTTGAAGCTAAGAGGGATTGGTCACATGCAGCGGATTTTGTAAGGGGCATCTGGATGATGATGAATCAGGAGAAATATCGTTCAGACTTACAACCAGAATTATATAATGAGGGAAAGTATAACAAAGATTTGATTCGCCCTCTAAAAGAATATGTTCTCGCTTCTGGGGAGGCACATACCATCCGCGAATTTGTTGAAGCCTGTTTTAAGTTTGCCGAAATTGATATAGTAGACGTTAATCCACAACGGGTTGCGCCAGCAACAGACCTAAACGGATTACAAATAAATTATTGTTTTGAGTCTGGTGGAGAACCGGCAGTATTAGTTAGCCGCGAATTTTATAGGCCAGCAGATGTCGAAACATTATTGGGTAATTCTTCTTTAATAAGAAAAGAACTTGGATGGAAGCCAAATTATTCATTTAATGATTTGGTTGCCGAAATGATGATGTCGGACTTACTTTAATATGATAACCTTAACCATCACTTCCTGTAAACGTCCCGAATTATTTGAAAGAACCCTTGAAAGTTTTAGGAAAAACTGTCTAGAGTTTGGTCTAATTGATGAAGTGGTATGGGCAGACGATCATTCTAGTGATATAGATTTCTCCCGAATGGAGACTACATTAGCTAGAGTATTCCGTCATCAAGAAAATGTTAATTTTAAAGTATTGCATAACATATCAGGGGAAAAGGGGTTAGATAAAAGCCTTAATTTTATTTTAGACTCGGTATCTAATGAATATTCTATTCATATTGAGGACGATTGGGAATTTAAAAATCCTAGAAAGAAACTATTTATTGCTGAATCTCTTGTATTACTTAGCGAAACCCCTTATGCGATTCAAATTTTACTAAAGGATCGTCCGATGTTTGATACATTTTGGGGGCCGTATTCTTCTTTGCCCCATAGATTATGGGAAGTCGGAGTTGCTAATGATGGGCAAACAGTTACCCATTATGGGTTTACACTTAATCCATCAGTAATTAGATGGAAATTTATTAAACAAAATTACGGATATTTTAATTTGGCCAATATTGAAAATACCTTTTCTGAACAAATATATAAAGATGGGTTTAGAACTATTACCCTTTGCGAAAACTACATTGAACATATAGGGGCAGATAATCCGGCCTTTATCTTAAATAATACTATCCGATGAAAAAAAAAGAAGCTATACCAGTTAAACCTAAAAAAGATATAAGTAGTAAAATAAAAATAGTCACCCTTACAACTGGAAATACAGTAAGTGGTAGATTTACGACTAGAAGTGGTAAGAAGTTTTTTGAAGTTGGCGATACTTATTATTATCTAAGCGCAATTAAGATTGTCCATGAATAAACAGCATACTAATAAATTAAATAATACCCGTATATTTATTACGGGCGCGGGATATTTAACTACCCACCTACTTAAAAAGTGGAGCCAGAACGAGTCCTTACAGTTTGTGGTATATTCCAGAGATGAAGGGAAACACGATTTAATTAATAGAGAATTCCCCAATGTAAAATGTGTAATGGGAGATATTCGTGATTATGATAGGATGAATCGTGCCGCGCAAGGTTGTAAGATAGGTATATTTACAGCATCAACTAAATGTATTGATCGCGTAGAAGCAAATCTAGAAGAGTCGCTTAATACTATAGGAGTAGGTGCGATTGTATCTAAAAAAGTGGCACAGGATAATCAATTTGAATCTTCTGTATTTTTGTCCACCGATAAGGCGGTTTTACCTCAAACAAGCTATGGATATTTAAAAGCATTTGCATCTTCTGTATTTTTAAATAATAATCATACTGATGCAACTAAATTTTCAGTAGTCCGATATGGTAATATTAGCGCGTCTAATAAATCATTGCTTGATATTATATTCAATTATATCAAGAACGAGCAAGAAATTACTTTGTATGGAGAAGATATGACGCGATTCTTTTTAGACATTGACCGTGGTATTGAATGTATTGAAGATGCGTTGTATCAGCATAATGTTACTGTGGTCCCAAAAGTCGATTCTTTTAGAATCAAGGATATATTTGATATTTATAAAAAAGAATTCGGGCTTAGATATAAAATTGGAGTTCCAAGGCTTAATGAAAAAATCCACGAAGATATTATTTCACAAGACGAAGCGCCGAGGACTATATTTTCTCCACATTCTGATAATTATATCATTCATGCATTTATGTCGCATACCCCCGCAGAATTTTCCAATACCATTAGCAGCAAAGATTTTGTAATATCTAAATCTGAACTTCACAAGTATCTTCTCAATAGAAGATTTTTTCAAAAGTGAGAATATTGTTACTAGGGCATCGCGGGATGTTGGGGGATGTAGTTTTTAAATTGTTTACGTCTCGCGGGATTAATGTAGGCATACTAGACCAAGTGATTAGTAGAGATTATTTATATAGCAATTATCATGATTTATTACAATATGATTTTATTATTAATTGTGTCGGCAAGATACCCCAAACCTCCAATAATTTTTTAATTAACTACCAGCTTCCAATTTGGCTAGAAGAGTTATCGGGTAAATATTGTAAAGTAATTGAAGCCGGAAGTGATTGCACGTTTAAAGGAAATATAGATAAAGATAGGTTTTACCATCTGTATTCTAAGCTAGACGCCGATTCTCCGTATGGGGTGTCTAAGGCTAGAATGGAAAAGTTTGTTTTGATGTGCAACCCACAAAAGCACAAAATAATAAAATCTTCTGTTATTGGATTCGATTCTAAGCAAGCCAGCCTATTATCTTGGTTCTTGTCTAAGAAACGCGGCGAAATGGTAATGGGGTTTAACAATCATTATTGGAATGGTATTACTACTTTAGAGTGGGCAGAAGTATGCTATAATTTAATCTGCGAATGGTCTAAAGATACTGATTATTGCCAAAATCCAGAGTTTAAACATTATGTTCAAGTGGGAACAAATAAAGTATCTAAATATGAGTTATTGATTACCTTTAATAATATATTCCGCTCTGGAATTATTGTTGATAATATAGAAAGTCCGATCCCCTGCAATAGATGTTTAGATGCTATTTGGCCTTTAGGGTCGATTCATGATCAGATTAAAAGATTAAAAAAATTTTATGAGCAAAAAAGTTAAACTCGCGGTAATATCTATCGGATATAGATGCAATGAATGGGCTTCCGAAATGTGGAAGCCTTGGGCAGAAACAAGTAATGATATCTATGTGAGTTTTGTTTATGGGATAACTCCTGAAAATATAGAGAACGGGCTAGAGGTTTCTAAAGAAGATTTGTCTATATATATGGATGTGATTAATCAGTTTAGAGATAAAGATAATTTTATTTCTCAATTTATCACCATCCCTTACCCCGAATATGGGTTAAGAAATATAGCTATCAATGCGCTAGATGCGGCGGGGGTAGAATTTGATTATCTTATGATTCTAGACGCAGATGACGAATTTTATACCAAACAAGATATAGAGAGAATTATCGCGCATATTTATAAAGACCCGTTTATTAGTTGCTATCGCATACCATTTCGAAATTATATTAATTTAAACGGCAATATAGGATTTTATCGTGGGTTTTCTCCCCCTAGAGTTTGGAGCAATTACGTGCATGGTGGGATTGATAAGTTTATGTGGGATAATGATATTTCATATAAAAATGGAGTTTATCAGAACGTGTTATCTATTAAGACCTTACCATTAGAAATTAAACATAATTCATGGTGTGGCAGCGAAGAAAGATTACAGCGTAAAATTGATTATCAAACCAAGCATTTTGCTCACGGCGCAGGATGCGGGTATATTAAGGTTGAAAATGGAGTAGATTTTAATCCAGAATACTACGCCAAAACTAATGAAAGAAAACCATTTGTTGAATTTGAAAAAGAATAAAATAATATTATGAAAACAGGAAAAAGCGAAATTATTGTAGTCAGGGATAGAAGCGGCTCTATGTCAAGTATCAAAAGCGATATGGAGGGGGCATTAAAAGAGTTAATTAAAGAACAGTCTCGATTAGATGGGGAGTGTCTATTCTCATTATTTGATTTTGATGACCGTTTCGATACAGTATATGATGCCGTTGATATAAATAAGATTAAGCATGTAGAATTAATTCCACGGGGGATGACCGCTCTTTTAGACGCGGTTGGTAAAACCATTAATTCTGTAGGTGAACGACTTGCCAAGACTAAAGAAGAAGATCGTCCAGAAGTTGTAATTGTTGCCGTTATTACTGACGGCCAAGAAAATTCTAGTAAAGAGTTTAGCAGAGAAAAGATTCAATCGCTCATTAAAGAACAGGAAGAGAAATATAATTGGAAGTTTATGTTCTTGGGGGCAAATATTGATGCTGTAGCTGTAGGTCAAAGTTTCGGCTTTGCCCCGACTTCCTCAATGACGTATAATGCCAGTCCTCTTGGCACTACCGGGATGATGTCTGGTATTAATTACGCCGTGTCTTATGCTCGCTCTACCAATATGGCATATTGCTTTTCGGATAAAGATAGGAGTAACGCTTTAGCTTCCTAATGGATATAAAAAAAAGAGTCGGATTCGTAACTAATGCTGCGATTGGTGTTAAAACTGGATTTTCTAGAAATATCCGCGCATTGTTAGAGTATATTTATACCCGTCATGGGGATAAGTATGAAATTTTCCATTTAGCGCAAGCCAGTCAGGAGGGCGACCCAAAATTGTCTGCTACCCCTTGGAAAACTTTCCCGACTTATACCCGCGAGATTTTATCTACAGAACGATTTCATCAAGACCAAGGATATCAGAGGTTAGTTTCGTATGGCAACGAGGCAGTCGAAAGATTCACCGTAGATAATAAGTTAGATGTTCTAATCCATATTGAGGATATTTGGAGCAGTTCGCATGATGCTTATTGGAAAAAAGATTATTACGATTTTATCAAAGATAACTTTGTAAATTGGACCACCCTCGATTCTTTGCCTATTCTTCCAGATGCTAAAACTTGGGCCACTAAAACTAAGAATTTTTGGACTTGGGCATCTTTTGCAGAAAAGGCGTTAAAGGAAGAGGATATTGAATTATACGGACACGTTGAGTGTGTGGCCGGAACATTAAATTGCGATCAGTTTAAACCTCTGACATTTGAAGATAAGCGCGAGTTGCGTAAGAGGTTTAATATTCCCATCGAGGACGTTATTATTAATATGACTTCCCGCAACCAGTTGCGTAAAAGTTTCTTTAGTAATATTGAAGCGTTAGCAAAATATAAAAAGCAAAATCCAAGTGGAAAACGTGTTCGTTTATTATTCCACACAAGCTGGACAGATGGCGGTGGTTGGCCATTAGATAGAATCCGTGACGAATTCCACTTAGAGAAAGATGATATTCTAACTAGCTATTTTTGTCCTAAGTGTCAGAATTGGGCTATTATGCCATATATAGGAGAACCATTGAAGTGCCCATATTGTCAGACCGAACAATCCTTTTTTACTGCTGGCGTTACTTCAACCATCACCGAAGAGGATTTATCTAAAATTTATAGTTTCTGTGATGCTATGAGCCACCCATTTACTTCGGGTGGACTAGAATATGCATTAGTTGAAGGTTTGCTTTGTGGATTACCGCTTGCTACTACCGGATATTCTTGCGGGACAGATTTCACAGACCAGCCATTTGTTGACAATATTGATTTTAATTTAACTAGGGAAGTTGGAACGGCATTTTATAAGGCGGTAGCTAATCCTAACTCTATTGTTAAATTTTTTAAACGTATCGCGGAAATGGCTCCCGATAAACGCCGAGAGATAGGACGACAAGGACGAGAGTGGGCAATTAAAAGATTTCATGTAGAGACTATTGGTAAAAAGGTTACTGATTTTATCGACCAGTGCAAAACCCTTGATTGGAACCAATACGCCGAGAAGAAAAGTGACTACGATAGCAAAGTCCCAAATGCGGTAATTCCAGACATTCCCGATGACATAGAGTTTGTTAAGGTTCTTTATAAGAATATCCTCAAAATGGATGTAGATGAAAAGAATGAGGGGCTTATTGGGTGGGTGGCTTCAATCCGACAAGTATCCGATAATCTTGTAGAGCAAAAAAGGGAAATTCGCAAGCGCGTTGAAATGAGTTTTAGGAAAATTGCCCAAGAGCATAACGCTAAAAATAATCCAATCAAACCAGAGTATTTTGTCGATAAAAATCGCCCAAATAAAAGAGCCATATTTACAATTAAAGAATCTGGTGGAGATATTTTAATTTGCACGGCGCTGCTTAAAAACTACAAAGAAAAACATCCCGATACCGATATTTATTTCTGTTGCGAACCAAAGTATTTTGAAATTCTAGACGGTAATCCGTATATCTATAAAACTATTCCGTGGATGCCCGAATTTGAGAGCGAAATGTTTTGTATTGGAGCGGGAAAAGAAGATGGGTTATTTGACTATTTTATCTATCCGGCAGTTTGCACCCAAAAGTTTTTGAATTATTTGAGCAACGATGCAATAAAATAAGGGTATGGACTTAGCTTCAATATACTCTACAACGACCGGTATCGCATTGGATCGCCCTGTTGTTTACGAGACATTTTATCCAATAGAGTTTACGGATTACATTATAATTCACCCGTCTTCGGGCAACCCATGTAAAAACTATGATTACTGGCAAGAGGTAATCAATTTCTTATTAGAGATTAACGGTAATTTAAAATTTGTTCAGCTAGGTGGGCCAGAGGACGTTCCATTAAATAGATGTTTAAATCTAAATGGCAAAACTACTATTGCACAAACGGCCTATTTGATTAAACGTGCCAAATTAGTTATTGGTAATGACTCTATGCTTGTTCATATGGCGGGAACCCTTAATGTGCCGGTAGTCGCAGTATATGGCCCTACGTCTTCCGCAAATCATGGACCGCATTGGAAGACAGACGATAGTATTTTGATAGACTCTCACCGTGATGGTAAAAATCCTTCGTTTGGATTTAATGAGATTCCCAAAACGGTTAATTTCATTAAGCCAGAAGAAATAGTTTATGCGGTGACGGAAATATTAAGAATCCCTATCTCCACCAAAATAGAATCCATCTTTTTCGGCCCAAGGTTCAATGATCGCATTATTGAGGTAGTTCCAGATGGTTTAGTCAGTAATGAGTTTTTGCCCAACGCTATTTTAAATTTACGCGCCGATTATGCGTTTGAACCCAATAATATTTATGGTCAAATTCAAATGCGGAAATGCTCTATTTATACCGATAAAGCGTTAGATGTTAATATTTTAGCCCAAATATCTCAAAATTTGACGAGTGTTATTTATGACATCACAGACCATGATGACCCACTTTTTATCCGTAATTTAATTAAAGCTGGTATTCCGGTTATAATGATTTCAAAATTGTCAGAAGAAGAATTGAATAAAAAGAAAATACAGTATTTCGATTTGGGTATTATACAAAAAATTGAGACGTTTACGAAAGATAAAATTAAATTATCAGATAAAATCACCCCCTCAACCTTATTCAAAACCAATAAATTAATGCTATCCAATGGACGGTATTATGCGTCTAATCTTCATAGACTTATGGAAATTCCACTAGAAAATGCAGACTCTCCAATTGCCACCGTTCTTGACTATCCGAAATTTTATGAAGAGGCTGAGTTTTTCTATCTTTTCAGTGAAAATGATTGACTTATCGCAAAAAAGTAGTATTATTTGATTTATGAGAATATCTCGTTTACTATACCGCGAAGACAAATGGTGCAAGGGATGCATGGGAATTACAAAAAATGGCATCCACTTACAAAAACTGAATATCGTCCATTATGAGAACGGGCATACCCTAGACCCATCGAAGGAAATTATTGCCTATTCATTATATGGGGCAATCACGCATCTATACAATCAAGATTCCCAAAATGACGTATTCCAGAAGCTAGGGAATACAATCAGGGAACATACCGGAGTTAAGGTTTATCTTGCGGAATGGAACGACCTTCCAACAACGACATATAAAGATGTGATGTTTATGCTTAGAAAGGCGGGGCTGTAATATGGCTAGGAAACCTAAAGAATCTCAAGAAGTGATGTCATTCGAAGTTGCCGCAGAAGCAGCCTCAAAAATGGCGATTACAGGACAAGAAGAACACCCGATTAGCCCACATCGTCTATCTTTTGATGACCGTGGGTTAAGGACGGGAATAGTTTATAAATATACTCCCGATGGTTTCGTAGATTGGCTTGAAATGGTAGAGAAATCAGAAGTTGTGCCATTCAAGGAAAATTTCGTAAGACGTAAAATGGAGACTCCATCGTCTATCGAAGGATTAGATTGGAAAGACTGTCTTATTCTTTTAATGGGATTTAAAAAGTTAGCCAGATTGCGCGGCTATACATCCATTAGGTTTAATACCATACAAGCTTCTTTAGAATATGTAGATATTGAGTGCGTTATCGAGTGGTTGCCTAACTATGAAACAGGCGGTCACGCTGTAGTCTCTGCCGGAAAAGGAGACGCTTCTATCCATAGTTGTGATAGCTTTACTAAATACTATCTTAGCGCAATGGCAGAAAACCGCGCGTTTGTTCGCGCCGTTAAAAATCTCCTTAATATCCCTGTGCATGGGCGAGATGAAATTGGAGTTACTCCCGAAGAGGCTGGAAAGAAAAATAGCGATATTAAAACTTCTCCGCATACGCTTTTGGGAGATATGATGCAGGGTAAAGGCATTACGTTTGAACGTTTGAAAGAAAAACTTGTTAAAGATAATATCGGGACTCCCGCCGATTATAAATCATTGAGCGATATTCCTATTAATATTGTTTTAGATATTATTGGTAAATTTGCGGCAAAGAAATAAAATAACATCAATTTGATTGGGGATTGTGGCGCGGGTTCTGTAAAATCTGAACCTTGTGGTTAGCTCATCAACCCTGTTAGGCAATCACATAAAACCTAGCCATTTTAAAAAATAACATAATGTCAAAAATTGTAGATCATGATATAGAGAGATTCTTAATTGCCGGATTATTCCAGCATAAAGATAAATACGATGAAATTACCCCGTTTATTGAGGTAGAAGATTTTGATTTATCTATTCATAAAACGGTTTATAGTTTTATTACTTCTGCCGCCGCTATTGGTGAAGAGTATGATTATAAATTAATTGCGTTTAAAATTGAACAATCTAAACT
>Ga0118677_10015004_pt1 | contig 10088 bp, 5 predicted proteins | sample AliMusrvi5mmetaG_FD_86154 | JGI IMG/M metagenome (GOLD analysis project Ga0118677, IMG submission 86154)
AAGCTGCTGCGCGTGCTGCAAGAGGGCCGCTTTGAACGGGTCGGCAGCGAAACAACGATCCAGGTCGACGTCCGCGTCATCAGCGCCACGAACAAGACGATTCAAGAAGAAATCGCCACCAAGCGGTTTCGCGAAGACCTGTTCTACCGCCTCAGCGTCGTACCCCTCTACCTGCCGCCGCTGCGTGAACGCCGCCTGGATATCCCCCTCCTCGTAACCCATATCCTGCAGCGCATCGGGGAAGACCGCATCGCCGGCCGCCCCACCGTTGTCTACAGCCTGAGCGTGGAGCAACCCCGGTCGCACTGGACTCTGGTCGCTCAGAGCGGTCGCAAATACAACCCGGCTTACAAAGGCACGGTCTGGATCGATAAGGAAACCAGCCGCACGCTGCGCATCGAGCAACAGGCGATCGGCATGCCGCGCGATTTCGCCTACGACAAGACCGAGACCGCGCTCGAATACGGCTTTGTGAGTATCGAAGGACAAAAATATCTGCTGCCGATTCAGAGCGTGAACATGGCCTGCATGACCGGAACGCCGAGCTGCAGCCGCAACGTTCTGGAGTTCAAAAACTATCGGAAATTTTCGTCCGAAACCAGCATTACGTTTTAAGGCGGCAACGCTGCCTGTGGGATCCTGACAGACGTTGGTTCCTCCACCCTATCTTGAAAAACTGAGCCTCTGGCTCGCCTGCGCGTCGGCCATCGCGATCCTGCTGGGCATCTCGGTTTCGCAGATCCTGCTGGCGGTCGCATTGGGCGTTCTTCTGCTTTCCGGCGTGCCGTTGCAATGGCCGCGCATCAGCCTGCCGCTAGGGCTTTTTCTCCTCTGGACGCTGCTTTCCCTCGCGTTCTCGCCGGACCCCGCCGGCGGCCTGGATCAGGTCCGCAAGATGTTCGTGTTTCTCACGCTGCTCATCGTGTTTTCGAACGTGCGCAGCGTCAAAACCGCCAAATGGCTGATCTTTGGCTGGATGGCCGTGGGCACCTTCACGGCGGGGCGCGGACTGTTGCAGTTCGCGCGGGACGTGGCCGGCGCGCGCGCCGCGCACCGCGATCTCTATCACTACTACATTGCCGACCGCATCAGCGGCTTCATGAGCCACTGGATGACGTTCTCGGGCCAGGAACTTTTCATCCTGCTGCTGCTCGCCGCGTTTTTGCTCTTCGCGCCGAACGTGAAGAAGCACCTCTGGCTCGCCATTCCGTGCGCGCTCGCCGTGGGACTCGCGCTGATTCTGAGCGACACCCGCTCCATCTGGATCGCTTCCGTGGTGGCCGGTTTTTACCTGCTTTGGAACTGGCGACGGGCCGCCGCGCTCGCGATGCCGGTGGTTCTCGCGCTGGGCCTGCTGGTGGCCCCGGCGCCCATCCAGAAGCGGGCGAAATCGATTGTTTATCCGGAGACCCAGACGGATTCCAACCAGCACCGTAAGATCTGCTGGCGCACCGGCTGGCAGATGATCCAGGCGCATCCCGTGCTGGGCCTGGGGCCCGATGAGATCCGGAAAGAAAAGATCTTCTTCGCCTACCTGCCGGCGGACGTTACGAAGCCTCTGCCGGATGGCTTTTACCAGCATCTGCACAACATCTACATCCAGTACGCGGCGGAGCGCGGCGTTCCCGCGGCGCTGTTTATCACGGGCGCGATGCTGCTGGCGCTGTGGGATTTCCGGCGCGCCCTCGCCCTGCTGCCGCCGGGCCGGTCCGACGCGCGCTTCCTGCTCCAGGCCGCGATCGCCTGCATCATCGGGACCATGGTGAGCGGCGTGTTCGAGTACAATCTCAACGATTCCGAAGTGCTCGCCATGTTCCTCGCGCTGATGTGCGTCGGGTATATGGTTCGGGCCAGAACCGGCGAGGAAAGCCAACCGAATGCCGTTGCGTAACCGCGCGATTGTGCTGGCCGGCGGTTCCGGAGGCCTGGGGGCAGCCTCGGCTCAACTCCTGGCGGACCACGGAGCCGACCTTGTGATCGGTTACCATCGGGACCGAACGCGCGCCGAGGAACTAGCCCCGCTCGGCCGGATCGTGCAGGCCGATATCACGCAACCGGACAACCGCGCGCGCCTTTTGGACGCGGCGCCGGCGCTGTACGGGCTGGTGATTTTCACCGGCATGGCCGCGCGCGTTTCGAGCGACTGGGATGAGCAACTCCACGTGAACTACACCGGCCCCATTCTGCTGGCCCGCGAAGCCGCGGAGCGGATGAAGGCCGCGGGCGTCTCCGGCGCCATCGTTCTGATCGCCACCATGCAGACCGTGGGTCTCTTCCCCGGCTCCAGTATTTACGCGGGCGCGAAGGCCGCACTGGTGCATGCGGGACGAATTCTGGCCAAAGAAAATCGCGGGCCGGGCGGCATCCGCGTGAATATTGTCAGCCCCGGCGTCATGAATGCGGGCATGGCGGCCGTGAGTATTCAGTCCGGCAAGTACGACCGCTATCTGCAGGATCAGGCCATCCCGCGCTGGGGTCATGCGGACGACATCGCGAAAGCCGTCCGGTTCTTTCTCGAACCGGATAATTACATCACCGGCCAACATCTGCTGGTGGATGGCGGTCTGAATCTCTAAGTCATGAAATCACAAGCCCTGCTTCTTTTCTTCGCCCTTTGCAGTCCCGCCCTTGCCCGGGACTGGTCGCGTTTCCCGGCCGTCGTCGAAGTCGACAAGGCCCCCGAAATCTTCGCTGTCGGCGACGCGCACAGCGATCCCGTGCGGCTCGCCAAAGTCCTGCAGGCCGCTCATGTTATCGACGCCCAGCAAAACTGGATCGCCGGGTCCGCCGTGCTCGTCAGCACCGGCGACATGATCGACAAGGGGCCCAGTGGACTCGGCGTCATCCGCCTGCTTCGTAAACTGCGCGACACCGCGCCCGCGAAGGGTGGCCGCGTCGTCCTCCTCGCCGGCAACCACGAAGCCGAGTTCCTGTCCGATCCCACTCTCGCCAAAGTGAAGATGTTCGCGGCCGAACTGAAAGCCGCCGGAATCCAGCCCGCCGATGTGGCCGCCTGCAAGGGCGAGATCGGCGAATTTCTCTGTACCCTGCCCTTCGCGGCGCGAGTCAACGACACCTTCTTCTCCCACGCCGGCAACTCCGGGGGCCGCACCATAGCGCGCCTCGAAAAGGACATCGAGACCGATTTCGACCAGCACGGCTTCGCGGCGGCGCAGTTAATCGGCGATGGCTCCGTGATCGAAGCCCGTCTTAATGGAGAAGGCAAAGGCCGGGAGCCCTGGATCGACGCCGGCCTGCCGCAGCGCAGCGAAAAGCAACTGCTCACGGACTACACAAAGGCGCTGGGCGTCGCGCGCATCGTGGAAGGGCACGTCCCCTCGGAAGTGAAGTTCGAGGACAATGTCACACGGGCGCACGGCGAAATGTTCCAGAAATCCGGCCTGCTCTTCCTGATCGACACCGGCATGAGCGAAGGCGTGAATGACAGCCAGGGCGCCGTGCTTCACGTGACGTTCAAAGCCCCGGCCAGCGCCGAGGCCATCTGTCCGGACGGACACCCCACGCCGCTCTGGGATGCCGCCGCGAACCAGCCTTTCGGACGCGCCGCGGCGTGCGGCCGCTGACCTACCACTTCAGCCGCGCCGTCAACTGAACCTGCCGCGGCCGGAACCCGAAGCCGCCGTAGGAACTGCCCAGCGTCACGATGCCTTCACTCGATGGCGTCACCGTGCCCTGATTGTTGGTCACATTGAACAGATCCACATTCATCTGCAGCTGCACGCTTTCCCGGATCCGCACCTGCTTCTGGAACGAGGCGTCCATGTTCCAGTTGAACGGTCCGAGCAGATACTGGTTGCGCCACGGATGCAGCCCGCCGTTGTCGTAAGCGATCCGCTGCGTGGACCCGTCCTTCAGCTTCAGATAGACCACATTGGTGTCGTACTGAGCGCCGTTCGGATCGCTGGTCGAACCGCCCGCCGGCCACGGTGTGATCGGCAGAATCGCGGGCTGGTAATTATCCGGCAAGCCGAACACGCCGTTGCGCAGGCCCGCGGCATTCCGGCTGTTGATCACCCGCTTTGAGATGTAGCCGTTGAAGTAGAGATAGCCTTCGGTGCACCGTTCGTCCGACACCTTCGTGCCGTTCGCCGGTGTGCCGCGGCAATCGAGAATCTTATATTTCTTTCCGTAAACTTCCACTTTTCCCAGATAGCCCCAGTTGTCGGTGGGCAGCGCGAACCAGGAACTCACAATCGTGCCCGAGCCGGAAAAATGCCAGTTGCCCAACACGACGTCGAGGGCCTTCGGGATCCGTCCGCCGAACCTCTGCCCGCGCCCGAACGGGACATCGTAGAGCCAGTTCCACCGCACCCGATGCTGCGGCACGGAGGTGTCGCGCGCATAATTCTCAAACCGGTTAATTGCGTCGAAGTCCGTCGACGGCAGCGCACCCGGCAGGTAGGCCGAGGGCGGCTGATAAACGCCATCCCGGAAGGAGTTTCCCGCCAGGCGCATCGTGTTGGTGAGCGTGTAGAAAGCCTGAAAACCCAGCCCCTTCGTGAAACGCCGCTCCACCTGCGCGGTGAACTGCTGCGAGTTGATCAGTCCCGTCTTCTGCAGCAGGCGCACGGAGGCGTACGCGCTCTGGTCATAGGGCCGCGTCGCCACACCCGAATAAGCTCCGGTTGGCGGCACCGTGCCGGTCTCCGTCTCCCATGCATAAGTGGTCGGCGCGGGATTGATCTCATTCAGCTGATCCATATGCACGCCGTGTTTGCCGTCGTAAGTCAGCCGGACTACCAGGGTCGGGCTGACCTGCTTCTCCAGCACCAGATTCCACTCGTGCACTTTCGCGCTGGGCTGATCGGGAGAAAGCCCCACCACGGTCTGCCCGCGTCCAACCTGCGACGGATTATTCAGATCGATCAGATTCGACGTGTTCACGCCCGCCACGTAGCCCGGATTGACGCGCAGAAGATAATTGGGAATCGAATCCGGACTGTAAGTCGCGTTGTTCGGGTTGTACTGGAAGGTCGAACGGAACGGCGCCATGCTGGAGAACTGCGCCAGCAAAGTGCGCATCGGCAGTGGGGAAATATACACGCCGTAACCGCCCCGCACCACCAGTTGTTTGTTGCCGTCGAACAGTCGGTACGCGACTCCCAGCCGCGGCCCGATATCGAAGTAATTATTCGGAAAAATATCGGGCGAGATCCCGGCCTGCTGCGCCGTCTCGAACGTGACGCCGACGTTCGAGTAAATATCCACCACCTTTTGACTGGTGAGCCCCAGTTTCGTGTAGTAATCGATCGGCTTGGGCAGCACGATCGCGTGGTTCTTTACGTCGAAGGAATTCAGCTGGTAGTTCTTCTCCGTGAAAGCCGGACTGATATCCCAGCGCAGCCCGGCAAACACCGTCAGCCGGGGCGAGACTTTATAGCTGTCCTGCGCGTAGCCGAAGAAAGTCCGGTTGGTCAGGTGCATCACGCTGCGCTTCAGAGTCACCGTGTAACTGGCGGCGTAACCCAGATAAAAATTCGCCGCGTCGAAGCCCGTCTGCGCCACGGCCGAAGGGCTCGCGTCGGAGCCGCTGGTGGAGCTTTCGAGAGCCGTTGCCAGGCTGTTGAACGCGGCGGATCCGGAAATCGCGCCTTCGTCCGGCAACAGATTCTGGTTCTCCTGGGAGATTCCGCCGCCGAACTGAACATTATGCGTGCCTTTGATCCACGAATAATTCTGCTGCGCGCCGAAGATTTTGCTGTGCAGGCCGCGGCGGTTGTCGCCTTCCACATAATTCATGAACTGCACGCTCGTAATATTCGGAAAACCGATATCGCCCAGGGGATTCGGCAGACCGAGAGCCTTCGCCCAGTCCTGCTGCACCGGCCCGTTCACGGTCTGCGTCGCCTGCCACGTCTGGTTCGCGTTCGTCTCCACGAAGAATGATGACGAGAACACGTGCGTCCAGCTGGCCGCCACGGTAATGGCGTCCATTGGCAGGTAGGTGACGTTCGCTTCCTGTCCGTTGGTCGGCGCGCCGGTGGTGCTTCCCGTGCCCTGGAAATTCGTGTGGCGATTGCCGCCGTTCACTTTCACGAAGAAATTGTCGTTGTTCCCGACGCGGTGATCGATCTTGACGGTGGTCGGGTTGTCGCTCAGATTCGGCAGCCCGTTGGTCGGCACCGCGACCCGCAGATTGCCGGTGAATACGGGATCCGTGGAGTCGGAAGGCAGCGGCGTGAATCCCCAGACGGTCTTTGCCAGCGGGCTTTCCAGACTCGCCGGAATGATGTTGCGGGGGAAAGGCGTGCGCATCGCGATGTGGCGCGTTCCCACCGGAACGATTGTCGTCGTGCGCGGATCGTAGATCGTGAGCGGACGGTAGGACGTGTCGGTGATCCCGCTGAAATCGCCGCCGCGCATGGCCACGGTCGGAACGCTGAACGATTTCGTCAGCCCCTCGCGCAACTCCGTCCCTTCGCGCGACACGAAGAAGAACGTCCGGTTCCGCCCGTCATAAAGCCGGCGGCCGTTCAGCCCGAAAGACGGCAGAAAAACCGGGCCGCCAATGGTGCCGCCGAACTCGTTGCGAATGAGTTTCGGCGTCTGATAAGGAGCGCCGCTCAGATTGACGTCCTGCCGCGCCCGCGCCACGCCGAACGCGTTGTTGCGCGCCGTCTCATAGAGCGAGCCGTGAATCCGGTTGGTGCCGCTTTTCGTGGTCACCACCACGGAGGTCGGCGTGTTGTAGCGCGCCGACGACGTGCTCGTCTCCACTCGAACCTCGCCAATGGAATCGAGGCCCTGCTGATTCATCGAGCCGCCGAACTCCCGGTTGTTCGACGGGGCGCCGTCCTGCACGAAACCGGTGCCGTACACCATCAGCCCGCCGGACCGCACGCCGCCGTTCACGTCGATCACCTGCTCCACGCCGGGGGAAGTCTGCTCGATGAGCGTGTTCAGATTCCGGCCGTTAATCGGCAGTTCTTCGATTCGTTTCGCGTCCAGGGTGTGCGCGTTGGTGGGCTCCGTGGTGGTGACCAGGGGAATGGAATCGGTCACCTCCACGGTATCGGAGACCTGCCCCGGCGAAAGCACCGGTTCCAGGTTCTCGATATGCCCGGTTTCGAGTGTCAGTTCGCTTTCCCAGGCCTTCATTCCCGTGGCTTCCACACGGACTTTGTAGCGCCCGATCTTCAGCGGCGGCGTGGAAAAGAAACCCGCGCCATTGGCGCCGGACCGGATGACTTCCCCCGTTTCGACATGCGTGATCTGCAGACGGGCGAGCGGAAGCGTGGCGCCGGAGATGTCTTTAATCGTCCCCTGAATGGTGCCCCCGCCCGCGCTCGATTGCGCGAAACAGCAGGTGGAAAGGAGTAATGAGACGAATATTCCGTACATTCGGGAAATCATGGTTTCGAAGCGCTCTTTATCGAGCAAGTATATCGGCTGTTTGCGAACACGGAACCGCCGGGTATGATGTCATTACAATCACCTCTTTCCCCACGCCGCTGAAACAGGTCCAGGAGCTTTTAATCGATGGCGTTCAACTTCCGTTTTTCCCGGCGCGTCCTGTTACCGGTCGCCGCGGGTTCCCTTGGTATCGCGGGTCTTTTGTGGGCGCAGGTTGCAACGCGCCCCGCGGCGCCGAAACCCAACCAGTCCACCGACCCGCTTTTGCGGGGCTTTGAATTCCGGTCCATCGGTCCGGCCGTGATGATGGGCCGTCTCGACGACATCCAGGGCTCCGCGAAGGACCCGATGTTGTTGTACATCGGCTTCGCCACCGGCGGCCTCTGGAAATCGACCGACGGCGGCAACCACTGGAAGTCGCAGTTCGACAACATGCCGAATGAATCGGTGGGCGCCATCGGCATTGCGCCGTCCGATCCAAATGTCGTTTACGTCGGCATGGGCGAGGCGAACAACCGCCAGAGTTCCTCCATTGGGGACGGCGTCTGGGGCACCACGGACGGCGGCAAAACGTGGAATCATCTGGGTCTTGACGACACGCAGTCCATCAATCGCGTGGCGGTCGATCCCACCAATCCGAAGATTGTCTTTATCGCGGCCATGGGCCATCTTTTCGGGCAGAACGCGGAACGCGGCCTCTATCGCTCGGTGGATGGCGGCAAGACGTGGACAAAATCGAAATACATCGATCCCGACACCGGTTTCAACGATGTGGCCATCGATCCCGCGAATCCCAAAATCGTCTACGCTTCTTCTTTCCAGCGGCGTCGCACGTGGTGGGGTTACAACGGCGGCGGACCGGGCAGCGCGCTCTGGAAATCGACGGACGGCGGCAACACCTGGGCCAAGCTTGAGGGACCGGGCTGGCCAAAGCCGAAGGACAATATTTACGGGCGAATCGCGATTTCCATCTTTCCCGCGAAATCGACCACGATTTACGCCCAGGTGGAGGCCGGAGCGAGCGCCGGCACCGGCGGCGGCACCACGGCCGAGGGCGGTCCCGCTCCGGCCGGCGGACGCGGCGCGGCGGCAGGCGAATCCTCCGGACCCGCGGGTGAAGCGGCAGCCGGAACGCCCGAGGCGGCGGCAGCGGCGGGCGGAGGTCGCGGAGGACGCGGCGCGGCCCCGCCCCCGCCCAATCCGAACGGCAGCGGCGTGTTCCGCTCCGACGATGGCGGCGCGACCTGGACCTTCCTCAGCAACCAGAACCAGCGCCCCACCTACTTCAGCCAGATCCGCGTGGACCCCGTCAACGACCAGAAGGTCTTCGTCGGCGGCACCCCGGGCCAGATGTCGCTCGATGGCGGCAAAACATGGAAGGGCCTGACCGGCTCCCACACCGACTACCACGCGTTCTGGATTAACCCCTCGGATCCCCGAATTGTCGCCGTGGGCCACGACGGCGGGCTCGATATCAGCCTGGACGGCGGCTACACGTGGGATTACCACAACACCATCGCGACCGGCCAGTTCTATCAGGTCTCCGCCGACATGCGCCGCCCCTATTTCGTCTGCGGCGGTCTGCAGGATAATAATGCCTGGTGCGGACCCAGCGCGCTACGTTCCACCGGCGGCGCCGTGAATACCGACTGGTACACCATCTCCGGCGGCGATGGCTTCTACACGCGGCAGGACCCCACCGACTGGGCCACGGTCTACGGCGAATCGCAGGACGGCAACATGAGCCGGCACGATCTGCGCGCTTCGACCCAGAAGAGCATCAAGCCGACGGTGGCGCCTCCCCCGCCCACCACGACGGCGGCGACTGCAACACCGACTGCAACGCCGGCTGCAACCCCGGCCAACGAAAACCCGACGCCGGCCAATCCGGCCGCGACCAATCCGACAGCCGGTTCGGCGCCCGCTGAAGCCGTGCAGGCCGCGGCCGGCGGACGTGGCGGCGCAGGTGTTGGCGGCGGTGGACGCGGCGGTACCCCGAACGTGATCAACGCGCCCCCGAAGCTCGATCCGCTGCGCTTCTACTGGAACGCCCCCTTCGAGATCTCCCCGCACAATCCTGCCGTGCTCTACATGGCGTCGCAGTATTTCTTCAAGTCCACCAACCGCGGCGACACGTGGAAGATGAATCCGAAGGACCTGACGAAGAACGTTTATCGCTGGTCCCCCGAACTGCCCATCATGGGCGTGGCGGGCGACAAGCCGATGGCCGAGAAGCACGACGGTTATTCGGCCAATTCCCTTGCCACGCAGGTGCGCGAATCGCCCTCGAAGCCGGGAATCATCTGGTTGGGCACCGACGATGGCAGTCTGCAGGTCAGCCAGGACGGCGGCGACAACTTCACAAGCGTTTACGCCAACATCACCGGCGCGCCCAAAGGCAACGTGCAGATCTCCCGCATCGAGCCTTCGCACTTCGACCCCGGCACGGCCTACGTCGCACTCGACGCGCATCGTCTGGACGACTGGGCGCCGTATCTTTTCAAGACCACCGATTACGGCAAGACCTGGACCAACGTCACGCGCGATCTGCCGAAGAAAGGCAACATCAACGCGTTGCGCGAAGACCTGGAAAATCCGGATCTCCTCTTCGTCGGTACCGAGTTCGGCCTCTACGTCACGCTCGACGGCTGCAAGTCATGGAAGAAGTTCATGAACAACATGCCGAGCGTGCGCGTGGACGATATTCTGATCCA
>Ga0118677_10016530_pt1 | contig 10088 bp, 15 predicted proteins | sample AliMusrvi5mmetaG_FD_86154 | JGI IMG/M metagenome (GOLD analysis project Ga0118677, IMG submission 86154)
GTTTATTGGAATTCCTGGATTAATTATTTATCAGCTTCTCAAGAGAAGGCGATTACTAAAAGAAAATAACTTCGAGGTTTATATGGGCCGACATGGTTTGGCAGATACACCAAGATGCTTTAAATGTAATGGTACACAAATTGGAATTACCAATGGGCGCAATAACAGCCAAATGCGAACCCATTACTGTCGTTCATGCGGGACTAATCTTTTCTACAGTAAAGAAACTTAGACTCTACTATTTTGAGTAGTCACCACCAGTAAAACCTTAAGACCCATTAGTAACCAGTAAATACTTCATAGCAACCAGTGGTGCAACTATTAACACCACAAGCCACCCAAGGACAAACAGGGAGGTCTTACTGAGTTTCATTGAGTCCATCCTGTACCCATAGGTAAGCCATCTATCTACTTCTGTTCTCAATAATAGAATCGGGAGTACTTTGTAGATTTTGTCTCTTGAATTCGGGATCAGTTGATCTCAGGCATCTAAAGTTCAGCTCAAAACGAAACATTCCATCCACCCATGTAGTGCCATTACTCTTCTCACTGAGCGTATATACCTCAAGGTTCCCTAGTTTTTTACATTGCTCTCCAGCTTCTTCATATGCAATTCTTTTAGCTGCAGGGATTCCACCTTTACCAAATGATGCAGAGGTTGCAATAGTGTAGGTATCTAAGCCTATCTTGATTGCTCCTGAAGAGCTTGAGCAGCCTGAGATAGCGAGACCTATTGAGATTAAAGTTATTGGATAAAGGACTGCTCGCTTCATGGTAATTCCTCGAATGGTTCACGGCTCACAATCCCCACCTTCACTCCAATAGGTGAGGGGTCTCTTGGGCTAGTCGATCTTTCAGTCAGTGCATAGAACTCTTGATCTGCTGCTGCTCTTGTGAACTCTTTAGCCCTATCAATCTCTTCTTGTTTTCTTGTAGCTAACTCTGAGGCAGGGAGTACCATAGCTTTGACTAGAAGAGCTTGTTCATGTTCCTTAAAGGTCATCAAGCCTTTAGCTTTTCCTAGGTATTCGAGATCACTCATGTCTCTTCCTCTTTAAACCTGTTGACCAATCAATTCCACTGGTACACCACCATATCTATTAGCACCCTCATCACCACTACAGATCAACCAGTAGGTAACTACGAATATGCCAAAGGGAACTAGCAGCAGTAAAACCCATAAGCCACTGTGATTTGTGTCATGCAATCTTCTAATCATAGCCGTGAGGTGAGGGGGGATTGAGACCACGGCAGCTATCAGGGCTAATGCTGCTAATGATTCACTTACGGAGGACAGAAGGAGTATCAGCAGCCCATTGATCACACCCATAAGATAGAACCACCAGTATTCACTTTGACTAGCTCTACCATCAGCATCTAAAAACTTTGAGTAACAGATCTTGGTTGACTCGATTAAGTCCATTGGTATCCCTGCAGATAAATGGTTGAAGTTAGCCACGATGTTTAAGCAAGTACTCGCCCACCATAAAGTATTAGCTGATGATTCAGTCACTGCTGACCCTGCTCGTATCCTACGCCCCATTGGTTCAACTCATAGAAAAGGTGAGCCTAAGCCTGTAGTTCTGATAGAAGCATGTGAGCTCATCAAGCCAAGCCTCATCTTAGAAAGACTTAAAGCACTCACAGTAGAAGGTGATATTAAACCTGAGCTAACTCGTAGTGTGAAGCAATCAGTCAATAGCGACTTAGCAGTTCCATTTAATAAGATTCCTTCTTACGCTGAAGAAGTGGCTAATCATTGTGAGCAGTTTCGTAATTTTAGAGACACAAAAGGTGCTGGTAGCTACGATATGTTTAGACATATTGTCGGCACAATGTCTTTATGTGAAGAAGGTATTGCGCTAGCCTATAAGTGGAGTGAGAAGCGGCTTGAACTAGGACATGACCAGTGCGATGTAGAAACTAAGTTCGACACTTGGTGTGGTGGCCCAAGTCTTTGTACTACGCTTGAGAAGATCAATCCTCAGGGCTGTTCTAATTGCCCCTATAAGGGGAAGATCAATACACCGCTTGTACTGGGACGTGCCAGTCAAGCCATGCAAGCAACTACAGAGACAGAACAAAGCATAGAAGCGGTCGAAAGGCCCCCGCTCTTCCTGCCAGATAAGAACGGCGATGGGAGACCTTTTGGCACAACAGCTAATGTCAAAGCCGTGCTGGAGTCCGAGGGCGTCACGGCCCGATACAACCAAATGACCAAGGAGTTAGAGGTCATTGTTCCGGGCGTAAGTTCTGTACCTGATGAATCTAGCAACTCCAATCAAACCGCTGCTTTAGATTTACTAACAAGACACGGGGTGCCATACGCACGTGGACCCGAACAAATAAATGCGATTGCAGCCAGCAACCCATACTGCCCAGTAAGGCAGATGATCGAATCAAAACTATGGGATGGAAGCCCTCGTTTTGAACTATTTGCGGCACAAATTACTACACCACACCCAATGGAGGCAAGAACCTATTTAAGAAAATGGCTTATTCAGGCCGTGGCTGCTGTTTATTTATTAGATGGATTGTCAGCAGCTGGGATGCTTGTGCTCGCTGGGCCACAAGGCATTGGTAAAACGATGTTGATAAGACTGCTTGCCAGTGTGGTGGCCGATAGCTTTCTTGAAGGCGCGACCCTAGATCCTTCTAACAAAGACTCGGTCATGACAATTGCCTCTCACTGGATTGTGGAGCTAGGTGAGCTAGATGCCACCTTTAGAAAATCAGACTTAGCTCAGCTAAAAGCGTTTATTACTAAAAGCTTGGATAAATTGAGAAGGCCCTTCGCAAAGAAAGATTCGGAGCTCCCGAGGCGCACAGTCATGGCAGGCACTGTCAATGATGCCGAGTTTCTTTACGACACTACAGGCAACCGTCGTTTCTGGGTAATCCAAGCGGATGCTATCCACATTGATCGCTCTATTGATATTCAACAGCTATGGGCCGAGGTAAAGACTTGGTTTGACCAAGGAGAAACTTGGCACTTTAACCAACAAGAGCAGCTATCACTTAATCAACACAATTCCCAATTTGAGGTAGTGGATCCAGTTGCCGAAAAAATTATTTCCAAGTTTGACTTTCAAAATATGGTGAAGACGTCCTGGTTAACTGCTACACGAATTGCGGAGATAGCCCTATTCGATCGCCCAACGAAGGGTGAAGTGCAGCGGGTGTCAACAGTGGTTAGGGGATTAAACGGCAATCAAGCCAAGCGAGTTGGCGGTAATCGACTTTTGTGTGTACCAGGAGTACATCCATGAACTACAAGGGCAAAAGTGCCAGGATGTGCCACCCTATGTGCCACGTTAGTTTTATGGTGGCACTCCATGAGAGTTTTAATTTATATGGCTTTGTTGGTATATGTGCCGCCTGTGCCACCTATTTAATAAAACTATTTAATAAGTACATAACAGCACTAGCAGGCCATGGGGTAATGGGAGCAACAGGTGCAAACAACCTAACGAAGTTACGAAACCTAGTGGCACAGGTGACACTGTCGGCAACATGGCTTTGGGTATAGGGGCATATATGGCACAGCCACACTTCATTCTTGCGCCCACATTGCGTCAGCACATCGACAAGATAAAGGCCGAGACACTAGAACTCAATTCCAAGTCCCCTACTCGACCCACCAAGCCCATATCGCTAATCGATCACTACACACATCAAATAACTACATGGATCAACACTTTGAACCCCCTACAGCTATCGCGTAGCTACACCCTACTTGAAATTATTGCGCTAGCAGGGCTAAAAGGACATTACAGAGAACGAGCCTCCAATCAATTTACAGGGGAAGCATTAAGACGAAGTGGTTTTACAGCGAAACGGAACTGGACGAACCAGGGTAGAAATTCCAGATACTGGAAATTAAATAAGAGAGAAACAAAATGATGTTATCAAAAATAATATTTTCACCTATAGAAAACTCTCTAGGCGAGATGTTCGATGCCGTGAGCAGAGGCAAAAGAATGTTGGACTTATTGGGAAATAATGGAAAGATGGATACAAAAGAAATCAGAGATTTGATTTGGAAAAATTATGAGTCCAACCAAAAGGTAATTAATATACTTAAACATTTCGACGAACATTGGATTCACATAAGCCTAAAGAAAAAGGGGGACGTAGGCTTGGTGGTTGCTGAAATCAGTCTTCCGCCACTTCGCTAGAGAAAAATCACTGTCTTTGAGTTCTTTTGGGCATAGATAACTGGCTAGTAGAAATGGTAACCACGCCATCCACTTCTTAGGTCTTACCTTAATGATTGTATTAGCCTTATCAAGCAAGAAGTGGAGGCCGGAATCATCAAAGCTGGCGCAATGGCCTCGCAGACTGCTAAACCGACCCCATCACTGAATGCGCTGATTGAAGGCTGGGTGAAGAGTCTTACCCCAGGCCAACAATTACGGAAGTATGGAATAACTGAAATTATTCAGTTAGCAGGGCTCAAGGGCAGATATAAAGAGTTGCCTGCCAAACAGATGGTCGCCACCGCGCTTTATAAGTGCGGCTTAAGCCAAATACGAAGTTGGAAAAAACAATTAAGGAATAGAAGGTATTGGCAACTTATCTAAATACCCAAAGTTAATTTATAAGGTGTTCGCTTCCAAAGAGATGGTTGGTGGCTAGACGCCCCTTCCTATTGTCACTTTAACGGCTTATAGTTAAAGAATATATAAGCAAAGGGTAGCACTTGTAAATGGCCAGTAACAATGGACTCCATTACCAGAGTTGATATACATTGGGGCAGGGAAGTTGTTGGTAGTACAGAACTCTTTAACTGCAGCGCAAGCAGTGGCTTGGTCTATGTAGCCCTTACCAGTATCAAACTTCTCTTGGCCACAGTCGAGGTCAACCCATAGGGCTTTAGCTCCTACTCGATTCTCAGTGACACGAAATGCCCTAGCACCTTTAACTACTACGAATGGTTCTCTATAAGAACTGCAAGCATGATAGACATCAGCCGATGGATTCTCATTGTGCTCAGATACACCCTCTGCTAATTCCTCTAGCGTTGTATAGGAAAAGTGATGAGTCTGCTTAGGCTTCTTGCTCTTAGGTTTTGGTTTGCTAATTGTTGCTAAGTAGTAGAGACCTGTAGCTGGCAGTATTGTTTGGAAGAACTGAAGTGTATCCATTAAACCCCCATATCAACGGCAGGCCTAGCATCCTTGAGTTTCTCAATCCAATTAATGACTTCCTGATAGTCCCACAAAGTAGATCGCCCGTTTTTATAGGGCCTCGGAAACGCGGGGTCAGTTTTTAGTCTCCGCCAGGCTGTTGCAGGTGAGCAACATACCATTTCACATAGTTGCGGTAGCTTGATTCCTTGGGTAAATAGTTTTGCTTCGTTCTTCATGAAACTCTCCTGATAGTTCAATAGAGATCATGATGTGGCAATCACATGCTTAAGTCAGGTGGCAATAAATCATTTGAGTTCATTTGGCCTGAGTATTTGTTCTAGATCGTAAGAGCTAAGAGCTTGTGCTTGTGCTTTGCCATGCTTCCAATCTCGATCTATAGTTCGGTCGGGATCGGCTAACCCACTTATATCTACAAACACCTCTTTTACTAGATCCTTCGCCCTCTGCAAAGAATTATTTTTACAGCCATCCGCAATAAGCTCTCTTCTAGTTTTCTCAATGAATGAGCTTACAGCGTCAGAAGGATTGAGGCCTCTATCGGTAGGTCGCCCTTTTTTAGGGGTGAGGTTTGCTGAAGGGTTTTTAGTTATTACGCGTCTATAGAATTTCATGCTGTGATTCCAAATTTCCCAATTACTACATTTTCCCTTGGCACGCCCGTCAAGAGGTCCAATCTCTCACCCAGCAATTTCCAAGCCAGCTTCTTTTCCGCATCATAGTTATGTAGCTGGTAAACACGTTGCATCCGTTTCTGATCTTTATGGTTAAGGCACTTGTCTGCGATGTCTGGCAGAACTCCAAGTGCAGTCATCAGAGTTGCCGCGGTCCTTCGTAAATCATGTGGGGTCCACTTGCCACCAGAGAGGGTTAGGGCCGCTGCATGCTTGCTTCTATTCTTCATGGGCTTGCGATCATTTGGAAGCTGGCGGTCATAGACTTGTTTTGCAATTGTTTTTTCGCAAACATGCGAGGCTTCATCTCGATTTGGGTAGCACCAGATGGTGTTCTGCCCTAGTGATTGAAGAATCTCGAATTGCCTCGTTGCAAAATCAGACAGAAAAATAGTCATGGCAACCCCATTTTTGCTATTTTCCGCGGGTATTAGCCAGGTATTAGTCGCCAGATCCACTTCTTTCCATTGAGCCTTCAGCAACTCTCCAATGCGACAGCCTGTAGATAACGCTATATAAATAGCTGCTTGGGTAGAAATGTTGAGGTTAGCAGTAGGAATCTTTTGATGAAGCTCTTTGATTTCAGCTTCGGGTAAGTAACGATCGCGCGGTATATCAGGCTTACCAATTTTCGATTTACGGATTGTGGCTGTTGGGTCTACTTCAATAATGTCTCGATCCTGGGCAAACCGAAACATCTGACGCATCAATGCAAGAATCATTCTTGCTGTTCGATCCACGCCCCTCTCCAAAATGGCATCTACAACCTTTGAGACATGTGCTTTTTTTACATCTTCTACGGGTATAGCTCCAATGGTAGGAAGAACATCTTTTTCAAACATGCGCCTGATTTCTACCCCCTTATTCTTATGATTGCAAAGCTCAAGCTTTTCCCAGCGGTTAAAAAGTTCAGTTACTGAGATTCGCGCTTTGAGCCTAGCGCTCTCTGCAATACGTGAGGCTTTAAGCTGCTGTTTTGTACTTGCTGGGTCTACACCATCTTTGCGTTGTGCTTTGGCCTTTTGAGCTTCTAGCCTTGCATTCGATAGGGAGACAGTGGGGTAGAGACCTAGGTCTAACCACTTTTGTTTGTTATCTAGCTTATATCGGTATAGCCATGTTTTATTTCCGCTTGGCCTAGCTCGTAGGTATAGCCCATGATCATCTCTAAGAAACAGATCTTTTTCAATTGCTTTCGCATTCTGTATTTGCCTATCAGTTAAGGCCATGTTTTAGCTTCCTATGTAGATATTGGTGACACTTTTGGTGACACTTTTACACGAGGTGTTATGACATTCTATGCGACGAATTGATTTAATACAATAGTTTTATACTATTAAAATCAGTTACTTACGTGTGTATGTTATACATACGTGATAGTTTAAAAGAGCGTGTGAGACAATGAAATACCCTTATGGGGTGCAAGTGGTCGGAGGTTCGAATCCTCTCGCCCCGACCATAAAATACTTCATTAATCTAAAAAATAGGCTAAGCGCCCCTTATAAATAGCCTTCATAAAAACTCCGCTCGTTATTCTGCCTGGATCGGCCTACTTTTAATCATTGCCAGTAACATTGCTCTGGCAGAGGGTAATTCAGCTTTTAGATTGCCCCTGATAATGGACGGTCAACCAGTTTCACGCCCCTCCATAGATAAATCGGCCTCTTTTATTGCCTATGATGGCCGCGATTTAAGTGCCAACCAAAATATAGCTGATCTCAATGAAGATGTAACTCACCCATTTATTCGTAGGCCAGGAAGGCTTATGCCCAATGGAGACTATGAAGTGCAAGTATCGATTGATGGCCATTACTATATTTCGGGGGCCGTTAATGGTTTTCCAGTTCGATTTATGGTTGATTCTGGGGCGGCTAGTTCCTCGATAGATTTACAGATAGCAAAAAATGCTGGTATGAGGGTGGGAATGGCTACACCTATTAATACAGCTGATGGCCAAATCATCGCGGGTGTTACCGAGGGTAATCTGATTACGATACCCAATGGCAACATCGCAAATGCTCGCATTATGGTGCTCGAGGGTACGCGGTCGGTGCTGCTAGGCGCAGATGTTTTAAACGCGCTTGATATTTCTTACTCCAAAGGAATGATGACGATCAAAGCAATTAAAAAAGAGGGCGGCCATTAAGGGGCGGATTGGGTGGGTTCATTGCAAAAGTAAACCTACATCAGAAATAGTGAGAGCTTTGTCTTTGAGCGCTCATTAAATATGCTTGCTATGCTTTGCCTTATTCTCCTAAATTTGAAATGCAATACATGAATATTCACTCTGATTACAGTAAGCGGGTTGTGATTAACCACCATGACTTGCCTTGGGTTTGCACTCCAGAATCAGGGGTTGAAAGACGAATGCTTGATCGACTTGGTGATGAGGTGGCAAAAGCTACTTCAATCGTTCGCTATCAACCCGGGTCTAAATTTGAAAATCATACTCATGCATTTGGAGAGGAGATATTGGTTTTGGACGGAATATTTAGCGATGAAACAGGCGAATATCAGGCCGGGACTTACATCATGAATCCGCCAGGCTCATCACATGCACCGTTTAGTGAATCTGGCTGCACTCTGTTCGTGAAACTCAGACACCTCGGTCCAGATCAAATAGAACGAGAGCTTATCGACACCACAAAAGCACCTTGGTATCAAGGCATGGTTCCTGGTCTTATGGTTATGCCGCTGATGCAGCAAGGCAGTGGATCAACTTTAGTTCGCTGGGCACCTCAAACCTATTTCAATCCACACAAGCATTATGGTGGCGAAGAAATCTTCGTAGTTGATGGCGTATTTCAAGATGAACACGGTCGCTACCCAGCAGGTTCGTGGATCAGAAGTCCACATCTGAGCCTGCATCAGCCTTTCAGCAAAGAGGGTTGCACTATCTTTGTGAAGACGGGGCATTTACTTTAATAATTCTTTGGCGCTAGGATTGGATCCTAATGGAGCTACTAAAGTCCTATTAAGACGCTTTGTTGCTTGCCTGACTTAAAGGTAGTCATAGTCTTTGCGCCATCCCATAACGGCTTGATTGAGAAATTTCAATAAATAAATTTATATTCAAAATGAGATGGTCAGCATCTTTAATCAGAATCTTTTCCTAAGATCTCTTTTCTCCATAAAATACCAATGAGCATGCCTGTAATAAATACCTCGCCATCATTGATTAGGCCGAGGATTCCATCGGTATTAACTGGGGATGGGGTGAATAGAATTAAAAACTCCAGTAAAAATAGGGTTATCGTAAAAATTAATCTAGCAATACGTACTTTGCGTGATTTGAGTTCAAATGAAACCCGATGATGATTCCAGAGGTATCCTAAGGCCAGGAAATTAAGTGCAAGCGTAATCCATAGACTCCAGTTCATATTAAAAGAACTGGTTACAAAATAAATTACCGCTAAAAAAGCCTGAAATAAAATTAGAAATAGCATGCGGGCCTTTTGGAGATGAGTGCGTGTGCAGCGCAAGAATACTCAATTATTGTGAAATAAGTTCATTTAGGTGAATTTTTGTTCTAGTTCAAGTGCATCACCTGTCATTGGGCTAGTATTTTGAAGAAATTGAAGGCATCTTTGTCCAAAATGCGTGGATAAAATTTAGACTTAGGGGCGGGCATCAAAAGCATGAAATGGTGCACACGATACCGGCGGAAGTAATGCAAAAACTGTAATGCATAATGGTTTACGATCATGATCACAGCGATTAAAAATAAAGCGATAGAATTTTATAAATGGTCGTATTAGTAGCTCGCATCCCCGACTCCGACCATCAATTCTCAGCTGGTATCCAGAAAAAATCTTCTCATATATATTCTTCCCATGACTACTATTGAAAAACCGACCGATTATTTTGGACTTCATATTCCCTTTTTGGCGCATTTAGGGGTTGTTCCTGAGTTTGCCAAAGATGGTCAATCACGCATTAGCCTAATCATCAAGCCTGAATTTGAAAATAGCTTCCAGATTGCTCATGGCGGAGTGATTATGACTTTGCTCGACTTTGCTATGGGCGCAGCTGCTCGAAGCACTAGAAGTCTCGCTATGGGCGCCATGACTATTGATATGAGCGTCAGTTTTTTACGTCCTAGTATTGGCAAAATCATAGTTGAAGGCAGCGTTCTGAAGGCTGGTAGAAGCATTAATTATTGTGAGGCAGTAGTTTTAAACGCTGCGGGAGAGATTACCGCTAAATCTAGTGGCACTTTTATTCTTCGTGACTAGCGGTATTTATATATAGCTATATATAATAT
>Ga0118677_10011805_pt2 | contig 10087 bp, 8 predicted proteins | sample AliMusrvi5mmetaG_FD_86154 | JGI IMG/M metagenome (GOLD analysis project Ga0118677, IMG submission 86154)
TCCTTTACCAACATCTCCATATCCGCAAACCAAGACTACTTTTCCTGCAATCATCACGTCAGTTGCCCTTTTGATCCCATCAGCAAGCGATTCACGGCATCCGTACAGATTGTCAAATTTCGATTTGGTCACAGAGTCGTTGACATTGATGGCAGGGAAAAGGAGTTCTCCCCGTTCCAGCATCTGATACAACCTGTGTACTCCTGTGGTGGTTTCTTCCGATACCCCTTTGATCTCCATGATCGCACTGCTCCAGCGATTGGGTGTCTCTTTCAGTATCCGCTTCAATGCAAGAAACAATTGCCTTTCGTCCTCACCGTCAACTTTCTTGTCCAGTTGCGAAGGGTCTTTTTCGGCAGAATACCCGATATGTACCATCATCGTCGCATCACCTCCGTCATCTACAATCATTTGCGGCCCCAGACCATTTCCAAAATCGAGGGCGCGCTCTGTGCACCACCAGTATTCTTCAAGGTTCTCCCCCTTCCAGGCAAAAACAGGAATTCCTGTTTTTGCAATCGCCGCAGCGGCATGGTCCTGGGTAGAGAAAATGTTACAGGATGCCCACCGTACGTTTGCCCCAAGTTGAACCAACGTTTCAATAAGTACTGCAGTTTGTATGGTCATATGCAGTGAACCCATAATCCGAACGCCATTTAACGGCTTTTGTGTACAATATTTTGCCCGCAGCGACATCAATCCCGGCATTTCCTTTTCTGCTATCTCTATCTCCTTGCGCCCAAAGTCTGCCAGGGAAATATCTTTTACCTTAAAATCGTTCATTATTTTGATGTTAAATTGTTTGCAAATATACGCAATGCGCTGATTTTATCAATTTCAAGTTGTGCTTTAAGCTTCTGCAGACTTTCAAATTTCACTTCACTGCGGATCCTTTCCACAAAATTGACGGAGATATTTTGATTATATATATCCCTCGAAAAATCAAAAATATTGACCTCGATACTTCTATGATCCACATTGGTATTTACGGTAGGACGGGTGCCTATGTTCAACATACCTTTGAATTGCTCATTGCCAATAGTAACTAAAACGGCATAAACACCATCGGTTGGAACCATCTTATGACTGTCATCGGGAAGGATATTGGCGGTCGGGAAACCCAGTTCCCTGCCTAGTCTTCTCCCTTCTACAACTTTTCCTTTCAAAAGATACGGATAACCAAGAAAATGGTTTGCTTTGTTCATATCCCCTGCATCAAGTGCAAGCCTTATTTTTGTAGAACTGACAGCCACATTCTCAACAAGTAAAGTGCTCAATTGCTCAACCTCGAAACCATAAATTCCTCCCAGCCGGTCAAGCGCTCTGAAATCTCCTTCTCGTCCGCGACCAATTTTATGGTCGTACCCTGTCACCAGTTTGTGAATATGCATCTGGTCGACGAGGATTTCCTTCACAAACTCAGTGTAGGAAAGCAAGGCAAAATCCTTTGTAAATGGATAGATCACAAGGTGATCCAGGTTAAGTTCCTCCAACAATTCCAATTTTTCTTCTATGGTTGAAAGCAACCTGATGCTATCTTCATCAGGCGACACAACCATCCGCGGATGCGGGAAAAAAGTGAATACGACGGATTCGCCGCCAGTTTCCATGCTAATTCTCCTGAGTTCAGCAATGACCTCCCGGTGACCACGATGGACACCGTCAAAAGTGCCAATAGTGACAACCGGTTTCCTTGCATCAAAACTATCCAATCCGTAATATACCTGCACGTAAAAAATTTAAAATGCAAAAGTAGTCAAAATTGCAACCTCTCCCCAAAATCCAAAATCGAAAATCGAAAATCGAAAATTTTAAGTTTGCCCCACATAACACGATTTCTTAGCAAGTTATTGGCTGCGAATTTTTATTTTTGCTGTTTCATCAGTTCCCATCCGGGAATAAACTTAAAAACAGGAAAAAATGAACCGTATCCTTGTCTTGCTGGCCATTGTCCTCCTTGCCGCTGCCTGCGGAAAAAAGACCAACTTCGTCATCACCGGAAAAATAGAAGGCGGATCCGGGAAAACAATCTATTTGAATCATCTCACGACAACATCGCAGATTCCTGCCGATTCCGCCAAACTCGATAAGGAGGGTGGGTTTAAGATGAAAGGCAAGGTGAGTGGTCCGAATTTTTTCCTGCTAAAAATATCAGACACCAATTTTGCGACCTTGATACTCGATTCTGCTGAGAATATAACAATCAAAGGATCTTACAAAAAATTTTCCACAGATTATGATGTGGTTGGCTCTGACAACTCCTCGAAAGTACGCGAACTGACATTCAAATTCTCAGCCGCAAAGTCGAAAGTAGATTCGCTTCGCCTGCTCTATCAGAAGCATCAGAACGATGCCAGTTATACCTCTGACATTGAACGCTGGAACACCGAATATACCAAACAAGTTTCCGATTATACGGGCTATGTGAATGATTTCGTCAAAAGAAATCCATTCTCGATGGCCAGTGTTTATGCGCTTTACCAGAAGTGGGATGAAAACAACTATGTCTCAAATGATTTTCAGAACATGAAGACTGCAGCCTCAGCGCTTTTTGCGGTATATCCAAAAAACGACCAAGTTAAAGCGCTCTACAACAATGCATTGAACATTATCAAAGAACAAAAGAATGCCAAACTGAACAATCTGATGTCACAATCGGCAGTTAATTCTCCAAACATCAAACTGCCTGACATATCAGGAATTGACCGTGAACTCTGGTCATTGCACGGAAAGTATGTATTGCTGCATTTTTGGTCGGCCAAAGACCGCACTTCCAGGATTCAAAACCAGGTACTCGTTGAATTGTATGCAAAATACAAACACAAAGGCTTTGAAATTTATATGGTGAGCATCGATGATGATTCAAATGCATGGAAAGTTGCCATCGCAGAAGATCAGCTTACCTGGATCAATGTCGGAGACATGAAAGGCAGTGTTTCAGCCCTGATGAACTACAATATACATACTGTCCCATCCAATTATCTGCTCGATAAGGAAGGAAAAATTATTGGAAAAAATCTGCAGGGGCCAGAACTGAATAACGCACTGGCGAAGGTTTTATGACTTTGGAAAAGTCCGTCGGTGAACCTAGTGGATATTGTCTCGACTGATCATTTCTTTGGGTTCATTAAGGGACTTTTCCAAAGTTGTTTTATATTTGTCGCGAATTTCAGGCAAGCACCTGTCACTTTAATAGTCTGTGGTTATCGGAAATAAAATCTATTTTGTATCTGACCTGCACCTCGGGGCTCCGGCGCTGAGGAACAACAGAGAGCGCGAACTTCTTTTTGTCGATTGGCTTCAATCAATCAGAAAAGATGCCTGCATGATTTTTCTAATGGGAGACTATTTCGATTTCTGGTTCGAATATAGGAAAGTTGTTCCGAAAGGATTTGTAAGATCACTAGGACTTCTTGCTGAAATCTGCGACAGCGGCATTCCTGTCCATTTCTTTACAGGCAACCACGACATCTGGGCGTTTGATTACCTTCCGAAAGAGATCGGCATGATTGTGCATACAGAAACAACTGTCATGGAGATTCTTGGCAGGAAATTTTTTCTTTCTCACGGTGACGATCTCGGGAAAAAAGATTTTGGTTATCAACTCATCAAAACCTTTTTCCACAACAGATTGGCGCAATGGGCTTTCGCGAAAATACATCCCGATCTTTCCTTCCGATTTGCCCATCACTGGTCAAAAAAGAGCCGACTCGCTTACAAGGACAAAGATCACGGTTTTAAAGGAGTGGAATTTGAAGAGCAGTATGAATTTGCCAAAAGCGTCCTCGAAAAAGAACATTATGATTATTTTGTTTTCGGCCACCGCCATATCATTCTGGATGAACCGCTTTCTGACGATTGCAGGCTGATCATTTTGGGCGACTGGATCAAACACTTTTCCTATGGAGTTTTTGATGGAAACACATTCACTATACAAAAAATTGAAGAAAAAAAACTTAAAGAGTACAGTTTAACAGTCTAATTATGAGCAAACAGATTTATACCATCATTACCGGTACGGGATCGTATGTGCCACCAACCATCATTCCCAACAGTTATTTCCTGGATGTGGAATTTTATGACCCCTCCACAGGAAAGAGATTTGAAACCGAAAATGCCGAAATCATTCGTAAATTCAACGAAATCACCAATATAGAGGAGCGTCGCTATGCAGAGCCCAATCAGGCCACCAGCCATTTAGCAACTTTCGCGGCGGAAGATGCCATCACATCATCCGGTTTCGATCGTGAAAAACTGGAATTTATCATCTGTGCCCATAATTTCGGCGACATATATCCGGGAACATATCGTACCGAAATGGTTCCGGCCATTGCTAACCGGGTTAAACTGGGACTTGGAATCAAAAATACAAATGTGATGACACATGACGTCAGTGCAGGATGCCCCGGATGGACCACGGCCATGATTGTCGCCAATGCCTATATAAAAAGTGGTATTTTCAAATGTGGCCTGGTGGTGGGTTCTGACCTTAACTCACGCGTATCTGACCCGTATGACCGTGACCGTATGATTTTTTCGGACGGCGCCGGAGCAGTCATCGTGGAAGCCATTGAAAGTGAGACACCTGTCGGCATCCTTTCTCAGGCAAGCCGTTCTGACAATGACCCGGTCATGTTGAAAATGGGAGTATCTTTAAATCCTGATTACCACGGAACTGAACTTAACATCCGTATGGCCGGCCATAAAGTATACGCCTATGCCCTGAGTGCAGTACCGGGAGTGGTTAAGGAGAGTCTTGACAAGGCAGGCCTGCATCTGCTCGACATCAAAAAGGTTTTGATCCATCAGGCCAATGAAAAAATGGATGAAGCCATCCTGGCAAGGGTGTTTAAACTATATGGCATCAAGGAACTGAATCTGGATGTCATGCCAATGACTATCCGCACATTAGGCAACTCATCAACAGCCACGGTTCCTACCTTGCTCGATCTGATCCTTAAGAATAAAATGGAAGACCATGCCATCGAACCCGGCGACCACATCATCCTGACTTCAGTAGGTGCAGGTATGGTGATCAACTCGATCGTTTATCGCTTCCCCGAAAATCCGGCTATTTGATAGCGAACTGAAAAACTGATTCAAAAAAAGCGCAATCGTCAAAAACGTTTGCGCTTTTTTATATCATTTATTTTTGTAAAACTTAGTGTATCTTAGTGCCTTTGTGACTTAGTGGCCTCGTTTTTTAACCCTATTACTCAGATAAAATAACATATGGAATTCCTTTATCCAATGCTGGCCTTCGTTTTAGGAGGCATCCTGATTTATTTCTGGCAGCAACGACGTCTGGTCAGCGAGAGGGCGGATCATCTGGCGAAGCTCAATGAATCTGAAAAAACAGGTCTGGCACAACTTGCCGAAACAGACAAAAACCGTTATTTGGCTGAACAGCAATTCACCTCCCTGACGGGGGAATTTTCTGAGATCAAGTCCGAACTGGCCTCAGAGCGCAAAAAAAATGAAGATGCCATCAGACAACTTACCACCTATGTGGCTGAACTCGACTATGCAAAAAAACAGATGGCTGAAAAAGCACTGGAACTGGAGCAGATACAGAAACGGCTGACAGTCGAATTTGAGAACGTGGCCCATCGGATTCTAAAAGAACATTCCACTGAGTTCACATCATTAAACCAGAAAAATATCGGAGAGATCCTCACTCCGCTCAGGGATAAAATCGCCACCTTCGAAAAAAAGGTGGAAGAGTCCTATGAAAAATCTTTGCGGGATCAGATTGATTTAAAGACGGAATTGAAAAAACTTCAGGATCTAAACCACAAAATAAGCAATGATGCGCAGAATTTAACGAATGCTTTGAAAGGGGATGTCAAGAAACAGGGGAACTGGGGAGAAGTGATCCTGGAAAGGGTTTTGGAGCGTTCCGGGCTGACAGCTGGCAGGGAATTTGAGCGGGAGGTTGTCGATGAAAATAGCGATGGCAAGCAGATCAGACCCGACGTGATCATTCATCTGCCGGATAAAAAACACCTGATCGTCGATTCAAAGGTTTCACTGGTCGCTTACGAGCGTCTTGTGAATGAACCCTCCGACGAACTCCGTATACAACATCTTGCAGATCACCTCAAATCACTGCGCTCCCACATTAAAATGCTCTCCGACAAGCACTATCCAACTGCAAAGAACCTCAACAGCCCTGATTTTGTTTTGCTGTTCCTTCCCATCGAATCTTCATTTAGCATCGCCATCCAGGAAGACCAGGAACTCTTCAATTATGCCTGGGACAACAAGGTGGTTATTGTGAGTCCATCTACCCTTCTGGCCACACTCCGGACCATCGCTTCCATCTGGAAACAGGAGAACCAGACCAAAAACGCCCTGGAAATCGCCTCGCTCGGAGCCTCCCTTTATGACAAATTTGTCAATTTTGTCCAGGATCTTGAGAAAGTTGGAAAGGGTATTGAAACCGCCCAAACCAATTATTCAAATGCACTGAATAAATTACATACTGGCAAAGGAAATCTGGTAAGAACCTCTGAAAAACTAAAAGATCTGGGAATAAAAACGCAAAAAGCGCTTCCCGATTATTTAATTGAAGATGAAAAACCTGCCATATCTCACGGGGAGGATCCTCTTCTAATCGAAGAGTAAAAGGTGACTTGCCACCAATGTAGCCAAAAAGAGGAAAAACAGAAACTCACGCCAGAAGCCTCTCTTGCCCGCCATAAAAAAATGGGAAATTATGAAGGTGATCGGTATGGAAGAAATTGCTATGATTCCCAAACCCGTTGATGGAAGTAAAAATACCGAAGGAATACTTAGCCCCAGCATCCAAAAGAGAATGATAAAATATTTCCTGGTACTCATTCTACGGATACTGACCGAATTGATCAACGAGATGCTCCCGAAAGCCGTAAGAAGAAAAATAAAACCTGAGATAATAAGAAAAGCGATGTTGAAAATAAATTTATTATTAACGAATGCAATTCCCCGAATAATAGATGCAATAAAAGTCTGATCAGAACCCGAAACAAACAGAAATGTCCATAATAACAACCACGGAAGCGTGATTCCGATCAGAGGTATAACCAGTAATCGCCAGTTGTCACTTTTTTGCAATACAAAGATGCTGATCCAAATCAGGGGGAAAAGCGTAACAACCGGAAGATAGAAAAGAGCGCCTACAGAGAGGAAGAAGGAGGCATTGAAAGTGGAAGATATCTCATTTTTCCTACGGTAAGTCAGAAAAATATAGTAGACAGACAACAAAACAAACAAGGTAGCCGGATAGGCAGGATGAAAATTTTGGAGGGACGGAAACGAAGAAACTATACTGATATAAAGAATGCCCGGAAGAAATGTCCTGTGCTGCAAAAACTGGAATTCATAACTGAGAAGTGAGAGAACCAAAGCATTGAACAAGGTCAGGATAAATCCGGTCATGACAGGCCAGATGGTGGTTCCAGTATAAAACCGGGCAAAAAGAAGATACAGGGGCATCATGCCCTCCCCCGGATTTAATGATAACTGCACAGGAACCTTCAGTGGTTCCATCCAAAACAGGAAAGCAACTACCGGAATGAGAATTGCACTGTAAACACTTTTGCTGTTAAATAGCCTTAGAAACATGGTACGGGTTGCGTGTTATTGTTTTCGTGAAAATATTGACAGTTGCTTTCTTTCCTTTATCCTTTTTCCTTTTTCCTTTATCCTTTTGCCTTCTTCAGGTCTTTCCCAATATCTTTCCTGTAATTCATCTTTTCGAAAGATATCCTTCCAATATTTTTGTAGGACAAGGCCAAGGCCTCCTCCATCGAATTCGCGACCGAACTGACCGCCAGAACCCTTCCGCCATTGGTAAGAACTTTCACTCCTTCCGGTTTTGTACCGGAATGAAATACAACGCTCCCCTCAACGGTATCCAGATGATGGATGACGGCTCCCTTCTCATACGAACCGGGGTACCCTCCTGCCACAACAACTACTGTCACAGCAGTTCTCGGATTGATTACAAGCTCCCTTTTATCCAGGTTACATTCAGCAACTCCTACAAATAGATCCAGCAAATCTGAATCAATCCGCATCAGCACAGCCTCTGTTTCGGGATCTCCCATCCTCACGTTGTATTCAATCAAGTAAGGTTCTCCGTCGCAATTCATTAAACCCAGGAAGATGAATCCCTTGTAAGGAATACCTTCCTGCCGCAAACCTGCTATCGTAGGAATGACCATACGCTCTTCGACTTTCCGAAGGAAATCCGCTGTGGCAAAGGGTACCGGCGAAATGGCGCCCATGCCTCCTGTGTTCAATCCTGTATCACCTTCCCCGATGCGCTTGTAATCCTTTGCCTCGGGCCATATTTTATAATGAATGCCATCTGTCAGAACAAAAACCGAACACTCGACCCCGGAGAGAAATTCTTCAATCACCACCGTAGAACTGGCACTTCCAAACATTCCACCGAGCATTTCCTTCAAGGATTGTATCGCTTCCTCCAAATGGTCAATGATCAGCACTCCCTTGCCTGCAGCCAGACCATCTGCCTTTAAAACATAGGGAGCATCCACACTTTCCAAAAATTCAATTCCCTGTGCAAGATTTCCGGGATGCACGGTGAAATGTTTGGCTGTAGGGATATTGTTTCTCAACATAAAATCCTTGGCAAACTCCTTGCTTCCTTCCAACCGGGCGCCATGGCTTTCCGGACCGATCACAGGAACATGTTTCAATTGCGGGTCAGCCAGGAAGAAATCATGAATACCTTCCACCAGCGGAACTTCAGGACCTACAACAACCATTTCAATGAAATTTTCGATGACAGCCTGCCTGATCCCGGAAAAATCCGTCACATCAATGGGCAGGTTATGTCCCAGTGTGGCCGTTCCAGCATTTCCAGGAGCAATGAAAATTTCACCAATCCGGCCGCTTTGTTTCAGTTTCCAGGCAAAAGCATGTTCACGCCCTCCCGATCCGATGATTAAAATATTCATAGATTGTTGTATTGAGCATACAAAATAAACAAGATTTTCCTTTAAAAAGTTCAGGGAAACGGCTTTCTGGAAATTTATCTTAAATTTGATAGAATAAATAGTGCCAAAAGTGCCTAGAGTGTCTAAAATGCCTAAAGTTGGGAACTCCTGGCTTATAACATATTAACTTGGCTGCGAAGTACTTTAGGCACTATAGGCACTTTAAATACTTTAGGCACTTGCAAATAATATGAAAAATAAAGCAATCGTCGTGGTGGGCAGCACCAATACCGATATGGTGATCAAAACATCTAAACTCCCGCTCCCGGGTGAGACCATCCTGGGAGGTGAATTTTTAATGAATCCGGGCGGAAAAGGAGCCAATCAGGCCGTTGCTGCTGCCCGATTGGGTGGGAAGGTAACCCTTGTCGCCAAAACAGGCGAAGATATTTTTGGCAGACAGACCAAATCACTTTTTGAATCAGAAAACCTGGATACTGAATTTCTCTTTTCAGACAGTGAATCCCCTTCCGGAATAGCGCTGATCACAGTTGACAGTCATGCGGAGAATTGCATTGTAGTCGCACCGGGGGCCAATGCCCGGCTTGTCAGGCAGGATATTGACCTGGCTGCTGCCGCTATTCAAAATGCGGAAATTGTATTGATGCAGCTCGAGATCCCGCTGGATACCGTTATATATGCCACTGAAATTGCCTTTAAAGCAGGCAAAAAGGTCATTTTGAATCCAGCTCCGGCACAACCATTGCCTATAGAACTTCTGGAGAAGCTTTACATGATTACCCCGAACGAAACGGAAGCCGAACTGCTTACCGGAATTCATGTAACGGATCAAATATCGGCAGAATCTGCAGCCAGAGTGCTCCTTGGCAAAGGAGTACAGGTAGTCGTGGTAACGCTCGGGAACAAGGGAGCTTTGCTTGTCACACCAGATATCTGCAAATTAATCCCCGGATATCAGGTCGAAGCAATCGACACCACTGCTGCAGGGGATTGCTTCAACGGGGCGCTGGCCGTCGCAATCTCTGAAGATGCCGGACTGATAAAAGCCGTCGGCTTTGCCAACAAGGCCGCCTCCATTTCGGTAACCCGGATGGGCGCCCAGGCATCCGCACCTTATAGAT
>Ga0118677_10013325_pt2 | contig 10087 bp, 9 predicted proteins | sample AliMusrvi5mmetaG_FD_86154 | JGI IMG/M metagenome (GOLD analysis project Ga0118677, IMG submission 86154)
CGCCCACCATATCCCCCGTGATAAAAATATTCATCGCGCATTCTCCACGGATCGCGTTTCGCGGACCACCATGACCTTGATCTGGCCGGGATACTGAAGTTCGCTTTCGATCTTCTTGCAGATGTTGCGGGCCAGCGACATGGCATCATGATCATTGACTTTTTCGGGCTGAACCACCACCCGGACCTCGCGGCCCGCCTGGATGGCATAACTCTTTTCGACCCCGGCGAAACTGTTGGCAATCCCTTCCAGTTTCTCAAGCCGCTTCACATAAATATCCGTCGTCTCCGAGCGTGCGCCGGGACGCGAGGCCGAGATGGCATCCCCGGCGACCGCCAGAATAGCGTAGAGGCTTTCGCCCGGAGTCTCCTCGTGGTGGGCCGCAACGGCATTGATCACCGTGGCATTCTCGCCGATCCGACGCAGGAAGTCGGCGCCGATCAGCGCATGACTGCCCTCGATGTCATGATCCAGCGCCTTACCGATGTCGTGGAGCAGGCCGATCCGCTTGGCCAGGGACACATCCAGGCCCAATTCAGCCGCCATAACCCCCATTAACTGGGCCACCTCGATCGAGTGGATCAGGACATTCTGCGAGTAGCTGCTCCGGAATTTAAGCCGGCCCAGGGTCCTCTGCAATTCCGGGTCAACATCCCGGATGCCAACCTCATAGACCGCCTCTTCACCGGCGAGGCGGATGCGCTCATCAATCTCATCACGGGTTTTCAACACCACTTCCTCGATCCTGGCCGGATGAATACGGCCATCCTGAATCAACCGCTCCAGCGAAATGCGGGCGACTTCACGCCGGACCGGATCGAACCCTGAAATCACAACAGCCTCGGGAGTATCGTCAATCAAAAGCGTGACACCGGTGGCCGCCTCGATGGCCCGGATATTCCGCCCGTCACGCCCGATGATCCGGCCCTTCATATCGTCATTGGGCAGCGAGACACTGCTGGTCATCAATTCGGAAACGTGGCTCGACGCATACCGCTGGACGGCCAGGCTCACGATCTTCCGAGCCTCGCGATCCGCCGTTTCCTTCGCCTCCTCCTGAAGCCTGCGGATGAGGCCGCCGACCTCGTTGTGAACCTCGGCCTCGACGCGGACCATCAGGCTCTGCCGAGCCTCAGCCTCGGTCATTCCCGCAATCCGCTGCAGCTTGGTTTTCTCCTCGTCCACCAACCGGTTCAATTCCTGCCGGATCTTATCCGTGTCGGCCGCCTGCTTCTCGACATCGGCGGACCGTAACTCCAGTGCCCGCTCCTTCTTGTCAATCATGGCAACCTTGCGATCCAGGTTCGCCTCCCGTTGCGTAACCCGGTTGTCGAGCGTCGCCAGTTCCTCCCGGCGCGATTTAGTGGAGGACTCAAAGTCCTCCTTCGCCTTCAGGACCTCGGCCTTGGCCTGCAGTTCGGCGGCCTTGAGGACGTTCTCGGCGTCCTTCTTGGCCTCTTTCAGCAGTTGGTTGGCGTCGCGTTCCATCTGGCTTGAACGGACTGAACTCATCCAGACCCGGATCCCGTATCCAAGTCCGATTCCTGAAACGGCTCCCAGAACCGCTATTAGCATTGTCATCATTCCGCATTTCCCTTTCATCAGGCCCATCCAGGCCTGTTATTTTCAACCATCACGTGATCCGATAAACAGCGTCTTCTGTCACGATCACATCCATGCCCACATCGTGTTCCGACACCGGAATATCCTGCACAAGCTGCGAGGCGAAGCCCAGCCCGGCCTTGCACTCTATCCGGCTGGCCAGCCTCGCCAGCATCCGGTCGTAATACCCGCGCCCGTGGCCCAGCCGCGCCCCGGTCTTCGAAAACGCCACACCGGGAACCACCATGAGGTCAAAACGGTCCGGCTTCGCCCAATGGGGCGCCAGGGGCTGAAGTAGGCCAAAACGCCCGTGGGTCATCGGCTCTTCCGGCGTAATCCATGCGGGCATATACTCTCCGTCGTCTCGCAATGCCGGCATGGCCACAGGCTTTCCCGCCCTCCACGCCGCCTCCATAATCCGACGGGTCTGCACTTCACCGGGCAACGCACAATAACAGCAGAGAGATGCCGCGCGGCTGAATTCCGGCAACCCGATAACCCGGTCCGCAATGCGGTTGCTTGTAACCATGACCCATACAGACTCCAGCGCGGCGCGTTGCTTACGCATGACATCGCGAATATCGTCTTTGGATAAAGGAAGACTCACGAATTGCCCTCGATTCCCGTATTCGGCCCACTGTCCCCCGTTTTCTGTCGACCGTCGACTGTCTTCTGTCCACCGTCTACTGTCTTCTGTCCACCGTCTACTGTCTTCTGTCCACCGTCTACTGTCTTCCGTCCTCGAAGCTTCCCCCACTGTTCCATGCGCTTCCGGATGACCTCCTCGTATCCGGCTTCAACCGGCTGGTAATAGACGGCGGAGGTGGGAATATACTCCTGGTCTACGAAATGTCCCTCAAAATCATGAGCATACTGGTATCCGGTGTGCCCCAGTCGTTCGGCGCCCTTGTAGCTGGCGCTTCGGAGATGCGCGGGAACCGGCAGGACGCGCCCTTTCTCGACGTCCTCCAGGGCCTTGGCAATCGCGAGATAGGAGGCGTTGCTCTTGGGTGCGGTCGCCAGATAGGTCGTGGCCTGGGCCAGCACGATACGCGCCTCCGGCATCCCAACAAACGCCACGGCGTCCATGGCGGAGGTTGCCAGCGTCAGGCCGCGCGGATCGGCATTGCCGATATCCTCCGAGGCAAGAATGACCAGGCGCCGGGCGATGAAGCGGGGATCTTCCCCCGCGTAAAGCATCTTGGCCAGCCAGTAGACGGCGGCGTTCGGATCGGAACCGCGAACACTTTTGATGAAGGCGGAGATGGTGTCATGATGGCCATCCTCATCGCGATCATAGACAACGGCCTTCTTCTGGATGGACTCTTCCATCACACCCCGGGTGATATGAATCCGGAATGCCTCGCCCGGCGGCGTGGTGAGCACGGCAATCTCAAGCGAGTTCAACGCCCGGCGCCCATCGCCTTCGCACACCCTGGCAAGGTGCGCCAGGGCGTCGTCATCGGCATCAACAGGCCAGCCGCCAAGCCCGCGCTCATCCGCCAGAGCCCGCTTCAGGAGACGAATGACATCGTCCTCGGAGACCGGATTAAGCTGGAATACCTGGGAGCGGGACGTCAGAGGGCTGTTGATAAAAAAAAACGGATTGTGCGTCGTGGCCCCGATTAGGGTGACCGTACCATCCTCGACATGGGGAAGGAGGATATCCTGCTGGGATTTGTTGAAGTGGTGGATTTCGTCAATGAAGAGAATGGTTTCCATTCCGTCATTGTCCTTGCGATGCTGGGCGGCGGAGAGAATGGAACGCAGAACGGCCACGTTGGCCAGCACGCCACTGGTCCGCTGGAAATTCCGGCGGGTGGCGGCGGCGACCGCCTCGGCGATGGAGGTTTTGCCACACCCTGGCGGGCCGTAGAGAATGATGCTTCCTAAACGGTCGGCTTCGATGGCGCGGCGGAGGAGTTTCCCCTTCCCGAGGATATGGTCCTGTCCGACAATTTCATCCAGCGTTTTGGGACGCATACGCGCGGCCAGCGGCTGCGCCCTGACCGACGTTTCCGTATGTTCCTTCTCGAAGAGATCCATAGCCCGTGTTCCAGAAAAAAACCCCGCCTTGCCGCAGGGGCGCGATCTCTTGACCTCAGTTAATGAGGTGGGAACTCTATCACGCGGGTTCCAAGTCCCGCCAGAGGCGGGCATGCGGGTGCCGCATTATTCGAATTCCCTTTGTCCAATTATCGGGTAAGAGATTTCCGGCCCGTACACGAACAAGGCAGGGCAATCAATCATGTCCTGATATCTGAATAATACCCCTCACCAGCAGGGACGTCAAGGACAGCATCGGAAATTCGGAGGTCACCCCTCGATATCGAAATCACAGACCAGGGGAAGATGGTCGGAAAACGTCACGGGGGGAAGTGTGAGGCCCCGAATGGAGATTCCAGGGCTGTGCAGGATGAAGTCGAGTTCCATCTTGGGCGCCCAACTCGGATAGGAGGCGTGTTGGGCGATGTTCGCGCTCTTCAAGCCCGTGGCGGCCAGGAAGAGTTCGATCTCGGGATCCCCCCAGAACACATTGAAATCGCCAGCCACCAGGTACGGCTTTTTTACGTTCTTTACCAGCGAGTACAAGTCGCACAACTGGTGTTGCCGATGGCGGAATTTGATGGACAGGTGGACGAGGAACAAGGTCACCTTTTCGAGCTCCAATTGAATCACCAGCCGCTTGACGCCGTGGTCGAAATACAGGAACCGTTGCTCCTGAATGACATCCCGTGTCAGAAAAGCATTCATCTGGTGGTTTGCGACCGGCATGAACCGGACCCAGGACCGTTCGCCATATTTCGACTTATAGGTATGGTAATGCCCCACAGCGGACGCAATAAGTTCCGCCTGGTTCATCCTGCCCGACCGGAAGGAGCCCCCGTCCACTTCGACCAACCCCACGATGTCCGGATTCTGTTCACGGATGAAGCCGGTGATTTTATCCAGCATGGGACCCGTTCGTTTGAGATACCCGCAACCGGGAAACGGAAAATGGAAGCGCGTTCCGATTCCGGTCCCGTACCTCACGTTGTAGAGAAGAAATCTCATCCCTTCACCGAATCTTCAATTTCTCGCCGTTGCTTATCCATCTCCGTGATTTCCTTGCGCCAGAATTCCTGGCTTCCCCAATCCGGGGAAAGTCGGGCGAACCCGCCATCGGCCTTCTGCCGGGCGCACCATGCCGTGAAATGGATGAAATGCATCGCCCGCAGGGGCTCGATCAACCGCAGCGTGCCATACGAAAATGCCAGAAACGTCTCGTACCCATCAAGCAGCAAATCCAATTCCGGTCGGGCACGGGGAAGGCGGTCGGGGAGCATCATCCACAGATCCTGAACCGCGGGGCCCACGGCCATATCATCAAAATCCAACAGATGATAGCCTTCGCCGGGACGGAACAGGATATTGCCCCGGTGGCAGTCGGCATGCAGCCGGATCGTCTCCACATCCTCGAATAAGGGCTCGATCTGCTCCACCAAACCCATGACCATGTCCTCATAGCCGCGCCGATACTGGGGGGCAACCGTGCCGGATCGCAGGATATAATCCAGGTGCGCCATCGTGGACTGGCGGGGATGGAGCCGGATCCTGTCGCGCGGCATGCGGGCGGCGCCGATGGCATGCATCCTGCCGATAAGTCTGCCCAGTTGCGTCCAATTCTCCGGCGAGGGTTCATCCAATGGCCGACCACCCTTCTTGGGAAATACCGCAAACCAGGTTACTCCGAGTTGGTGGAGAAGCGATCCATCCGGGGATGGCAGAGGCGGCACGACGGGCACCTCGGCCTCGCTTAATTCCCGGAGAAAATCCAACTCATCCTGAAGGGCCTCGCGGCTCCAGCGGCCGGGCCGGTAGAACTTGGCGATCACATGGCCGCCTGCATCCAGCCCCACTTCATACACACGGTTGATGTAACTATTGAGGGGGCGGCACAGGCTGCCACACCGAACGCCGATCGACTCCTCGACCGCATTGATAACGGCATCAGGGGTGAGATGACTAAAGTCCGGCGTCCGCGTATTTGTCTCTGTTGACATGGCCGGGCATCATAACAGGTGTCCCCACCCTCAACAACCCCGGTCTCAATGACTTCTCAAAAATATATATAATTTTCTTGAACTATAACGCATAAAGAGTATTGTCAAGTATGTCTATTGAATTGCTTGTGTATTTATCTCATAACAAAGATCAGTATGAACCATTCAATCATCAAACAGGCCGAGGATGTCATTGAACAGTCGTTCAAAACGTACTACCCGAATATCGTGATTGCCTCGAGTTTCAGCATGGAGGATATCGTCTTGATCTCAATAGCGGTGCGCCATCAACCAAAACCCCGCATCATCGCCCTGGATACAGCACGGCTCCCGGACGAAACCTACGCCTGCGCCGAGGCCGTCCGACGCCGTTTCGGAATTACCATTGACTGGTTTTTTCCTAAAACCGCCCCAGTTCAGCATCTGGCCACAGAGCGCGGCCTGTACTCGTTCAGGGAATCTATCGAAGCACGGAAGGAATGCTGCCGCATTCGGAAAGTAGAACCACTCTCCCGAGCCCTGACCGACGCAAAGGCCTGGATCACCGGAATCCGACGGGACCACGGCATTACCCGTCAATCGATTCAACGGATCGAAATTGACCATGCCCACCGAGGCATCACAAAGATCAATCCGCTGGCCGACTGGGATGATGCCACACTGGCAGCCTATGTGAAGGATCACTCGCTGCCGGTCAGCCGTCTCTACGATTGCGGGTATACCTCGATCGGATGCGCCCCCTGCACCCGCGCCATCAAGCCGGGCGACGAACCACGGGCGGGGCGATGGTGGTGGGAGAATGCCGAACATAAGGAATGCGGTTTACATCTCGGAAAATAGGACCTGATTATCATGGATACCCTGGACAGACTGGAATCACATAGCGTTCACATCCTGCGGGAGGCATACCGGGAATTCAAAAGTCTGGTCATGCTGTGGTCTATCGGCAAGGACAGCACGGTCCTGCTGTGGCTCGCGCGCAAGGCCTTTTTCGGGCATGTCCCCTTCCCGTTGATGCATGTGGACACTCACTTCAAGCTCCCGGAAATGATCACCTACCGGGATCGCCTGGCGCTTGAGTGGCACCTGGACATGATCGTGGGCGAGAACACCAGCGCGCTTGCGGCCAACAAGACATTCCCCGCCGGAAAGTTATCGCGTGTGGATTGCTGCAAGAGCTTGAAAAGCGAGGCCCTCAAACATTCCCTTTCCGGGAAATGGCCTCGTAAACGCATGGACCACACACGGGGAGAACTCGTGGATGAATCCAAACCGGAAGCCTTCTCGGGAGTAATCGTGGGTGTCCGGGCGGATGAGGAAGGCAGTCGTTCCAAGGAACGGTACTTTTCCGCGCGTGACCGGCAAAACGAGTGGGATGTCGGAGATCAGCCCCCTGAGCTGTGGCAGCAGTACAAAACCGATTTCGCGCCCGGCACCCACGTTCGGGTCCATCCCCTGCTCGACTGGACAGAATTGAATATCTGGGAATATATCCATCGCGAGAAGATTCCCATCATTTCCCTCTACTTCAACCAGGGGAATGGCAAGCGACACCGTTCTCTCGGTTGCTATCCCTGCACCAGCCCGGTCAACTCCACAGCGAAGAACGTGCCGGACATCATCGAGGAGCTCCGTTCAGGCCGTTTCGCCAACATAGCCGAGCGGTCCGGACGGGAACAGGACAAGGAAGACGGCGGCGGATTGGAAACACTCCGCCGAGGCGGGTATATGTAAGAAATTCAGGTGCGGGAGCATTAACTCATGAGTGAGATGGATCAGGAAGAACAGGTCAGTATTGTGATGGCCGGGCATGTGGACCACGGCAAAAGCACGGTCATCGGCCGTCTGCTCGCCGAAACCGGAGCCCTGCCGCAGGGCAAGCTGGAACAGGTCCAGGCCATATGCCGCCGGAATGCTCGTCCCTTTGAATACGCGTTCCTTTTGGATGCACTGAAGGACGAACAGGCCCAGGGAATCACCATCGACGCCGCACGGTGCTTCTTCAGGACAACTAAACGCCGCTATATCCTGATTGATGCGCCGGGCCACATTGAATTCCTGAAGAACATGATCACCGGCGCCTCCCGCGCGGAGGCCGCTCTGCTGGTCATTGATGCCCATGAGGGAATCCGCGAAAACACCCGTCGACACGGCTATATGCTGTCCATGCTCGGGCTCCGCCAGTTTTCCGTGGTCGTCAATAAGATGGACCTTGTGAACTATGACGCGGCGGCTTTCGAGCGTATCCACCGGGAATACACCGCCTTTCTGGAGCAGTTGCAACTCCGACCAGCGGGCTTTATTCCCGTCAGCGGAATGCAGGGCGATAACATTGCCGCACATTCCGCCGCCATGCCCTGGTATACCGGCCCGACGGTCCTCGAACAGATCGACGCTTTTCGAAGGAAGACATACCCCGATACCCTGCCCTTCCGTCTACCGGTACAGGACATCTATAAGTTCACCGAGCAGAAGGATGACCGGCGCATCGTGACCGGCACGATTGAGACGGGCTCCATCTCGGTCGGCCAGGGCGTGAAATTCCTCCCCTCGGGGAAGAGTTCGCGCATCAAATCGATCGAATACTTCAACGGAACGCTGCGGAAAACCGCCGGCGCCGGTGAGGCGACGGGATTCACGCTGGACACCCAGATCTACATCAAGCCTGGCGAATGGATGGTTCGGGAGGACGAGCCATCCCCGAAGGTCGGCACACGGTTCCGGGTCAATCTATTCTGGATGGGCCATGCCCCCATGGTCCCCGAAAAAACCTACAAGCTTAAACTGGGTTCCGTGAGGTCACCTGTCAAACTGATTGAGGTCCTGACTGTGCTCGATGCCACGGAACTGAGCACCGGTGCCGGTCAGCGCCAAGTGGACCGACATGACATTGCCGAGGTCATTCTGGAGACGCCCAAACCGGTCGCCTTCGACGTGGTCGGCGATATCGAGCAGACCAGTCGGTTGGTGATCGTCGACAATTACGAAATCGCAGGCGCCGGCATTATCCTGGCCCATGTCCCGGCAACGGACTCGATTTTGCATGAACATGTCCGTGCCCGCGAGGTGGCCTGGAAAGCCAGCGCCATCCCGTCCGTCGAGCGCACCGAGGTCTACGGCCACGGAGGCAAGTTCGTGGTGTTCACCAGCCATGACGAATCCGCCGGTGAGACGCTGGCAAAGGCTTTGGAACGGCGGCTGTTCGACCAGCATTTCAAGGCCTATTACCTCGGCATGGAGAACGTGGCCAGGGGGCTGGACGCCGATTTAAGCGAACCGGGCGAAGCCCATGATGATCCCATCCGGCGGTTGGGTGAGTTGGCCCGGATTCTCACGGATTCCGGCCAGATTTTCATAACGTCCCTCGCCGGGGTCGATGATTATGACCTCGCAACCTTAAAGCTCCTTAACAGTCCGCACGAAATCGTCATCATCCAAGTTGGGGAAATCCCCGCCTTGCAGGCGCAGCCCTCACTCAAGTTGGAGGCAGGGTTGGAGACGGGGGTTGGCGTGAATGCCGCTTGTGAACTACTGCGTCGACAAAAGGTTATTGTGGATTATCAAATTTAAAGGACAATAATGGAATCGCATAAGAGAAGCATCGTCAAGTCAGTGACCTGGCGGTTGTTTGGCCTGGTTTTTACCTTCCTGATCGGGTGGCTGGTTACCCGATCCATGAAGACGGGCATGGCACTGGGACTATTGGACTTCTTTGTGAAAATTGGCACCTTCTACGCCCACGAACGACTCTGGATGAAAGTCAAATGGGGCCGTCTGGATATGACGGTCAAAGACATTGGCGAAGGAATTTGAACGCGTATGACGACATTATACAAATTGCCGACAACCCTGGACCATGACATAGACACATTCGAGCATCAGGTCAGCCGCTTTCTGGCGGGAGAGCTGACCGGTGACGAGTTCAAAGGGAAGCGGGTTCCCTGGGGTATCTACGAACAACGCCGCGATGGCTATTACATGCTGCGCACACGTGTGCCGGGGGGATCACTGACCGTGGAACAGGCACGTGCCATTGCCGACCTGAGCAAAAAACACGGCAGTGGAGTTGTGCATGTCACCACTCGCGAAAATATTCAGTTCCATGATGTTCCCGTGGCGGACATCCCGGCCATGATGAGAGTCCTCAAATCGGTCGGCATCGCATGCAAGAATGGCGGGGGCAATACGGCCCGTAACGTGGTGGCCTGCCCTCTGGCAGGGGTCTGTCCCCGAGAGGCTTTTGACGTCATGCCCTATGTCTTCGCCGTGACGGAACATCTGCTCGGGCTGCCCGGCAGCACCACCCTGCCCCGGAAATTCAAGGTGGCATTCAGCGGATGCAGCGACGACTGTGCGCTGGCGACCGTGACCGACATCGGTTACGTGGCTATTATCAAGTACGGCCAGCCAGCGTTTATTGTCTATGGTGGAGGAGGCATGGG
>Ga0118677_10016532_pt1 | contig 10086 bp, 10 predicted proteins | sample AliMusrvi5mmetaG_FD_86154 | JGI IMG/M metagenome (GOLD analysis project Ga0118677, IMG submission 86154)
GTGCAGTTCTACTCCGGCAACTTCCTCGACGGGACCCTCCTCGGCAAAGGGGGGAAAGTTTACGGCTTCCGCAACGGCTTCTGCTTTGAACCCCAGCATTTCCCCGATTCTCCGAATCGCAGGAACTTCCCCTCTACCGTGCTCAGACCGGGCGAGACCTACAAGAACACGATCATCTACCGCTTCTCGACGGAGTAGTCTTATGTTTTGGGGCGGGATTTGCCCGTTGAGCGGACGGTCATTCCCTCGATCCAAGTGCTTCCGATCATGGTTGCTCGAGGGTAGAGCGGGATTCCCGTCTCGTCGTGATGGATCATACTGATGAGCATTTCCACCGCGGCCTCCCCGACGATGTCGTTGTGCTGGCACATCCCGGCCCAGTGGGAGTGATCGTCGCGCCATTCCAATTGGATCAACCCGATATCATCGGGAACCTTCAGATCCATTTCATCGAGCCATCGGCTCACCTCGTGATAGAGCGTTAGGATAACATCGGGTCTTTCGGTTGCGTACCATCGCTTGAATAGCTCAGGATTTCTCCGTGCTCCGGCGACGTCGTAGAAAGGATCGGGAGGATCAGCCTCTGGAATCCGTCCCAACGCCATGAGATAGCCGGAGGTGAACCGGTGATCGACGAGCCGGTCGATGACCTGGTCAAGCACCAGTCCCGGTCGCCTGTATCCCAGTCTCAATGCGTTTTCGACCGCCCTCATGGCCAGGATGTGATGATCGGTGCAGGCAAAATGCAACGCGTGATCCCTAGTGCGCACCCCCGTGACGACGCAGGGGTGGCTTTTCCAGACGGGTAGGAAGCGATCGGGAAGATGATGGTCATGCATCAGACCCGCGATGATCACCCCGCGGATGTTCCGGGAGCGCAGGATCCGATTGAGCTTCTCCCCGTCCAGGGCCGGATCATGTAGCCAGAATTCATCGATGTTGTAACCATTGGAATAAGCCCTGCGAAGGCATCCCTCGATGTAGATGGGAATCGTGGGGTGGGTGGTGAAGGCTTCCCTGTCATTATGAGCATTGAGCAGGGCAAGTGTCGCACGGTATCCTTGGTCGGCATCCTTGTGGAGTTGAGCCATGAGATGTGCGACCGTCGGGTTCTTGCGATATCCCATTTTTGCGGCCAGGGAGGTGATTCTTCTCCTCGTCGAAGAAGGGAGCTCCGGACTGTTACGCAAGGCCAAAGAGACCGTGTTTTTGGAGACCCCCGCAACACGGGCGATATCCTGCATGGAAACTAGCTTCACTAGGTATTAAATTAACATTACTGTCAAGTAGACCGTCTCTTGTTCCTTCTCCCGCTTTGTTCATAGTTTCACTTGATTCTATGAACCTTGGAAAAAAGCTCCTCATCGTGAGCATGGCCATCGCGCCGTTACTACATTCGGAACCAGCCCCGGATTCCGGGGCGGTCTCCCGCGTAATAACTTCCCCTACCGCGAATGTTTCCCCGGCGGTGGAATCCTTTGATCTGTCGGAGGTCCTGCTTCTGGACGGCCCTTTCAGACAGGCCCAGGAACTCAATCATGCGCTGCTCTTGAAAACAGATTTGGATCCCTTGCTTTACCCTTACAGGCGCGAGGCCGGCATCCCGTCGCCCGTGAAGGGGAGCGATGAGTTGGAATATGTCACTACCGGTCATACCCTGGGGCATTTTCTCTCGGCCTGCGCCCAAACCTACCGGGGCACGGGTGACTCCGAAATCAAGGCCCTTGCGGACAAGGCCGTGGGCGAACTGGCTGCGTGTCAGCAGAGACATGGTGACGGCTACATCGGGGGTATGCCCGAGCAATCATTTTTGGAAATTGAGGGGGTGAATAAGGGTCTCAAGGTGCACGCCGGGGTTCCCTGGTACTGCCTGCACAAGCTCTATGCCGGACTTCTGGACATGTATCTCCTGACCGGAAACATCCAGGCATTGGATATCCTGAAAAAAGCCGCGGATTGGGCTGAGAAGAACACGTCGCAACTCAGCGAAGATCAGATGCAGGCCATGCTCCGCGTCGAGCATGGGGGAATCCAGGAAGTCTTCCTCAACCTTTATGCGGCGACCGGCGACAAACGCTACCTGCGCCTCGTGCCCGACTACGACGTTTACCGCGCGCGCGCGATCCCGGAAGGCGAAGGGACGAAGACCGCTGTGCCAGAGCGCCCGGAGACAAGGAAGACCGCGGCCTGAGGCGGCCTTCCGGCGTCCGGGCGCATAGGTCCCATGGGTCTCATAGGACCCATTCGATGTTGTCGCCCGCGCCTCGGCGGGCGACAACACGCCATGCCATCCAAACCCATCCCGGGTTCCTCCGGCGCGGTGCTCACGGCGCTGCCGTCGGCCTACCTGCCGCACGCCGCGACAGGTCTGCTGCACCTCCCGCGGTTCATTGCGAAGTGCAAATACGTGAAGGCCCATGGCGCACTGCCGCCGAGCTACGCGAAAAATTACAAGCGCGGCATGGATCGCTTCCTGTGCCTGCACCTCGGCATCGATCCGGCGGCGGTGGAGAAAATAGTTTTCGAATCCGCGAACGACGCGGAAATCGACGCCGGGCTGCAGGCCCTCTTGCCCGCGGACCGGTGCGTGGCGAAATGGAACCGGGACTACGTGCAAAAGGGCATGACTGCCAGCGGACGCGAATTTCTGCGCGAAGCCCTGACGGCGATGGGCTGCGCCGATCGCGTGGACCAGATTGTCAGCGTGGTGGACCTCATCGAGTTCGACGAGGGCCGGGTTGAGTAGGGTCAGAACACGAACTTGCCCAGCATCTCCGGCCGGCCCGGGAGGTCGATCATGCGCCGGATCGACTCGAGGTTTTCCCGCACCAGGTCGCCCATGGACTCGCAGCGCAGATACTCGTTGCGCTGGTAGTGGTCCGCCAGCTGCGCGCGCAGCTCGTGCACGTTGTTGGGCGGCGCGATTGGATCGCGCGCCATCTCGTCGAGCAGCACCCCCAGCCGCACGTGGGCCAGCTCGGCACGCTGCAGCATGAGCGTCTGTTCCTCCCGCTGATACTGCAGGGCGGTGCGCGTGTGCAGGTGCTTGGTGCAAAAGGCGACGACAGCGGCGTTTTCCTTGAAGAACTGCGGCAGGTAGAAGTTTTTCCGCCCGTGATACGATTGCTGGTCGAAATCCATTGCGCGGATGCGGATCTGCGCGCTCTCGAAATCCGGGGTGACGACGACGACGTAGTTGTAGGACCGCATGTCGCCGAGCAGGCGCACGAAGCACCGCTCGTTGAACTTCACCATCTCCTTCGCCACGCGCACCGGGCTGAGCTGCTGGTCGTTCATCCAGCGGTTGATGAAAACGTCGCCGGGGATCCCCGCGATGTGCTCCTCGACGAGCGTGGCGCCGAGCGTGAGAAAGTTGAGCCGGTTGGGGGAGAGCAGGTGCTCGAGTTCGAGGCCGTAGACGCGCGACGCGTCGGCCTGCTTCACGTAGAAATAATCCTGGTTGTCGTTGTAGGCGTTGACGACGCGGATGCGAAACGGCGTGGAATTGCCGAAGCTGCAGAAGTCCACGCGGTCGATGTAGAGGTGGTCCATGATGCTCCGGTCGCCATCGACCCGCAGCAATGCGTAGACCTGCTTCAGGTCATTGTAGAGCTGGCCCATCTCGTCGGCCCGGTAGATGACGCTGTCCCACAGTGTGGGCTTGCCAGCGGCGTCGGTCAGGGGAATCGCTTCGTGGAAATCGCGCAACCGGGCATAAGTGACCGGTAGATCCCGCTCGCGCTTGTAGCGTGTCAGGTAGCCCCGCAGACCGTCCAGCACGGGCATGCAGGGTTTCTTCTGCGTCGGGGGATGCTGTTGATTCGTGCCCTCCATGGGTTCAACATGAGACCGCCTCGGCGCACTGGCGAGCCTTGCTCATCGCCGGCCGGAGCCGAAAACTTCCACGGGAAATCCGCTGGCGCCGACGCCAAAAGCGATTTGGCTCCGCGCATGACGTGCGCCCGGCCCCTCGCCCTGTTGCTGGTTTTGCTCGCCGGCCTGGCCGGGGCCGGCGCGGCGCGTGGGGCCGAAGGCGAGGCGGCGTGGCGGACCGTGACACTGGACACGTTTGAGCCCGCCCTGCTTGCGCAGGAGATTTTTCGGGCGACGAACGAAGCGCGCGCCCAACACGGCGTGGCAGCGCTGAAACCTGACGCGCGGTTGGCGGCCGCCGCCGACGGGCAGGCGGCGATGGAGGAGATTCGCATTCACAGCGGGCACGACAACCCGCTTGAAAACATGGGCACACCGGCCGCTCGCGTGCACGCGGCGGGTCTGCCCGAGGGGACAGTGGCGGAAAACGCCGCAACCGTGCCCTCCAAAAACCGCGAGGCCGGCGGCGACTACTCCTACCGCGAGCTGGCCCGGCTGCTTGTGGACGCTTGGCTGGATTCTCCCGGCCACCGCGCCAACCTGCTCAACCCCAAGCTGCACTACCTTGGCTGCGGCACGCGCATCGCCGTGGTTTTGCGCGGCCAGCCCTTGGTTTACGCCATCCAGGATTTCTACACGCCTGCCCCGCCGGCCTCGGAACCTCCGCCGACCACCATGAGGCCGGGTGCGACGAGTCTCACGCGGTGAATTGTCCCTGCGGTCTTCTCGTCGTCGTCAGCCGCGGAAGTGCCGGGCGAGCGCGGGCGAGAGGCGGGGCACGGATCGCAGAGCCCCGCCGGCCCGCAGTGACTCCGTCGCCACGCAACCCGCGGCGATGCTCTCTCGCGCGGCGATGGGCGACGTGTCGGTCTTTCCGCCGGAACGGGCGAAGCGCAAAAACTCCTCCATGATCCGCGGATCCGCTCCGCCGTGCGCGCCGCGGCTCACGGGAATGCGATACGTGACGTCCCCCGCGGCATCGTAGCCCTGCTTGCGCCGATTCCAGACGCGCACGCATGTGCCGGGCTCGCCGTTGCCGAAATTCTCGATCCGTCCCTCCGTGCCGATCACGACGTAGTTGCGCCAGTAGTCGGGGGTGAAGTGGCACTGCGTGTAGGTCGCGAGCACGCCGTTATCGAGCTGCAGCTGCACCGTGCTGAGGTCCTCAACGTCGATCCGGTGGTTGAAGCCCCGGGCACGGGTGTAGGGAAAAGCCGTGAGCTTCATCTCGCCGGGCCGCAGCCGGCTGAGTCCCCGGGTCGCGGGTTTGCGGCCGGGCAGGCCGCCAAACAGCGTGAGCGCGCCGAAGGCATTCACTTTCCGGGCGTAGCCGCCGCAGAGCCAGTGGATGATGTCGAGGTCGTGCGCCGCTTTCTGCAGCAGCAGGCTGTTCGTGTAGCGCTGCTCGGCATGCCAGTCGCGAAAATAGAAATCGCCGCCGTGGCCGACAAAGTGCCGCACCCAGCACGCTTTCACCTCACCGATCGCGCCGCCGTCGATCAGGGACTTCATCTTCCGCACGAACGGCATGTGCCGCATGTTGTGGCCGACGTAGAGGCGCGCGCGGGTCTTCGCCGCGGCGCGAAGGATCCGGTCGCATCCGGCGATGCTGAGCGCCATCGGTTTCTCGAGGTAAATGGCCAGGCCGCGCGCCGCCGCGGCGACAGCTTGGGCCTCGTGCAGGAAATCCGGCGTGGCGATGATCACGGCGTCGAGCTTCCGGGCGAGCAGCGCGCGGTAGTCGTCCGTCGTGAAGAGGCCGGCGCCGTAGTCCGCGCGGTTGCGCGCGAGTGTCGCGTCGCTCACATCACAGCAGGCCACCACGCGCGAGCCGCGGCCGGGCCGGTGGGCGAGCGCACCGAGGAGCGTGCCGCGTCCGCCGGAGCCGATGAGGCCGATCTGCAATTCGGAGATTTTCCTTTTCATGGGAGAAATTGCGGTTCGGGAAAGGCCCAGCGCAGGAAGGCCGGCAGCTCCCGGGCCCACGTGGACGGGTGATGGATGCCACCGTCCGTCTGGTGATAAACGACGTCGCGGCCCACGTTGAACCCCTTGGTCGCGAGCTCGTCGATCAGCTCGGTGGTGTCCTGGATCGCGTCGATCACGCCGTTGCCGTCGCGGTCATCCTGCTCGTCGTGCGTGCCGGCCTGAAACCACAGGCGCAGCGCGGGCCTCGCGGCGTTCTCGCGCACAAGTTGGTGCGCGATCCGCGACGCCTGTTGCTCCGCCACGCTCGCATTGCTGGTGCGCCACCAGAATGAGCCGGAGAAAACGCCCACCGCGCCGAACAAATCCGGCCGGCGCCAGGCGAGATCAAAGGCGGAGAGTCCCCCCAGCGACGCGCCCATCACGGCGGTGTGCGCGGGCCGGCGCGAAACCTGGTAGCGCCGGCGCAGCAGCGGCACGACGGTGTCGGTGACAAACAGCTGGAATTCCGCGGCGCGCGAGCCCAGGCCTTGGGAGTTGAGCCGCCCCGCGGTGCCGTATTCGTGCATGCGGTCGGCATTCGCGGGGATGGTGGCAACGATGGGGGTGACATGGCCCGCCGCGTGGTGCTGCCGGAGGGCATCGGAGAGTTTCCAAGCGTTCATTTCCTGGCCGTCGTGGGCGATTAGCAGCGGAAATTCGCGGTCGTGCGTGTAGCCCGGCGGCAAATAAACCGTGATCGTGCGCCGGTTGCCCAGTTCCGGTGAGTGCACCGCCCGGAGCCGCTCGACGCGGATTGCGCCGCCCTGCAGCCAGCCGGACAGGCGGGTGAAAAGCGGGGAATTAGGCGGAGTCATGGCGCGGAAAAAGCAATCAAGCCGGAGCAGGCAGCCGGTGTTTGCGGCGGTAGGCAAGCGGACGCTCGTGGTTGGCGTAGGTGTGGAAGGCTTGGTAGAACGGCGCGACCGATGCGAAGCCGCTCTCGAGGGCGACGTCCACGACCTTGGTGTCGGTCGTGATGAGCAGCCGCTGGGCGTGCGAGACGCGCAGCCGCGTGACGTATTCCCACACGCTCACGCCGCACTGCTTCTTGAAGACGCGCATGAGGTATTTCGGGTGCAATCCGGCGTCGGCGGCGATGGCGGGCACGGTGAGCGGCTCGCGATAGTGCTCGGCAATGTAGCGCGTGACGCGCGCGATCTGGCCGGCACCCTCGGGCCCGGCGTGTGAGCGATGGCGGGGAGTGGCGAGAGCGAGGCGGTGAAAACGCGCTTCCATTTCCAACAACAGCACGCGGCGGCGACCCGGGATGCGGCTGTTGGCGTCCTCCAGCCAGCGCTCGAGCAGCGCGCGGTCGGAGGGATCCGGGCCCGCGGACACGACTTCGCCGCGGAGCAAGCGGTCCTGCAGGCCGTGGGGCAGCTGCCATTGCAGGAACCACGCGAGCGGCAGGGTGATCCAGATCCCGGTCCCGACAATGCCCGGCGCGACCGTCTGGTGCGGCACGCCGCCCCAGAGCACCGTGAACCGGCCGGCCTCGACGGGTGCCACCGCTCCGCCGTGCAGGTAGGAAAAGCCGCCCTCGAAGAGGAAATTCACCTCGATGTCGGGATGCGTGTGCGGCGCGGACATGTTGCCGGCGTTGCGCATCCGCCAGACGTGGAAACCCAGCTCCGACTCGTGCCGCGTGGCGGTGACGTGGGCGGAAGGACGCGGCATGGAGGTTACTTAACAAGAAATAGTTGGGAGTAAACCGAAAGAAGTTTTTGAATAGTTCGATTACAGTCTGCGCATGGACCCACGCTTTCACGACCACCACACGTTACCCCCCAAGATCGACCGGACGGACGCGGTCGTGCCCAGCACGCTCGACGAATACCTTTTTGACCTCAACGGCTTCGTCGTGATTCGCGGCGCGCTTTCGCAGCAGGAAGTCGCCGACGCCAACGCCCGCATCGACACGATCCCACGGTCGCTGCCGCGCCTGGGCTGGCATGGCTGGGTGCAGCGCGAGGACCATCCCGAGCATCGCGGCATCAGCTACCAGCAGGTCTATGAGCTGGGCGGCGCATTTGAGCGGATGATCGACCACCCGAACTACATCAACTACGTGCAGCGCTTCGTCGGTGGCCAGGACACGTTTGATTACCACCACGGGCCGCTGTTCATCGACGAGAATTTCTTCACCATCCGCGGGCCCGGCGAGGCGATCACGCTGCACGCGGGTGGCCACGACCGCTGCAAGCGCATGCAATTTCGCTATCACAACGGCCGCTTCCATTGCGCGCAGATCAACGTGCTGGTCGCGTTCACCGACATCGGGCCCGGCGACGGTGCGACGATGGTCATCCCCGGTTCGCACAAATCGAACATCATTCATCCCGAATTCCTCAACCCCAAGCGCGGCGCGGAATGGCAGGAAGGAAAGGGTGGCTCGGTGGATGGCGTGGCGGGCGCGCAGGAGGTGCACATGAAGGCGGGCGACGCGATCGTGTTTGTCGACGCGACGTGCCACGGCTCGGCCAAGCGCGTGAATCCCGGCGAGCGCCGCATCAGCGTCTATCGCTACGGGTCCTCGTGGAACCGCACGCGCTGGGGCTACCACACCTCGCCGGAGTTACTCGAGCGCCTGAAGGACAAACCCTTCGCACGAAAGCTCGTCCACCCGCAGGAATACGTCCGCCCGCCCGGCACGCCGGCGCGGTGGTGACGAAAGCTTCTCGCGACGGCCGCGACAAGCGCGACGGTCCAACCCGACCGAAGCGGTGTCGTCGCGAGAAATCCCTTCAGACTCCCAGCAACCGGTCGCAGAGGATGATGAGGCGCTCGCGCAGGGGCTCGCCGCGGGCGGTGAAGGCGCGCTGGGCGCGCTCGTATTCAGCGCGGCCGGCGGGCGTCTCGATCGCGATGGGCGTGAAACCCAGGGCGCGCAAGTCGTAGGGACTCGCGCGCATGTCCACCTCGCGGATGTCGCGCGCCAGCTCGAAGCAGTCGGTGAGCAACTCGCTGGGCGTGAAGGGCGCCAGTTTGAACGCCCACTTGTAGAGATCCATGTTGGCGTGCAGGCAGCCGCGCTGCTCGTGCTCCGCCACCGTGGCGCGCTTTGGCTGCACGCGATTTAGCGGGCGCGCCGCCGGGGTGAAGAAACGGAACGCGTCGAAATGCGTGCAGCACACGGACTGGCTCTCGACGATCGCCGCGAGTTCGTCGGGCGAAAAACGCAGCGGCCACGCGGCATGGCGGACCTCGGCGGGCGTCTGCCGATGGACCATCGCCCACTCGTGCAGGCCAAAGCAGCCGAAGAAGGGCGGGCGTTCGCGCATCGCCTCGAGCAGGTGGCGCAGCCATGCGACGAACTCGCGCCGTGACGCCCGCAAAGCCGTGGGATCCTGCGCCACGCCGTCGATGGTGGCGCGATACTCGGGCCAGCGCAGGAATTCACGGGCACTTTCCCCCGCGAGCACGACGTCCGGTCCCGGATGCCAGCGCCGCAACCACGCGGGGCGGAAAGCGTAGTAGCTGAACAGAAAATCGTAGACCGGATGCTTCTCGCCCCGCGACGCGCGCAGTTGGTGAGGCGTCAGCCACGCCGAGACGCGAGCTTCGTGCGCGGCGCGGCGTTCGCGCCACTCCGGCTCGGACAGGCAAACGATGGAGTTCGCGGTCAGCACGGAAGACATGAACCGCAAAGTCGCTCACAGTCGCGTCAGCAGCTGGCGGACGCCCTCGATGGGGGAATCCGTCAGGGTGACCAGCGGCATGGGCGAACGCGCGGCGAGGGTTTCCACCACGAGCGGGTGGTTGAGGATCGGGCCGCTCAGGCCGGCGGAGACGTCGGCGAGTCGCGCCTCGGTGAAGAGCTTGGTGCCGACACTGATCGCCAGGTCGAGGAGCCCACCCGTGGAGACGACCACGATATTCCGGGCGACCGCGTCGCCTTCGCTGGCAAGTCGGAGCACGGTCGGGGCGAGGGCGGCGATGTGTGGCGTGGGATCGCTGTGCTGGTAGAAATGCCGCGTCACCGCGCTGGCGGTGGCCGTGGGGGGCGCGGCGGATGCGGGTTGCACCGAGAAATCCTTGAGTTCCTTGCCCAGTTTGAAGGTGACCACGCGGCGCGGAAAAATCGGATATTCTTTTTTGTTGCGGGGATTGCGCCCGGTGCGCGCGTTACGGGTATGCACCTCAAAAACGCCAAAATTGCGGATTTCAAGCCGCTCTCCCTGCGCCAGGTATTCCACAATCGAGTCCAGCATGGTCTGAACTACGTCAGCCACGTCGGTTTGCTTG